>Ga0256407_10010114_pt1 | contig 13326 bp, 11 predicted proteins | sample RumenRJG_04DNA_FD_193489 | JGI IMG/M metagenome (GOLD analysis project Ga0256407, IMG submission 193489) | Bovine rumen microbial communities from Lethbridge, Alberta, Canada - RJG_04 | ecosystem: Host-associated > Mammals > Digestive system > Stomach > Rumen | place: Canada: Alberta... | reverse complement strand
TCATTGACGGACAGGGAATTGACGGGGCGACGATTGGAGAATGGTTCAGCGGCTGGCAGAGAGACGATCTTGAACGAATCTCTCGCGCCGTTCAGAAAGCGACGGTCGAACAGTTGACCGTTTCTGATATTGCAAAACAGATACGGGGAACGAAAGAAAACGACTATAACGACGGGGTTCTGGCGACAACCCGTGTCGGCGCGGTCAGACTGGCGCGGACTGTGATCAACGGCGTTTGCAATAACGCCCGCGTCGAAACGATCAAGGCGAATTCAGACGTCATTGACGGAATCAAGTTCGTCGGGACTCTGGACGGCAAAACGTGTCCTCATTGCGCGTCTTATGACGGACACATCTGGCGCGGGGAAGATATGGCTTCGGCACGACGACCGCCGATTCATCCGAACTGCCGTTGCACGCTCGTTCCCTACGTTGAATTGAAAGATGAAGAAGGAAACGCAGTTGATATTGACGCCGAACGCCCCGCCGCGAACGCGGACTTCGACCAGCTCGCCAAAGACGCTTACAATCAGAAAGCCAAGGAAAAAGGCTGGAAACGTCGATTCGAAGATTTATCTCCGTCCACTCGCTTGAAATACTATTATCAGGCGCAGAAAGATTATGAGAAAGAAACGGGGAAACCCGCGTATCGTCAGGTCGATTCGAATCTGTCTTTTCCTGAGTATTTCAAACAACAGCCCGATTCTTTCAAGCGCGACTGGCTCGGCGCGAAACGGTATGAAGCGTACAAAGACGGGAAACTAACCGAAAAGGCGATTTTCGCTCCTGATCTTTCATATACGATCAGCCCTTCGTCGCTCGTGAAATTCGTGGAACCGGAAGTTCCTGAGGAATTGGCGAAACTGGTTGACGAGTATGAAAAGAACGGCTCTCCGGAGTTGCCGGATCCGACTTCGGGGAACGCCATAGAGTATTTACGACTTGGCGACAAAACTTTCACACAAGCTCTAAGGGAATCGAAAAATCAAGAATATTTCAAGCGTGAGGAGATGGACGACAATCTCAAGCAACGCGAATCCTCCGAAATGCTCCAAGGATTTGAAGAACAGAAAACAACGGAAGAAGCGGAAATTTTCATCAAAGAAAAGTTGAATATCGACGCCGATTATAGTAAAATACCTGTTGAAGTTGCGAACGATATGAATCAAGAGCTTGTCCGCACGCTCAACATATTTGGGACGGTCGGTATTATCGATAACATCAAAACAGATCCGTCGTTGACTGAACGAGGGGCTTTTGGTAGTTATGAGATAAAGACTAAGACGATTTTTCTTCGTCCCGAATATGGGCGTTTCGCGGCGTCATTGTATATTGAAAAAGCTCCGGAAGGATTCTTTTCAACTCGTTCGTCATTACATGGATATCGGCATGAAATTGGACACGCGCTCCTACTCTATTGTGAAGAAAGGCTGTCGCTCCTTGACCGAACAAAGCTAGGCAATCAATTGAAGGGTATTTACGAGAAATTTTTTATAAAAACCAAAGACGGATATGCACAGCTTTCCGAATACTCGAAGAACGGCTATCGAGAGATGGTGGCCGAGGCTTTTGCTCAAGCTCTAAATGGTTCTATGAGCGAACTAACAAAGCAAATAATGGAAGTTCTTAGGGGGCAAATATATGTTTTATAACAAGGCGTATGGTAAACTACTGGGAATGGACGTAGAACGCGTAAAAGTAGCGGACGACTGGTTGTTTGTTATTCCAGAGGATGTTTTTTCCTCTGAAGAAATAGAGGATATTCGTAAAGCTGACGATTACTTTATCAGGTACAACGAACATCCGATAATAGCGAACTTTCTTCCCGATGGTGAACGTCCGGATTGGATTAAGAAATATTAATACCCAAAGGAGAAAACATGGGATATAAAACGAACTTTTTGACAAACGTTATTCTTCGCGTTGATTTTGTTTCGGGCGAAGAATCTATTAAGCAATCGCTCGCTCCAGACGTTAAGAATGCTTGTATAAAGCAATTTCCTATACGAGACGAAAGAGAAGTTGACAAGAAGCATTTCATTGTCAACCCTCCTCCTGACAATGAAAGAATCGACATCAAGGAAGAACGTTTCACAGAGTGGCATTTTTCTGATGTAAATATGAAAGAAGAGTTATGCATTACTCACTCTTTTTTATATCTTGCCGTTAAAGAGTATTCTTCTTATGAAGAACTGTCTCTAAAATTTTTCGATATACTTAAAATATTTCTCTCGCATTATCCGCAGATAAAAATCAGCAGAGTTGGTCTAAGGTATATCGACCAAATCAAGTTGCCTTTTGGAAAGACAACGTGTAAAGATTGGTTCAAATATTGGTCGAAATATATCAATAATTCATTACTTCATTCTTTGAAGTTTGTTGAAGACAATTCCAAGCTATCAAGACAAATGAATTCAATCGAGATGACATACGACAGGTATCGATTGCGCTTTCAGTATGGCATAAATAACGAGGATTATCCGGCGCCAAATAAAAAGAACCATTTTGTAATTGACACAGACGTGTACGCGACAGGACTCCTTGATATGGAGGACGTTAAGGATTGTATTGAATCTTTCCACAAAGAAGCGAAGGGCTGGTTCGAGAAAGCAATTAAACAACCTCTCAGGGACAAGATGAATGAAGAATGACACAATTGAAACAACTGGAAAGTCCGACTTTTCTCCTTTCAATGTGTTTGATAATGAGGAAAGTCAAACGGTAAAAGCGACTGATGTAACGCGAGAAACATCAAGTACCGACACAGAAGAAAAAACATCGTCAAATCAGGGGAAACCTCGTCGAATTATCATTACCGGCGTTATAGCAAATGACAACCAGAGTTGAAAAGCAATATTGCAGACGAGTACGGCAAGGAGACATTATTTCCGACGTCGAATATATTGAGTATGTCGACATCATAGATGGAAAAATCGAAATATCAAAAATACTCTTCCCTTTAGTTATTGTACTTTCGCAAGATTGCGATTTAACTTGGGATTTTGAGTCGAGAAATGGTGAGACAAACAATCAAGACAAACATCTTTTTTCTGTTATAGTCGCGCCTCTTTATAATTACGAACACTTTATTGAAGGGAAGCATCTTTCAGAATTGAATCTCACAATGAGGTCAATTTCAAGCAAACCATCAAAGACCGAAAATAAAAACCTCAAACAAAACGAAACACCAAGATACCATTATTTTGAATTCGACGAAAACTATCCTATTTCTAGTTCTGTTCTAGACTTCAAACATTATTTCACAGTGAACGTATCTAGATTAGAAAAACACAAAGAAACACATTTTGTCTGCTCAATATCTGATCTTTTTAGAGAACGTGTTTCGCAACGGTTCGCAAATTATCTTTCTCGAATCGGACTTCCCGATTCCAGACCAATAAAGAAAGAGTCGGATTGATGGCGTGTTGTCTCAATGATTCATATAAACTAAGATTTAATTCTCCGCTATTTTGATATTGCCTGCAAAGGAAAGACACTTGACACGCATAAGAAAAGCCGGGGAAATCCCGGCTTTTTATTTCCAACGAAACGCAGGAGGGAGCAAAACGCTCCCTCTTTTTCTTTTAACTCCCGATTACCCGTTCAAGATCGTTCTTTCTATTACGTCGTAATTCCCACGAACGGCGACCGATTCCATTTCAGCGTGTTTCTCTCTGACTCCGCGGGCGACCATGCAAAGGTGTTTCGCCCGCGCCTTGACAAAGACTCCCAACGGGTCAAGTTCTGTTTGAATCGCGTCGGCGATCTGTTCGCACATTCTCTCTTGAATCTGTAAACGACGGGAGAAACATTCGACTAGCCGAGCGAGTTTTGAAATTCTAACGACCTCATTTTTCGGCAAATAGCCGATTGTTACCGTTCCGAGGAACGGCAACAGATGATGTTCGCATGTCGATTGAAATTCTATCTCGCGCAGAATCACCGGCGACAATTCGGCGTTCTTTCGTTCAACTTGAAATCGTTTTGAAAGAATCTCCTTCGGGTCCTGATGATACCCTGCGTAAAGCTCCGACCAACTCTTGACGACACGTTTGGGAGTTTCTTCGATTCCAGAACGATTCGGATTCTCGCCGATATATTCGATCTGCCGTCTGACAGAATCTTCAATATCCTTCGGCGACTCCCAAGGAAAGATAATCCATTTCTGAGATTCGGCGGCGTAATAGGTCGGAGCGTCGCAACGTCCTTTGTGGAACAACGTCGCAACGTCGAATCCTTGATCTAGGAATCTTTTTGCCGTCTGACCGCTATCGCAAATATCGTCAACGACAAGAGACGTCGCGCTTGGCTCCCAAACAATGTGAATGTCGGCAAGTGTGGAAAGTTCAATCGCCGGATAAACGCCGCCGCGAATCACGGGGAAAATAGAATCGTATTTCGTCCAATCGATCTTTTCACAGAGTTCACGACAAAGGCTCTGAAACTCAAGCCAAGTCAACGAATATTTAGAATCTTGTGTACCTGTAGCGACAATCGCCATTTCGGGTGACTCTTGACAAGAATTATACATTTCGTCCTTTCGATCTCGTTCTGTTCTTCGTTTCCAAAGTCGCAAGGCTGAATGAAACGAGAGATTGAATCTGGAAGTTCGTCGAATATTTCGAGCGTGTCCACAATCGCGTCATGAAAATCGTCCTCGGCGTTCCCAACTAAGGGAACGGAGACGATCTTGATCTCGATTCCCGTCTTGAAATCATTGTCAAGGCAGGTCTGAACAAACGATCTAGCGTCCTTTGCCGTTTTAGGAGACACGGTAAAGAACAAAGAGGGGAATCGTTTCGGATTGAACGTCTCGAAAGTTGAGCCGTTCGTTTCGACGTGAATTTCAGCGTCAAAATTCTGCTTGAGAGCCGCTTTGTAGCAGGTATAACCAGCGACGATGACGCTGTTCTTATCAATGTCAATCGGCTGTTGGAACCCGAACTGCTTGATAGATCCAGCGAAGCCGTTGACCGCGCCCCCATTCTTTCGTGGGTTCTTCTCATACGACTTGATCGCTTCAACAGATAGTTCTTCGACTTGTCTCGGCAAGTCATACAAGTAACGATCAATAAACCTAATTATAGATTCCTTTATTTACTTGCTTTTCCACATGTTAAATGTCTGTCGCCGTTCGATGTGATTTACCTGGAAGAGTTTCGTTAGAAGGATGGAACGCTTTCTCACAAATCGCATATATTCCTCTTAAAACATACGTTTACACGTTGACGTCCGTAATCCCTATCAAATCTCTCGACTTACTAAGTTATTCATAATTCTATATAAAAAATCGTTTTCATACCTAAAAACAAGCGTTTTCACTATCGTAACCACGTTAACAGCAACATTTTTACAAAATAGGAGTTGACAGAGAAAGGATTTAGCATAGAATCGTCGCTTGTGAAAACGCGGTTAAGTAACGCGTACATATCGGAGTTAACTCGTGTGTTTAAACAATCTATGCACTCTTGAGGAATCGAATGACTAAAAAAGATATTGTTCGGTTAGTTTCTGAGAAAACCGACCTTTCGCAACAACAGGTCAAAGAAATAGTCCAACTAACCTTGGAATCCATTATCCACGTCCTTGTTAGGGATGGACGGATCGAATTGCGCAACTTTGGCGTTTTCAAGGTTAAGGAACGCGTCGCCCGTAACGCGCGCAATCCTAGAACTGGCGAGGAGGTTCATGTTCCTCAGCATGAAACGGTCGCGTTCAAACCTGGTAAACTGATGATTTCCCGTGTTCAGGGCGAGCGCCGTCGTAAGGCCTCCGCTAAGAAAAACGCTGTGAAAAAATCTGGCAAATCGCCGGCGACGGTAAAAGCGACTTCGCAATCTACCGGCAAGGTCGCCAAAAAGGGGAATAAAGCCTCTAAACAAGGTAAGAAGTGAATCTTCTTTGTTCGCGCCATATTTACAAAAAGCGTCGCGTTTATAACGCGGCGCTTTTTGTTGGGCGAGTTCTTTGGAGTAGTAAAAATGCAACTTGTCCCTAAAATTTTTCCTAGGGGCTTGCCAGTCTGAAAAAAGAAGTTACAATCGCGCTATCCTTTGGAGAGGTGGCAGAGTGGTCGAATGCGCGGGTTTGCTAAACCCGTGAGCTCGTAAGGGCTCCGCAGGTTCGAATCCTGTCCTCTCCGTCTACCTCGCATTCATTCGTTGTGTGCGAGGTTTTTTGTTTCTTGACTAACATCCGTTGAATCAGAGAGTACAAAAATATTTTAACGATTACGTAATCCAAGGATCGGAAATGAAAATTGTTGTTTTGGACTCGTATACAGTAAATCCGGGCGATCTGAATTGGAGCGAACTAGAAAAACTCGGCGAACTTGTCTTATACGATCGAACCTCGGCGGATCAAACTATCAATCGTTCTAAAGAAGCAGACGCTATTTTGACAAACAAGGTCGTTGTCGACTCCACAGTAATCGCCTCGCTTTCAAAATTGAGGTATATAGGCGTTCTTGCGACGGGGACGAACGTCGTCGATCTTAATTCAGCGCGAACTCGTGGAATTGTCGTCACTAACGTCCCTAGATATTGTGTTGAATCGGTCGTTCAGTCAGTCTTTGCTCATCTTCTCAATCTCGTTTCAAATTTTTCAAAACATGTTGCCGCTGTTCAATGCGGCGAATGGGTTAATTCGCCGGACTTTTCATTTTCCAAGGGTAAGCCTGTTGAACTTTATGGAAAACGCCTTGGAATCGTTGGATTCGGCGCGACAGGAAGACGCGTCGCCCAAGTCGCGGCAGCCTTTGGAATGAAAGTCGTCGCGTACAGTCCTCGCCTTTCGTTTGGCAGTTATTACGACGAAGTACAAGCCGTCTCTCTTGACGACCTTTTTCGCATAAGCGACGTGGTCTCGTTACACTGCCCCTTGACCGAACAAACGCGTAATCTTGTCAACAAACAACGTCTCGAAGCCGTAAAAGACGGGATGTTGTTAATCAACGTCAGTCGTGGTTCCATACTAAATGAGCAGGACGTTGCCGACGCGCTGAACTCTGGTAGACTCGGCGGACTTGGAGCCGACGTACTCTCAACCGAACCGCCCGCTACGGACAATCCTCTTCTTTATGCGCCCAACTGCTATCTTACGCCTCATAACGCGTGGGCGACGTACGAAGCGCGCACAAGACTTATTCAAATAGCGACTAATAATCTAAAAGCGTTTCTCGAAAACAAACCTGTTAACGTTGTCAATTAAACCGATGGGCTTTACTTCACGATCCGAATACGCGATTCTCGCCGTCTACGAACTCTCTAAAGTTTTTTCTATGGGCAAGACCGTTTCTGCCCAGGAAATAGCCAGAAAGCATCGTCTTTCTGCGAGCTTTCTTCTACAAACGCTCAGACGATTACGAGAAGCGGGACTTGTCGACGCCGAAAGGGGAGCCCAAGGGGGCTATAAATTACTTTATAGTCCTGACGACGTCACGATCGGATATGTCGTGGCGCTCTCCTCTCCTACGACAATTGAAAATAGCGCGCCTTTCCGAAAAAAGAGCGTGGGCAAGAATGCCGCCTTTCCTTCTCGCAACGGAGAAAAAGTCGAAACACAAGTCCGTGTTAACCTCGACACAATATGGAACCAAGGCGAGGCTAAACGTCAAGAATTTTTAAATGGCATAACCTTTTCCGGGTTAGTTTCAATGGAATCTTCCCCTGGAACCTCGTTAAATTTCACAATCTAAACATTCAGCGCTCGCATTAGCGCTTTCGATTTTTAAAGGATGTTAGGACGAGTTCATGGATATGTATTCAAACGACGAAGACGCCGTCGCTAGTGAAAAGAATGTGAGTTCATCCGCTGGGGAGCCGCTTTTCTTCATTTCAGCAGGCGATCCGAGCGGCGACGCCCATGCCGCAAGGCTTGTCGAAGCGCTAGTGCGTATAATTCCAAATGCTCGATTTATAGGTTTTGCGGGTTCGAAAACAGCTAAAACCCAATGCGACGTACGTTTTGATTTGACACAGTACGCCGTCATGATGCTGAAACGCGCAATTTTAAATCTTCCTGTATTTTTGAAAGCGCTTAATCAAGCCAAGAATATTTTTCTCAACGAAAAGCCTGACCTAGTCGTTCTTGTCGATTTTCCAGGATTTAATTGGCAGATAGCGAAACGAGCTAAAGCAGCAGGAATTCCCGTCCTTTACTTTATGCCGCCTCAAATTTGGGGATGGGGACAATGGCGGATTAAAAAGATGCGTAAGTTCGTCGATCTCATCCTTTCGTGTTTCAAATTCGAAGATCGTTGGTTTGTCGAACATGGTTGCAATTCGATTTTTATAGGGCATCCTTTTTTTGAGGAAACGCGTTCAAAAAGCGTTGACGTCACGTTCCTTCAATCGCTCAATTCCTCTGAAAGCGGCGTTTCTATCGTAAGTTCAAAAAAGAATACGTCTCGTGGAGGGATACGATATCTTACGATTCTCCCGGGTTCTAGAAATCAAGAGGTAGTCGCAAACATCGAACGTCTAATTCGCGTAGCTGAAATAGTGAAACAGAATAATTCCGACGTTCAACCTGTATTTGCCGCCTACAAAGATTCACATGCGGAGATTGTTAGAAGAAGACTTCATGAAAAGGGGTTGGATTATCCTGTTTATGTGGGTAAGACCCCAGAACTTCTTCGAGCCGCCACTTGTTGTCTAGGGGTTTCTGGCTCGTCGTCCTTGGAAATCCTTTCGCTTTGTAAACCTTCGGTTGTCGTCTATCATACTAGCAGACTTGAATATATAGCGCTTCGTTATCTCAAACGAGTCAAGTATATCACCTTAACAAATCTTTTAGCAGTGGATCGAATTGAGGGAGAGTCGCCGTTCTACCCACGGGGGTATGTTCCCTCCTCCACCGCACACACTCCGCATGAACGTGAAATGATGGTCTGTCCCGAATTCATATCGTGGAAAGACGAGCCAGAAGAAGCTGCGTTTCACTTGTGCGAGTGGTTTTCAGACGTCGCCAAACTTGACCAAAAAATCGAGCAACTAACAGAACTTAAAAAAGCCGTCGACGTCGTAGAATGTCCCTTAGAGCGGGCTGCGGCGATTATAAAGGAGAATTTCAGTATCTGACGTTAGAATTTCTGTTAAGCTCTCAACTTTGTTGAGTGAACACGAACACAAATAGAGTGATTCGGTTCAACCGCGAATCACTCTATTAAGCACGAGACAGAAGGTAGCGTCAAGTCGTTAGAGTTGAGAAACGATCCGATACTCTCCAGATTCCAGCGTAACAAGGCGTCGTGGAAGAATATGTGCTCGCGCAGGCTTGTAATCAGATCTAAACGGATCAAGTTTCAAGCTTTTCTCTGCGGATTTTTTTTCGATAATCACCGAAGCTGATTCACTGCCGACGGGGATTTCAAGTCTAGCCGTCGTCCCTGCTGGAATAACGAAGTCCCAAACAAACTTTCTGGACTGTCTCTCCACTTGCCAATCAGAAACAATCAACCCTAATATCGAGCGATACTCTCCTCTAGCGTGATTGATTTTACCCGGCATAGGGTTGGGACGCAAAAGAATCTCCGAATATCCAATGGAGTCGTCTGCTTGACGAATTCCAACGACGCCTGACATGAACCACTCTTGGATTGCGCCAAACATGAAATGATTCATCGAACTCCCAGGTCCGTCCCAAGTCTCAGAAAGAGTCTTCATTCCCCATTTTTTTAACATATGTACGTACCCGGGCGCGTCGTCACGCTGAATCATCTTCCACAAAACGTCGTCTCTACCAAAACTGGAGAGCGTCTTAATAAGGAATGGCCACGCCACCTCGCCGCACGACATACGATAATTCCACTTCTCAATATCCTCAAGCAAACGCGCAAAGACGGCCTCACGCGCGTCGCGAGGAACAAGATCAAAATAAAGAGCAAAAGCATAAGACGCTTGAGAACCGGTGGCGACAATGTTCGTTTCAGAATCGTAATACTCTTTCTGGAAGTCGTTCGTCGCCTGCCGTCGAAGCTCTTCATAGTATATGACGTCGTCGTTCTTTCCCAGAAGATTCGCGAAAACGGCCATAATACGCGCATTGTCGCACAGAAAAGCGGTTGCTGTCAACTCGCCCGGCGTATGTTGGGAATAGCCTGAGTGTCTCTTTTCAGGAGACCAGTCAAACCAATCGCCCAAACCCGCTTTTACCAATCCTTTGTCGTCACGTATACTTGCCATGTAACGAACATAACGATCCATCGTTTCATACTGTTCGGCGACAATCTGTAAATCGCCATACCAACGATAAAGTAGCCACGGAAGCTGAACCGCCGCCGAACTCCATTCTGCAGACCAAAAAAAACCTTGCACGAAACGTGTGTATTCAGGCGCAATATCAGGAATCATGCCGTCGTCAAGCTGCGCCTCTGTCATATCGCGACAAATCTTACGGAAAAGCGTTTGGAGATCGTAACGGTAGAGGATAGAGGGCCCCATCAGATGAGTTTCTTCGAGCCACCCTAGTTTCTCGCGGTGTGGGCAATCGGTCATGAGACTGACGATATTACTCCGAACAGATCGATCGATCATGAGATCAATTTCGTTGAGCCACTCTCCGTCAGAATCGAAAGATCCGACTCTTTCAAGATCTGCGCCTATCCTATTAGCTTCTATCGAAACAACTTGGGTCTTGTCCGAGTTTGATTGAAGCGCTCTCGTCAAGTCAGGCTGAAGTTCGATGGCGCCGTTGAGATAAACGTACTGAAATCCCCAATATCCGAAAACAGATTCCAACCTTTCGTCAGCGTTCAATTGTAAAAGATTATTAGACGGGCTTTTCGCAGTAGAAATTCGTGCGGTTTCCAAAACAACTTCGTCGTCGGCCGAAGGAATGGATGGTTGAGTAAAGGAATATTCGTCATAGTGTCCATTCCAAGGTTTACCCTCCATTTCTGCGAGAACGACACGAAGTTGAGAATTTTTCGCAGGAACACACTGGATCACGGGGCGACCGGCAAAATTATAGCCAAAATTGGCTTCTATCCGGCCGTCGTCAAGCGTCTTTACTGCGATAGGTTTAAGCGTTTCTAAAACAACGACTGGGGGTTGAATTTGGGCTCGTAACACTCCTCCAGGTCCCTCAGTTTTAACGGCGGCAGAAGGTATGCCATGGGTTAAAAGTCTACTTTGAGAAATGACTCCTCTTGAAAAGTCAACATCGTCGCCGCCGTAAACACAGGAAAAAACCAAGGGAGAAGGAAGATATTTCCAATTGTCGTCAGTAACAACAGTCTGAGATGTTCCGTCTTTATACCGCACAACAAGTTTTGCGATAACTTTTGGAAGTCCAAAACTGCCAGTGAACTTAACATATCGCCCCCCCGAAACGTTATACATTCCGTTTCCTAAAAGAACGCTAATTGAGCAATTTTCAGAGCTCGATAGTTCGTCTTTAACATCATACGTTGTATAAAGGCAAGATTTACGGTAATTTGTCCAACCGGGATCGACTGAAGTTCTATTTCCAACGCGAAGATTGTTCACGGAAACGATCTGTTGCCCTAAACCGCAAATATGAAGGAATGCGTCTTGGACGTTCTCGCTATGTTGTTCTAGGTTAAAGTTACAATACAACAATGGGAGGGGATCCGAATTCTTACGTTCCGCGGTAATCCACGAGGCGCCCCACTCGTCGGGTGTCATAACGCCAGTGACAAATTCGCCCACGGCTTTTTCTTCTTTTTCTATTTCGTAACCTTGAAGGTCGAACCCCTTCCACAAAACGGTTACTTTCCAAAAATAACGGGTTGAAGATTTTAGGGGCGTTCCTTCATACTTAATCCCGTACGTCTTATTCGAAACAACGACGCCGCTTTGCCAACAATCTCCCTCGTCGGCGTCAAGTTTGGCGCGCGAAGACGAAACTATTATAGAATATGAGGCTTGCGACGCGTTGAAGACGTTAGGAGTCGAGAGTTCCCAGCCAAATAGTGGAGCGTCCGAATCCACGCCGAGAACAGGGACTATTCTGGAGTCCGTTGTCAACCGTCTAACCTCTGCTCGAGATATAGAAGGTATAAGTACAATGATTGAAACCAGCGAAAAAATTGTTCCAAAAAACTTTAAAGAAGGTTGCGACATAATCTCTCTTCTCCTCTATTTAAAAAGGGCGTCGGCTCCGAACGCTAAACTCTGATTATAGGCATGGCTATATTGATTATCAAGCGACAACACGCTTCCCCATATTTCTTAATTACGGAACAAATCACGAATTACCCGTCTGCCTGCGTATGAATGCTAACACGAAGACAACCGTCGTCCCATGTTCTTTTAACGTTCAGAAGAACTGAGCGTTCTCGACAGTTTTAAATACCAATCCCCCCCTGTCTTGCCAACGATGATAATATTATTACTTTTTAAATCGATGAAAAAACATACCGGAAGTATGTTGCTTGAAATAAATGGAATTTCAATCTGCAATCCACGACAAGAGGAAACTGACCAGCCCCATGACAACTCGGTAATCGTCGTCGCAACGCCTAATTTCTTCTGCTGTAGATTTGAAATCTGGAGAGAGAAAGTGACAATTCTTCACGTCTAGGCTAACATTAAAACCAAGAAGTCGACTCAAAAAATCAATATTGTAGAAAAAGCTACTATGGAAGAAATTAAACCTGTAACAATTGAAGCTATCAATTCACACCTTGGCGAAATCCGCCTTGATCATTGTTCGCCGGTACGAGTGTACGGTTCCGAGAAGTTGCGTCGAGAAATGGGAGAAACGACGCTTGTTCAAGCGTGTAACATGCGTCTCTGTCCCGGGGTCGAGGGCGTCGTCCTGACGCCGGACGCCCACCAAGGCTTCGGAGCGCCCATCGGTTGTGTCATGGCGACTCCATCTCATATCTATCCAGGCCCGGTAGGCGTCGACATGGATTGTTCCATGAGTTTGCTACAATTTGATCTTCCAGCGGAAGCCATTGCTGAAAAAACACTGCGCCGCGCTTTAATTAACGCAATCACAAAACGAATTCCAACAGGTTATAAACGCAGTTCTACAAGTTCGAAATACTCGGATAGATTAATCGAAACAGCCCTTATACAGGGAGCCACTGAAAACATTTGCGACGACTTGGGCGTTCCTAAAGAATGGATTTGTCGATGCGAAGACACGGCGCATTTAGGTCACGACGGAACCTCTGACGCCCTGGCGTTACGTATTGAACACATTAAAAACAACATCGCTCACGCGAAGGGATCTGTATGGAATTTTCACGACAAGATTCAGCAACTGGGTAGTTATGGAGGCGGCAACCACTTCGGCGAATGTGAGATCGTACGTTTAGCAGAAAGCGAAAAAAACGCATTTTCTACAGTCAGT
>Ga0256407_10010111_pt1 | contig 13329 bp, 7 predicted proteins | sample RumenRJG_04DNA_FD_193489 | JGI IMG/M metagenome (GOLD analysis project Ga0256407, IMG submission 193489) | Bovine rumen microbial communities from Lethbridge, Alberta, Canada - RJG_04 | ecosystem: Host-associated > Mammals > Digestive system > Stomach > Rumen | place: Canada: Alberta | collected... | reverse complement strand
TTTTTTTTTTTTTTTTTTTTAGTTTTTTTTTTTTTTTTTTTTTTTTTTTTTTTTTTTTTTTTTTTTTTTTTTTTTTTTTTTTTTTTTTTTTTTTTTTTTTTTTTTTTGAAATTTATTTTTTTATATGTTTTTTATTTATATTTTATATTAATTTTTGAATTTTATTTTTTAAAAATTTTTTTATTATATGTCTGAACTTTATTTAGAAAATGAGGATAATTTAAATTCTCTAATTGTTCAATTGAAAAATGTAATAAAAAGTTTTTCCACATTATCACGTGATAAAATAGAAAATACAATAATAACAGCAAATACAATAATAAAAGAAGGAGAAAACAATCTTAAAATAATGGAAGATGAAATAAATAAATTAGGTATTCAACAACAATTTGGTTCAAAATTAAAAAATTACAAATTAGAATTTCAAAATTTAACATCAAAATTTCAATCATTACAAGAAAAGTATATAAATCAAAAAGCAACAAATGCAATAATTTTAGGAATTGATGAAGAAAATTCAAATCAATCAAATAAACAAAAAATTGAATTATTAACAAATGAAGAAGTAAATAATAAACATAATGATTCAAATAATAATAGTGATATTATGGGAAAAGAACAAATTCAAAGAAATTTTGATTCGGCTTTACCAAGGAGATTTGATAATGAAAATAATTTAGGACTTGGATTAAATAATTCTAATTTACCTGATGATATTGATTTAAATATTAGAAATAGAAATAAAAGTAAATTTAAAATTGTTGTTATTTTAATTATTATTATTATTGTTTTAGCAGTTTTATCTGGGTATGTTACTTTTTTATTTTCAAAAAAAAAATAAAAAAAAAGTTTTTTTATTATTGAATTAATTGTAAATTTATATTATATATAATTATATAAAAAGTATTTATTTTTATTATAAATAAATTTTATTTTAATAAAGAAAAAATTATCTATTAAAACCTAAAATAAAAAAAAAAAATTAAAAAAAAAAAAACTAAAAATGTCCTTTCATCATTTCCATCATTTTAATTTCATCTTCATTAACTTCTCTTCCAAATCCATTAAAACCTTTCCCACTATGTTTAACAACATCTTCTCCACTTTGATATTTAATATTTTGAACTTTCTGCATACTTTTAGGTAAAGCTTGTTTAACATCAACAGGTTTTCCTTTAATAGAATAATTATTATTCTTAACTAGTCTTTCTACAGTTTCTTTTTTTTCAAAAGTAACAAAACCAAAACAACGACTAGCACCTCGATTATTATCAAAAAGAACACAAGCTTCTCTAACAGGACCATACTTAGAAAAATAATCTCTTAAGTCATCATTTTTAACATTAGGATCAAGACCACCAACAAAAATTTTTTTTGATGAATCTAACATTTCTTCTCTTTTTTTTCCTTCAACTGCTAATTTTACATCTACGATTTTACCATTAATTTCATGTTTTCTTGATAATATTTTTTCCTTTAATGTTGAATCTGGATCTTCTATTGAAACAAATGCAAAACAACGTGATTTACCTGTTGATTTATCTGTTAGGAGAGAACATGATGATACTGGACCAAATGTTTCAAAATAAGATTTTATGTCTGCTCTCATTGAAATGTAGTTTAAACCACCTACGAAAAGCTTTAGGTAACCTTCACTGTTTTCTTCTTCGTAAGACATGTAGTCTGAGAATTGGTACATTTTTTATTTTATTTTTTATTTTATTTTTTTTTTTAAATTTTTTTATTTTTTTTTTTTTTTTTTTTTTTTTTTTTTTTTTTTAATTTTTTTTTTTTTTTTTTTATTTTTTTTATTTTATTTTAAAATTTATATATTATGGGTTATAATTAATATTTCATTCATTCATTACTGTATATATTATATTTTGTTTCCAAAAAATATTTTTTTATTCATTTTTAGTGGAATTTGAATATAGTTTTTTATTCTGTTTATTACTTCTGTTTTATATTTTTTGTTTTTTATTTTTTTTTTGGATATTATATATTTTATTATTGTATTAATATAGAATTTATTATCATTATTAATTTCATATTTTGCATTTAAAAATTTAGTTTGTGTAGATCTTGAAAAAGACATAAAAATATTATTAATAGGACTAAAAAAAAAGACATTTAATAAACTTTTCATTATACTTGTATTTTTAGTTTTCATATTTGATAACAAAACTTTTTCTTTTAAATTTGATGGAGAATATTTTAAATAATCAATACAACTTTCAATTACATTATCTAATAATATTATATTTAAATTCAAATTAATTTTAATAGAAATCAATTCAGATTGATTTAAAAAATCATTTGATTTATAATAATTAATAAAAGAATCAAAACTTATTTTATCTAAATCACCTAAAAATAAAATTTTAAGTTTATATGGAATAATATAATATAAATTTACACATTGATAAATTTTAAATTGAAATGTAAAATCTTTTAAATGTTCATTATTTCTATTATCAGCTAAAATTAATAAATCATCCAAAGAAGGAAAAATACTATTATCAAATATTAAAAAAGGAGAAATTATTTTTAATACTTCAATTTTATTTTTATTTGAATTAATCATTATTAAAATATTAATGATAAATTTTATAATTAAATTTAAATATTTATCATTATTATTAATTATTATTGGAGTATCAAATAAAAGAACAAGTTCTTTTAATTTTTTTTTAAAATCAAGAATGAAAAATAATTTTGAAATGTTAATTTTAAATGATTCATATAATTTTGTATTTATTATAAATAAATCAATATCTTCTTTATCAATATCAATTTTTTCTGAAATTAATTTTTTTTGTTCATTAATTAAATGAAATAAATTATAATTTAATCCTTTATATAATCTAATTAAAGAATAAGGAGAATAATATGAATTAGAAGCAAAAAATGATATTCTTAAAATTTCTAATTTACTATTTTTAAAAATTATATAAATTATTTTTTCAAATGTTTTTTCATCAAGAGAATTAAATAATAAATTTAATTCTAATAATGAGTTTAATTTCTTTACAAAAAGTAAAAAATGAAAATTGATAATTGAATTTATTTTATTTTTTAAAAAAATTTCAATTTCATTTGAATAATGTTCATTAAAAAATAATGATAAATTACTTAATTTCATTAATGAAACAAAATAAGAATATATTATAATAATTTCAAAAGGATTTGAATTTGATTCAATAATACTTTGAATGTTTATAATTTTTTTATTATTTTCATCCATTAAATCTTTTTTATTTTGAGAAAATTTTTCTTCTTTTTTATAATTATTATTTATCTTTTTAATAATTGTATTATTTTTTGCATTATTCATATCATTATATAATTCATCATTTTCATTAATACTTTGACTTTTATTTTTAATCACATCAATATAATCAAAATTTACAAAATTTTCTAAATTATCATTAAGAAAAGAATTATCATTATTTAAATTATTTAATTCTATGCTATGATTATTGAAATTAGGAACACTCAATCTTGATATTAAATTTTCATCATAATTATTAAATAAAGATATTTCATTAAATGCATTCCATGTTATTTTATTATTTCTTTTAAAATCATAATTTGTAGTTCTAAATATTATTTTATTGCCTTTTATTAAATTTTTTATTTGATTTTCATTAATTTGATTTAATCTTTTTTCTAATTCATAATCATTAAAATTAAATATTATTTCATTTACATTTGGAAATATCCATTCTAGATTAAGTAAAATTAATAATATTTCAATTTTTTTTTTTTCATTTATATTATAAATTGGAAAATTCAATTTATTAATTGAATTAAATTTATTTAGAATAATAATTAACTCTATTGGTAATGTATATATTTGTTTTATTTTTTTATGTGAATATTTATTTAATATTAAATTATCATTTTTTTTTGAACTATCTAAATTTGTTTCATAAAAAATACTTAAATCTATTATACTTGAATTTACATATTTGTTTTTTTCTGATAAATTATTTAAAGCAAATGATTTAAATGATTTATTATTGTGAAAAATTGAATCAACAACATCAATTTTTTTATTATTTATATCTTGTATTTTAGATTTTAAATCTTCATAATTATCTATCCCATGTATTTTATTTTCTTTTAACAAATCAAAAATATATATTAGCATATTATTTAAATCACTTGTATTCTTTTCATTGAAAATAAATAAATTTTTTGAATTAAAAGATAATATTCTATTAACACTATCATCTAAATAATATAAAATATTATTAAACATTTCTTTATATTTTTGAATTAATTTAATACTTATTTTTATTTTATCTTTACCATTATCAGGAATTAAATTATTAAAATATTTATTTATCCCATTTCCAATATTATCATCTTCAATTTCTGCAAATGATGTATAAATTTCTATTGATTTTTTATCTTTATTTTCATTTGAAAAAAATTTCAATTCATTTTTACCGTCAATACTTAAATAAAAATGTTCCATTAATTATTTATAAAATTTTTTTTATTATTCATAATATGAGAAAAAAATTAGAAAATGAAAATGAAGGTTTGAATTCAATTTTAACTAAAAGTAATATAGATGAAGAAAACGAATTGAAAAAAAATATAATATATAATGTTGATAATATTGAAATTATTTTTAATGAAGAAGAAAATAAATATCAAGATTTAAAAAATCAATATAATAAATTTATAATTGTATTATTTGAAAAAATGAAAAAAAAACAATATAAATATGTTGTAAATCAAATAGATATGAATTTAGTTAATTATAATGATCTATACGAAATTGATATATTAAAATTTTTAAAAATTGAATCTTTATTAAAGATAATAATTCATAAGATTAAAAAATATTATATTCAACCGAAAAAATCAAAAGAAAATTATTTATATAATTCCTTATATTCAAATAATATTTTTAAAAAAAGAGCTTCATTTTCAAATTCATTAATTAAAACAATTAAAAAAAAAAATTCTCAAACAACAACAGATATAAATTATTTAATAAAATATTTTATTTCTATTGAAAGTTATTATAGTAGAGTAAATCTTGAATTAAAAGAATTAATAAAAAAAATAAATTATATATCAGAAAAAAATAAAGTATTATATATTGAAAAAATTATTCAAATATATATTAAATTATGTTTAACTAAAGAATATCAAAATTTAATTGAAAATAAAATTCCAATGAATTTTTATTTTTTATCTTTATCAGAAAGAATAATTGATACTTTTTTTGTATATATGATTGAACCTAAAACATTAAAATTATCAGAAAAAGTCTTATTTAAAATTATAAAATTATTAATTAAAAATAGAGATTATGAAAATGTAGAAAAATATTGTTATAAAATAATAAAATATTGTATTAAAGAATGTTTTCTAATATATCAAGATGATTTTGATGATATGAAATATATTTATAATAAAAATACTGAAAATGTAATTTTTAATTTATGTATTGCTATATTTTATTTAGGAGTTTGTAAAGAAAATGAAGGAAAAATAAAAAATGCAATTAAATATTATTGTTTAATTGAATCAATCTTAAAATATTTATTAATAAAATCAAAAAAATTTTTGAAATTTTATGATTTGATTATTTTAATTAAAAATAGGAATGAAGAATATTTAGATACAATAAAATATTTAACTGAACAAAATGAAATTATTATAAATGAAAGATTAAAAAAAAAAATTGAAAAAGAAAATCAATTATCAGAACAAAAAAGAAAAGAAAATCCTTATTTAATATTATCACCAAAAATGCAAAAGATAGAAGAATTAATAAATAAAGTAAAAATACCAAAAGAAGTAAATTTAGATTATCAATTTAAACCTAATCAAAATATTAATAAATCAGCAAATGAAACTAATATTAGTTATAAAAATTATATTTTATCTAATTTAAGATTACTTAATCATTATAGTAGTGATGATTTTAAAGAAATCATTAATTCAATGGAAAAAATTAATATAATTGATTTAGATTATTTGATTAAAGGAAAAGTACAAAGATTATTAGAAAAAAAGAATCATCAAATTTATGAATATCAAAATAAAAAAAATGATAATTATTTTCCAAAAAAAAATAATAAAAAATATCCATCATTTTTAAGAAAATCTATAATTAATAATTCATCAAAATTTCTTTTTAGAAATAAATTTGAAAATTATGGAAATTCTTTAACTAAAAACAAAACAAATATAAATTCTTTTAATTCATATAATAATTATTTTAGTTATAATAGTAATAGCAATAGTACAAATACAAGTTATTTTACAAATATTTTATCTCCTAAAAATATGAAAAAAAATACATCTTGTCCAAATTTATTAAATAAAGATAAATCAAATAATGAAAAAATTAATAAAAATAAAATTTTTAATAGATATAATAATAATATATTAAATAAAAAAAAATTAAAAGTTGAAAAATTTCATATAAATAAAAAGAGTTTTGAATATTCAAATTCATTTAGAAATAAAAAAATATATATTGATGGATTAAGAGATAGAGAAACTAATTTTTTAAAAAAATTATTACAAATGAAAAAATATGAAAAATTTGAAATTAATGATTTAGATTTAATGAAAACCAAAAGAGAGGCAACAAAAAAATTCAATTATATTAAAGAAAATGTTAAATTAAACCCTGATGATATAAAAGAAATATTAAATAAATTATTAGAAGATAAACTATTATTTAATAAAGAAAAAGCAAATAAAAATAAAAATGTGAAAAATATAAATGAAGGAAAAGAAATTAATAAAATAAAAAAAAATGAAAATAATTATTCATTTTATAATAAAGAATTGTCTAATGAACATAATAAAAAAATTATTGATTATATAGATTATGAGATATCTGATATAATAAAAGTAAAAAAAGAAAAATTAAATAAAATAAAGGAAATCCAAAAATTTGGAATATGTGATAAAAATTATCAAAAAAAATAAATATATATATCTCAAAAATTTTGATTTTTAACTTATTATTTTTAATTATTATTTAAGTTTATTGATAATCCAATAATTTAATTTAAAAATGAAAATACATTATATTATTACTATATTTTTTGGATTTGTCAATAATTTATTTTTGTAAATTTATAATAATTTCTTTTAATTGTTGATTTTTTAAATATGAATAAATAATTTATATATTTTTTAATTATATTATCAAAACTTTCCTCTTCATTAATTATAAAACATGTATTATTTTTCCTAAAATAAAATTGATTTTTTTTAAATTAAAAAGTTTCAAATAATTAAAATATATTGTATATTCCTTAAATTATTTTTTTTAAAAAAAATAAAATTTAAATTTCAAAAAAATGTCATCTAATTTAAATGAAAATAATAATCCAAATGTAAGTCTAAATAACGAAAATGAAATAAATGAAAATATAGATGAAATTAACCCATTAATAACAGGAAGATCTCAAAAAAATTTAAATACATCAGCAGATTGGCTTTTATATTTTAAAAAGGCAAAAATAGATTTAGAAGTCATTAATCAAGCATTATTAAATAATGTTGAAAGTATTGATAAAGAAAATATAAAATTAAAAAGTGTTATTAAAGAATTAATTTTAGATTTACAACAAAAAGAATATTCATTAGGTCAAAGTCATAAAATTATAAATAAATTAAAAGATCAATATACTAATTTAATTAAAGAATATTCAATTCTTGATAATCAAAATAAAAAATTAGATGAAACTATTCAAGAAATGAATAAACAAAATGAATTAATGATTAAATATAATAATAATTATGAAAAAATTGTTAAACAAAATGATTCATTAAAAAATGAATTGGAGAAAATTAAAAAAGAAAAATTAAATTTAAAATCTAATTTAAATAATAAAACAAGTGAATTTAATAAAAAAGAAAAAGAATATAATGAATCAAATATATTATTAAATGATATTAAATTAAAAAGTGAAAATTTCATAACAATGATAAAAGAAAGAGAAAAAATAATAAATGAATATAATAATAAAATTATTGAATTAACAAATGAAATAGAAAGAAAAGATGAACAATTAAAATTAATGGTTAATTTTTCTAAAAATTTAAATAATGAAAATAAAACAAATGTAAAAGAATTAACAAAACAAGCAGTTCAGACAATAAAATTATTTTATTCAAATATAAATAAAAATAATGATATGTTTGAAGATGAAAATTCAAATAAAATATTAATTTCTGATAAAGATGATTTTAATTTGAAAAATTTTGAAAATGATATAATTACAAATAAAGAAAAATGTTCTTTTAAAATACAAGATGCAATAAAATCTCATTTATTTATTCCTAATAATAATAAATATTTAACTAAAGAATTTTTAATTAATATGAATTTTAATACTGAATTAATTAAAATTGAATTATATTCAAGTTTAATCAGAGAATTTCAAATTGTTGATTTTTTAAATGAAATTTTTAGAAAAATAAAATTAAATAATAATAATGAAGAATCATTTAATAATATCACTTTAAAAATAATAAATTTAAAAAATTCATTTGAAATTAATGGAAAAGAAAAAGAGAAATTAATTTTGGAAAATATAAAATTAAATGAAAGAATTAAAGAACTTGATTTATATGTTATTAAAATGAAAAATGATTTTTCTGATAAATTAAAAAAAATGAAAGACAAAATTGAAAATATAATAAACGCATTTGGTGTAAGAATTGAAATGTGTAATGATAAATATACACAATTAAAAAATAAATATATAAATGAAGTATCAATACTTAAATCACAAAATAATAATGATAAAATAGAAATAAATAAGTTAAAAGCAATGTTAAATAATAATGATAATTTAAATGAAATTCCATTTCAAGATATGTATTCAAATAATAATAATATTTCTTTTAATCCAAAAATAATTGATGAAGAAAATAATATTCCAATTAATAATTTTAATAATGATTATAATTATAGATTTAATTCTATTACTAAACCAATTTCTTTTAAATTATCTCCTTCTCAAAGTGTAAAAGATATGAATTATAATAATAATTTTGATAATGAACAATTAGATAATAATAATAATAATCAATTTAATTATAATAATCCTGTTCCTTTTTTAAATTTTAATAATTCATCTATTCCACAAAATGAAACTATTAGAAATAATAATAATGAAAGTTTTAATGAAAAAAATTATAAAATTAAAAAATTAGAAAATGAAAAATTAAAAGATGAAATATCTAGATTAAAAGAAGAAATAATAAATTTATTAAATGAAATGAATAAATTAAGGGAAAATATAAATTCAAATAATAATATAAATAATAAAGAAAATGATATTCAAAAACCTTGTAATAATTGCATATATTTTGAAAATAAAATAAATGATTTTATAAATGAAATTTCATTAAATCAATTTAAAGATATAAAAAAATTTTATTTAAATTTTGAAAAAGAATTAAAAAAATTTCAAAGTAAATTATCAAATTTAATAACTCAAATATCATATATGAAACAACAAATTCCTTCAGAAAAAATAAACAAAAAAAACAATTTTATAGAATTAATAAATGATATTCAAAAATTATTAAATATCCTTTCAAATATATTTAATAAGAATATAAATGATAATTCTTCAAAAGTTCCTATTTTACAAAAAATATTTGATTTTATGAATAAAATAATATATCAACAAATAAAAAATGAATCAATAGAAAGTGACTCAAGTACAAATAGTGATTTTCAAGATAATAAAAAAAATATTCTGAATAATAAATTAATAAAAAAAGAAAATATTTTTGAAAAAATTAATATTATCATTTTTTCTACTTCTGAATTAAGAAAATTCTATTATATTTATGATAATAAATCGCTTGAAGAAATTATTCAAATATATATTGAGAAATGTGAAAATATTAAAAATCTTTTAAATAATATTAGATTAAATATTGATACTGAATTAACAGAAAATGAAGAAAATTATGTTTATAATAAAAATAATGAATCAAATATTTTTCTAAATTCATCTTATAAAATTGTAAATGAAGAAATAATTAAATTAAAAAAAAAAGAATTTGAACATGAAAGTTTAGTTGAATTAATAAAAAATTATTTAGTATCTGCAGAAATGATATTTAAAATTGGAAAAAATAATGAAATAATTTATCAATTTTTAGATAAATTATATCAAATTTTTGAACAAACTGTTAATTTTAAAATAGATGATTTTGAAGATATTGGAATTTTTGATAGAAAATTTTCTATTCAATTATTAAATATATACAAATCACAATTAGATTTTTCATTTCAATAATTTTTTTTTAATTAATTATAATGTAATAAAAAAAATATAATATAAATATGAAAAAAGAAATATTTTTAAAAATTATATTAAATTAATAAAGTTGAAAATATATATTAATCTTAATAATTTACAAAATACAAAATTTTAATTTTGATTTAATTAAGGAAGTTCCAAAATATGAAAATTAATTTCATTTAATTTAAATTTCATATCACCTTTTAATTTTAAAGAATCATCTTCTTTTAAAATCAAAACAGAACCATTAGTACTTTTTAAATCCTTATAATAAAATTTACTATGTTCTTCAGAAAATTCAATAACTGCATGTTTCTTAGAAATAAATGAATAATTTAAATTAATAGAACAATTAATTCTCCCAATAGAAATTGGAGAATCTTTTTCTTCAAAATTATAAATTTTTTCTTCTTCTTCATTATCTTCACTTTCAATTTTAATTTCTAAAATTTTTTTCCTATTAGAATTATCTTTTTGTAAAATACTTAATAAAATTTTTCCTAAAATAATTAAATTTTCTTTTTCATTTTGAAAATAAAAAGAATTAGTAATATCATAATTTAAATAATAATTAGCATTCATCATATAAATTTGATAATCATTAGTAATTTTACTAAAAGAAATACCAAAAATTCTTCCAGTATGACTTAAAATTTCTTGATTTTTATTATCTTCTTCAGGTAAATTTAATATAAAATCATTATAATAAGTTCCTGTATAATCTTTTGCATTTGATGTTCCAAAAAAAGTTTGTCCATCAATTCTTTTTCTTAAACTATTAACTAAACCATTTTGAGTTATTATTAATTCTTTATTAAAAAATAAATTTCCTGTTAATAATAATTTCCCTGATGATATTGTATTATTTGCTGTTGAAAAATCTATATTTCCAAATGAAATTTGAGTGAAATTTATATTGTTTTGATTTTCATTTAATGTTATATTATTTTGATTTGTTGTATTTATTATTGGACTTGAAATTTTTTGTGTGTTGATTGTTTCTTTTTTTTTTATTGATTTGTTATCAAATGATATTATTGAATTACTTATTTCTTTTTTTGAATTATCTGTTTTTTCATTATTTATAATAAAATCATTTTTAATTTCATTTGCTCGACAACAATTTAAAAATGACATTATTATTTAAAGAAATAATATACAGAAAATTCAAAAATTAAAATAATATATAAATAAAATAAATATAATAAACAAAAGAAAAAAAAAAAAAAAAAAAAAAATTAAAATAAAATACATATGAATGATTCAAATAAGACAGAAAACTTAACAAATTCAAATATAAATATAAACATAAATAAAATACCAAATAATGAAAATAATTATCCAATAGCAAAAAAAAAAGAAGAAAACTATGAAAAACCTCATGGAAATATCTCACCAAAAATTGCATCTTTCAATATAGCAAATTCAATTTTAGGAGCTGGAATTTTATCTTTACCAATATCAATAAGATATTTAGGTATAATAATAGGTTTAATTTTCTTTTTTATAATTGGATATGAAACTTTATTAACAGTAAGTTTTTTAATTCAAAGTCAAGAAGTAACAAAAAAAACATCTTATGCAGAAATAACAAAAGAAGTTTTAGGAAATAAAGGATATTTAATTATTTTAATTATGATTATTTTAAATAATTTTGGTTTATGTTGTGCTTATTTTAGAATTTTTGGTGAGACTATGAAAAATATTTTATCTGCCTTTGTTTCAGAAGATAGTTTTTTTGTTACAAATTATCATAATTTTTTTTATATTTTAATAATTTTTATTTTAATGGGAATTGTTATTTTTAATGATACTTTAGAAGGAATGGAAAATGTATCTTTTATAGGAATTTTTGGAATATTAATTTTTGTAATTACATTAATAATCATTTATATATATAAAATAATTTATAATTTAACTTTACCAAAATTTACTTTTTCACTTTTTATTTGGAAAAATGATATATCTCAATTATTATCTTCTCTCCCAACTGTAATTTTATCTTACTCATTTCAATTTAATGTCTTTGCAGTTTATTTTACTTTAAAAAAACCAAATCAAAAACAAATGATGGTTACTTCTGGAATTGGTGTTATTTTTTGTTTTTTTATTTATTCAATTACTGGAGTTATTGGTTATTTAATGTATGGTGAAGAATTAAATGATACTATTTTAAATATGATGTTTAATGATATGATTACTTATAAAGATCAACATTCTTTTTTAAAATGGGTTTTAATTATTTCAAATATTGGTTTTTTAATGTGTTCTACTACTGGAATTCCTTTAATGTTTTTTGCTTTGAAAAAAAATTTCTTTCTTTTAATTTTACTTTTTTATAAATTAACTGGAAGAAATGATAAAATAAAAATAAAAGAAATTAAAGGAAAGGAATTAGAAAATATGGATAATGATAATAATAATGATAATAATAATATTAATAATAATAATATTATTGGTAATTCAATAGAAAAAACAATTGAAAATAGTATTTCTTCAAATGAAAATAAAACAGAAATTTTTGAATTAAAATTTAGTACTCAAATTAAAAGTGATGATGATAATAATATTATTGAAGAATTAGAAATGGAAAATTCAACTAAATTTATTATTATTATTATTTTATATATTATTATTGGAGGTATTACTATTATTATTCCTGGTTTAAAAGTTCTTTTTAGTTTAGTTGGTTGTACTGCTGCAAATACTATTTCTTTTATTTTTCCTGGTTTAATTTTTTATGTTTTAATTAAAAATGATAAAATACATGATTCTCCTATTTTGCCTTTTTGTATATTTGTTATTGGATGCTTTCTTTTTGTTTTTTGTTTAAATTGTGAAATTTATATTTTGTTTTTTAAATAATTTATAATTTGTTTTATTTATATATATTTGATTAATATTTAATTTTACCCTGTTTTTATTTTTTTGTTTTTATTGTTTTTATATGAAAAGGGAAATATTATAAAAAAAAATGGGAACATGTTCTAGCAAAAAGAGAAAAAATGAGCGA
>Ga0256407_10010108_pt1 | contig 13331 bp, 4 predicted proteins | sample RumenRJG_04DNA_FD_193489 | JGI IMG/M metagenome (GOLD analysis project Ga0256407, IMG submission 193489) | Bovine rumen microbial communities from Lethbridge, Alberta, Canada - RJG_04 | ecosystem: Host-associated > Mammals > Digestive system > Stomach > Rumen | place: Canada: Alberta | collected... | reverse complement strand
AAAATCACCTCCAATTCCCTTATATAACTTATCTCAAACAGCTCGTTTAACAAACAGTATAAACAAAACAGGTTTAAACTCTTTTAATAAATGGGGTGGAATATCCTTTAATGACATTTTAAAAAATTATCCTCCCGATTTAATAGACAGAGTATGGTCAACATTATCAACATTCATAATAGAAAATTATCAAATGGGAAAAGGAACTTTTATAAAAGGATTTGGAACTTTTACTTTTTCAAATATAGAATATAGTTTAGAAGGAACTACAAATCAATATGAAAGAGATATTAAAAGAAGAAGACCAGTTTTTTTAGTTTCTAATGAATTTGTTGATTATTTAAAACCTGGAATGTATAATGAAAAAAGTGGTTTGATGTATTATACACAGAAAATAAATAATAATATTTCAATTGTTAAAGTAAATTATGCTATTTTGAGTTATGGAATTAATATTTCTAAAGAAGAATATGTTACTATTGTTACTTCTATTATAAAAAATATTGGTGATGAAATTAGAAGAGGAGTTTTTAAAGGGAAATATATGGAAAATTTAGGAACTTTAATTCAAAAAGGAAATGTTTTTGGAATGAGATTTGATTTGAATATTTATAATAAAACATCATTAAAAACAAATGAATTATTTCATACTAAAAAAAATATTAAATTATATATGGAAACTAAAGATTCAGATGGAACTAGAATTAGAAATATAAATAATATAGATAAACAAATGAGAAATATTAGACCAAAAAGTGCAGTTATTACTAAAATTTCTCCTTCTGGTGATACTTGGTTACAAAATAATATGAATATTGATGTTAAAAAAATTTATGATGAACCAAGAGATGATTTATTCATTGAAGAACCAAAAAATAAAAAAGAATATTATGTTGATCAAAGATATTATAGAAAATATCCTCAACAAGATTTAGGTAATTTAAAAATATCACAAGATATTCTTGAAGGGATTTTAAATAATAAAAGTTTACTTTTAAGAGAAATTAAAAGTGTTGATTTACATGGTGATGGTTTAATACCAAAATATGATTTTATTAATGCTTTTCATAAATGTAATGTTCATCATAATTTAAGAATTGAATTAATTGAAAAAATTACTGATTTATATATTAATTATGATCCTTCTATTATTATGATTCATTATAATAATTTAATTAATGCTTTATGTGATGATATTAAAAAAATTGTTAGTGATGAATATAAAAATTTTCCTATTGATAAATATAAAGATACTATTCAAAAAAATAATAAAAGAGCACAAAGTGCTTATGCTTATTCTAGTAATAGTGGAAATTTAGGAAGGAAAGCTTTAAGTAATGTTAATAATTATAATAATTTTGTTAATGTTAATGAAGATGAAGTTAAATATGATATTTTGAAAATTAAAAGAATTTGTAATTATTTAAATAAAAATACTAATAAAATGATTTCTTATTTAGAATTAAAATCTATTTTACAAACTTATATGATTTCTTTAAACAAAGTTCAAATTTTGAAAATTTTAAAATTTTTTGATATTAAAAATCCAAATGCTTTTAATTTGAGAAATTTACTTATTCAAATATCACAAGCTGATTTTAATAAAAAAGTACCTACAATTAATCAAAAAGATATTGATAATGCATTAAAAATTTTACAAAGTTTTTTAGATAATAAAGGAGGAGTTAATTATTTATTTAGTAATTATGATATTATTTATTATCCTGAATTTGAAAATTTATGTAAAGATTCAGGTATAAGTCCAAATATATTAAAAGCAACTTTTGATTATATTGCAGAAGGAAATAAATTTTTTGATAAAAATAATTATTTAAAATATTTAATAAATAAACAAGATTTTGATTCAAAAAAAAATTGTGAAGATAATATAAATGATGATCAATATAATTTTAATATAAAAGCAATTAATATAATATTAAATAAAATACATTCAATGGAATTAACAACTGATAAATATTTTGAACATTTATTAGCATATAATATTTGTAGAAAAGCAAATGTGATTTATTTAGATGAATTAGAAAGACTTTTTCAACTTGAAAATTATGATTTTACTATAAATGAAATAAGACAAATTTTTAATTTTATGGATTATAAAAAAGATAATATAATTGATAGACAAGAATTTAATAAAACATTAAATTCTGTTCCATATCCTTTAACAACATATCATAATTTTATAAAAAGTAAAAAAATTACAATTGAAGATGCATGTTATAAATTAGGAATTGATTTATTTACTAAAAATATAAATGAAGTTTTAAATAGTCATATTGATAGACAAATTTTTAATATTAAAATGGGACAATTTAATGATAATTTTCATAAGGAATTTTTATATGAATTATTCAATGCAATGAATACTGAAAATAAACCTTATTTAACTGTACAACAAATTATTGATTTTACTAATATTTATCGTGATAATGAATATAAAAATATTGATGCTGTTGGTATACATAAAAATATTATTTATTATGTTCAAAATTTAATTAGTTTTAATGAATTAATTGAAAAATTCCAAAAATTTGATAAAACAATAACAAAAAAAATTCCTTTAAATCAATTTTTAATTGTTTATAAAGATGTTACAAAAAATAAAATGAAAGAAAAAGATATTTTAAGATTTTTAAGAATGAATAGATTAATTGATAGAAATGATATAGTAGAATATCATAGATTTGCAAGATTAATATTTGAAAATTATATAGATGATCCATTTATAAATTGTATACATGTATTACATGATTTTTTAAAAAAAGAATGTAGTGATGATTTATTTATTTTCTTTGTAAAAATAAACAACATGCCAGATAATTCAAATATAAATAAAACATTAGATTTAAGTAAATTATATGAATTTTTCAGATCAAAAGTTGAAATGTGTACAGAAAATACAATAAAAAAATTTGATTATGATAATGATGGAATTATTTCTTATGAAGATATGGAAAATATTATAAAAAAATATATTGATCCTTCATATTTTGATAATATAAAAGCAATTAGAGAAAAAAGAGATAGAGAAACTCAAAGAAGTTCTTTTCTTGCTAATAAAAAAATATGGAATTTAATAAAAATTGCTATTAAAAAAATTAATATGACAGAAGAAAAATTATTTTTTTATTTAGATCAAAATAAAGATGGTTATATTGGATTAGATGAATTTACAACTCAAATATCAAAATTACCTTTAAATACAAGATTAACACAAAAACAAATAAAAACTTTTTATAATTATTTAGATGAGTTTTTAAATGAAAAAGTTAATATTCATATTTTTTTAAAAAAATTTAGAATTTTTAAAGATGATTATAATGAAACAGATGAAAAAATATATAAAGGAAATTTTGTAATTGAGAATTTAATTTTATCAGAATTTACAAAATGGTTTCAAAAAAATAATAATTTAAGTGATACTGAAGTATATTCTATTTTAGATAAAGATCATGATGGTATTATCTCAGCAAATGATTTTAAACATTTTGCTTTAAATTCTTTATTATTATCACCAAGTGAAATAAATGAAAATAAAATACTTCATTTTATTAATGCAGTTTCTTTAACAAGAAATGATAATTTAGTTCTTGCAGATATAAGAAATTTAATGGAGAAAATAAATTTAAATGATTTAGATGATTATTATAAATATATTAGAGAATATTGTAATAGAGGTGTTAATAAATTTAATAAAGATCCAAATTGGTTAAAGGAAGTTTGTGATAAATTAGGTTATTTTATTAGTGAGAAATATGATAATAATATTCATCAATTTTATAATGAAAATAATATAAATGATTTTAAAAATAATGGTAAAGGAATTTCTTTAAATGATTTTAGAACATTTTTAGAAAGTAATTATAAATTATTTGATAATTTCCAAATGGAAAAACCACAATCTGAAGTTTTTTTTAATTATTTATCAAATAATACTCCTTATATAACAATACAATCACTTAATAAAATTTTTGGTAATAATAAATATGATTTTTATACAAAAATGCATAATGATATTTTAATATTTTTAAATGAAAATTTCCCTTCTAGTGAAGATGCTTTTAAATATTTTCATAATATAAAACCAATATCTGAATCAATGCCAACTTATAATGATAAAACAAATGATAGAAATTATATTACAAAAAGTGAATTTTTTAATGGAATAAATCAATTATTTCCTAAAAAATATGAAACTAATACAATATTAAATTATATTCAAAAAACTTTTCCTAATATTATAAATGATATTTCATTTAGTGAATTTACTTTAGTTTATTTTAATAAATATGAATTTAATGATAAATTTAGTAAAACTCAATTTAAAAATTCAAAAATTTTAACATCAAGACCTCATTCTGCAATGCCTTTTATGACATTAAATTCACCTTTTATTCAAAAGGAACATAAAGATTTAGAAACACCTTTTGATAATGATCCCTTAGAAAAAATAAAAAGATTAATTTTAAGTTCAAAATATGATTTTAAAACAATTTTTAAAGATTTTATATCACAAAGTGGAAATGGAATGGCAAATCAATTTGAATTTAGAAATTTAATAAAAAAATTAGATTTAGGATTAACAAATATAGAAATTGAAGATATAATAAATAAAAGTGGTATTACAGTTGATGGAAGAATTAATTTATATGATTTTTATAATTATATAACAAATGAAGAACAAAATTTACATATTTCAAAAGAAAATATATTAAATCAATTAAAAATATTTAAACAATATTTTTATAAATATTATTCAAATCCAAGATTAGCATTTGAATTAAATGATCCTAAAGTAATAGGAAAAATAGACTTTGATAAATTTAAAAAAATAATATTTGATATGTATAAAAGAGAAGGAAGACAACTTCCAAATTATAATTTAATGAAATATATTTATGATTATATCGATATTAGAAAAGATGGAGTAATTGATTTAAATGAATGGAATAAAGTTTTTGCTCAAAGTGAAGGGACTTTAGATTTAAAAGCAAATAAAAATCAAATGAAAATTTTAAGAAATTGGGAAACTTCAAAAGAAATAAGTGATATATATAAATTAATAGCAAGGAATAAAAAAATTATTAAAGAAAAAGTTAAAATGTTTTCTTATGGAAATGGAAGAAATGGTTTAGTTATTCAAAGTGATAATATGGTTAAAGTTTTAAAAGATGTTTTAGGAAATTTAAAGTTAAGTTATACTCAATGGAAAATGCTAGTTTCTTGTGGAGATAGAGATAAAAGTGGAATGATTGATTTTGATACTTTTATGAAAGTAGTTGAAGCTAGTGCTAATTTTGATAATTCTCATCCTATTCCTAATAAAGTTAATTATAAAGGTTTTTAATGTTTTTTATTTAAGGTTTATTTAAAAAATATTTTTTTTTTTGAAAAATAAATTTTTAATGTTTTTTTTTATTTTTTTTTTTTTTTTTTTTTTTTTTTTTTTTTTTTTTTTTTTTTTTAAAATTTTTTTTTTTTTTTTAAATTTTTTTTTTTTTTTTTTTTTTTTTTTTTTTTTTTTTTTTTTTTTTTTTTTTTTGGTTTTTTTTCAAAAGAAAATTATATTTAATTTTTTTATTTTTTTTAAAATATGAAATAAATATATTAATAAAATTTAATATTATCTCCTAAAAGTTCATTAAAAAAACAATTTTTTTCTCTTGATAAAATATTTAATGCAGATAAATCATTTGTTCTTATTTCAATATTTAAAATAGATTTTGTATGTTGTTCATTATAATCTCCTATTATTATTATATAAATCCAAAAATTATAAATACAATAAGCACATAATTTAATTTTAAAAGTAGAACTTGAATTATTTTCATAAGGATTATTAAAATAATTAATATCATTATTATTTTCTTGTAAAAATTCAGGAAATTGTTTTTTTTTAATTGAATCTAATATTTCTTTTTCTTTATTATAAAGAAAATTTTTAGATTTAAATTCAACAAGAGTAATTTTTTGACTTAATTTATTTTTTAATTCATTTGGATTATATGAAGTATAACATTTACAAGTAAAAGCATATTCAAGTGTATTAAAAAAAATATCAAAAGTTTTTATTTCATATAAACTAAAATTATCAGGTAATAAAAAATCAATTAATGGAATATAAAAACATTCTGAATTTAATTTAAATCTATTTTTTTGATCTGTTATCATATCAAAAGAACAATCAACAGAAATATTATTTTTTTCAAAAAGATTTGAATAAAATTTTAAACTAAAATCAAAATAAGAAAAAGGAGAAAGTAATTCATTTGAAAATTGTTTTGAATTAACATAAGGTGAATAATTCATTGATAAATTTGACTCATTATAAATCATTAAATTTTCAGAGAAATAAATATTAAAATTAATATTATTTAAAACAACACTTGTCGAATTAAAATTTTTAATAAATAATTCAATTTCTCTAGTTTCAATATCAATTTTAAACATATAATAAATATGAACTGGATCACTTATTCCAGTAATTAATTTCCAATCTGAAAAAATATATTTTCCATTACTTTTAATTAACATATGACAATTATCATTATTAAATTCTAACATTGGGAAATAAAAATATTTTTTAAAGTAATCGAGATATACACTTGAATTATCATTTAAATAACTTTCAATAACATCAATTGAATTTTCACATAAATTTATTAAATATAAATTATTGAAACTTTCTTTTTTTTTTTCTATATTATTTTCTATATCTTTTGGTATTATTAAATAAAATTCATTTGTTAATTTATCTATTGTATCACTATTTAATTGAATTTGAGGTTGGATTTTATTATCTAATAAATAATTCATTATATTCTCTGCAAATGATTTTATATTTGAAATTATATGTTTATCTCCTTCTTTTTTTTGGTTTAATTTTTCAATAAATTCTGCAATTGATGATATAATTTTTTCTCTTATTTTAAAATTTGCTCTTATTCCTAAAAATAAACAACTTTGAATAATTTCTTCAATAAATTTTTCATTTTTATTATCAAAGGGAATATCATTTAATCTTAAAAAAATAACTTCTAATAAATTATTAATAGCAGAAGATTCATTAATATTTAAAAATTTAGATAATAATAATAAAGATCTATATTTTGAATTTTCATTTGCAAATGATAAAGCATCCCAATTTACATTTAAAAATCTTTTAGAAATTTCCATTAAAGTACCATCTAAAATTCCTTTCATTTTTTCAAAGTCATCATTTCCTTTAAATATATAATTAAAGAATTTATCTTCAAAAAATAAACAAGTTTCTTCTAATATTAAAAAATACATTTTAAAAGCTTCTCCTTCATCACTCCAATCTAAAATTTTAGAACAGACATCAATTATATCTTGACATATTTTAATTAAAATAATAAATTTTTTAATTTGACCATTTTTTAAAATATATTTTTTAACATAAAAAAGTGCTTCAATTAATCCTATAAAAACATCATTTCTCCATCTTGATTCTTTTTCATCAACTTTTGGTTTATTTACTAATAAAACAAACCAATTATGTTTAAATAAACATAAAATTAAAGAATCTTTTTCAAAGAAACTACTATAATTTATAGCAAGGAAAATTAATCTAATAAATAAATTAAAAATTGTTAACATTCTATCATTTAAATTTCCTATATTTTTAGTTTCACTTAATAAAATTACTGTAATATCAAATACTTCATTATAATCTACAAAATCCATTAATTTTGATAATATTTTCATATTTGAATCAAACCAAGTTGATTTATCAAAGTGATCACTTAATTCTAGAAATTTTGATATATTTTCTATTATTTCTGTTCCATAATATTGAGGATTAATATTAATTTCTATTATTTTAAATTCACAAATTGTTTTTACAAATTCACTATAAATATCTGGATCTACTATATTTCTATTTTCTTTAAATAAAAATGACATATATCTATGAAATGCTCTTTCGAATTTTTTATTTGGATTATTTAAATCTCTGAAAAAATTATATATTTTATATAAAGCAATTGGGAAATTTAAACTTTGTGATAATAATTTATGATCAAAACTTTGTATTAAATCTAATAATTCATTTATATTTGATACTAAATATTCTGCTAAGGGAACTATTATTGAATTTATTATTTTTTCCTTTGTTGATATTTGAGGAAAACATTGGAATTTTAATATTATTTTTTGAAGTATTTTTAATAAATTTAAAAATGCACCATCTTGTACACTTTGTTCAAATAATAATTTTCCTAATTCTAAATAAAATTTCTTTAAAAATTCTTTATATGTTCTATATTCATCATAACTAATTTTATTAAATATATTTAATAATACAATAGGAAAATTACTAAAATAAAAAGAATTAATAATAAAATCAATTTGTACATTTTTAATTTTAAATATTTGTTCTAATAAAGATAAATTATCAATAATTTCCTTTTCATTTAATACTAAATAATTTCTTAAAGCATTAATATTAGGATCAAAAATTTCAAAAGTTTTTGCATCATTATGTAATTCTGAAGAGATTAAAGAAAAAAATTGAGATGAAAATTCATGATTAAAATTTGCTATAACATAATAACAATATGTTTTAACTGTTGTACCAAAACCACTTTGTATTAATTTAATTAATATATTTTCCATTCCACTTGAAATTTCTTCATTTGATGTTCTCATATTTACTTTTGTTATTATGTAATTTATAAAATATTCTAAATTAAATGTATTTGAATGTTTATTCATTGTTTGATCTATTGCTTTGTCAATTTTTTTTAAATAAAGTGTGCTATTCATTTTTATTCTTTCTTTATTTTAAAATATATAATTTATTTAAAAATATAATTTTTTTTAAAAAAAATATATTTTAAAAAAATGAATACAGAAATTCAAAAAGATATTAATAAAAAAGATTTAGAAGAAGAAAATAAAATATTTAATTGTGTTGATAAATCAGTATTAACATTATTTAATGAACCTTCATTAGGATTATATTATACAGAACAACATATTAAAACAGCTTTTCCTAAATTATTATATCATATGGATAATTTATATGATAATAGAACAAAAATGAAAAATATAATGAATGAAATGGATAAAACAATTAGAGATTTAAAAGAAATTACTTCATTAAATGATCCTTATGCTTTTGAAATGCTTGCTAAAGTTAATTCTATGAATTATGAATTATTAAAAAAATAAAAAAAGAAAAAAAGAGCGAAAAAGTTTATTATTATATTAAGTTTTTTATTTAAATTTTATTCTTATTTTAATAAAAAAATTAATATATAAAATATAATAATATATTATTTTATATGAGATTTTTTTATTTTATTATTATCTTTTTTTTTATTTTTACCCTATTTTTTTTATTTTTTTATTCATCTTTTAAAAGTTTTTTTGTAAGATAAGTTTCAAAATTATTTTCTGAAAATATCATATTTTCTCCTTCTGAATCTTTTCCAAAAATTCCTCCTTTTTCTATATAATAAGAATAAATTTCTAATTTTGTTCCAAAATAAATTGATTTAAAAATAACTTTATCATTTAATTTTTTAATATCATTTACAATTCTTTCTGTTAAAAAAATACTAATAATTGTAATTTTTTTTATAGAATCAATTTCATTAAGATATTTTATTATATTTATTATATTTTCATTTTCATTTAAAAAAATAGGTTGAAAAATAAAAACAAAATTAATTTGATTTCCATTTGAATTTTTTTTATTAAAATTCTCTTTTACTAAATCAATTTTATTACAACTTGGATAAATAATAAAATTACAATTCAAATTAACATTTTCACTTTTAAACAAATAAACAACATTCTTCATAATAATATCCATATATAAATCATAATAAACAGAATTTTTCATTTCTAAATAATAACTCAAAATTTTTTTTAAAACATCCCAATTTTGATCAATACAAAAATCTTTATTAAAAATATCAAAATTATTTAAATTTCTCAGAAAATCATCAACAGATTTTTTATGTATTAAAGGATGAGAAATAGCACTTTGTGAATTATCAATAACAAAATTATCTAAATCATTAGGAAATAATTTTTTCAAAACACTTTTTAAATTTTGAGATATTAAATCAATAGCATTAGTATTTTCAGCTCCTCTTGGAATAATAATATCAGCATATTTTCTAGTAGGTTTAATAAAATTATCATAAGCTGGTTTTACAAATTTATGATATCTGGAAATTATATCATGCATTTTTCTTCCTCTATCAGTCATATCACGATAAATTCTTCTTGCTAATCTTATATCATCATCTAAATCAACAAAAATTTTCATATTCATTAAATTTCTTATTCTAATATCATAAAATGATAAAATTCCTTCAAAAATAATAAATTTACAAGGAATTAATTTTTTTGTTTCTGGTTGTCTTGAACTTGTTGTAAAATCATATGTTGGCATTTCTATACTTTTCCAATTCATTAAATCATTTAAGTGAGAATATAATAAATCTAAATCTAATGCTTTTGGTTCATCAAAATTATATTCTGATATATTTTTCATTTGCTCTGGAGTTAAATCTTTGTAATATGTGTCCATTGAAAATAAAAGACAGTTTGTTTGAATATTTTTAAATATTTCATTTGCTACACTTGTTTTTCCACTTCCACTTCCACCTGCAATGCCTATTAGATATGGATGTTCTGGTTTTTCTATGTTTAAATTTTGAATGTCTAATGACATTTTAGTGGGATAATAAAAATTATTGTTCTAAGGTATAAATAATTTAAGATTATTATTTTTTAATTTATTAAATTTGTTTTTTTATTTTTTTTTAATTGTTTTTATTTTTTTCATATTTTAATTTTTTTATTTATTGTATATAATAAAAATTTAATTTAAACAAATTAAAATTTTATTTTTTTATAAAAAAAATGCCAAAAACAATATGTGATATATGTATGGAAGAATATGAAGATAATGACAAATCAGAAAAATGTCCTAGAATTCTTCAATGTGGTCATACATTTTGTACAAGATGTTTAAAAAGAATAAAAAGTAAAAATAACAATGTAATAATATGTCCAACTTGTCGTTCAAAAGATTATCGTCAAATAAATAATATTACAATAAATAGAAACGTATATGATTACATTTGGGAAAATAAACAAAAAAATCAAACGAATCAATTTATAACTGTAAATGAAAATGATATAACAGATCACTTATTTAAAATTGCTTTAATTGGTGATCAAGCAACAGGAAAAACATCATTATCAAAAAAATATTTAGGTCATTTTTATGATAAAGAAGTTCCTTATATTGCAACAATTGGTTTTGAATTTTTTTATAAAAATATAAGAAGAAATAATAAAAATATTAAATTACAAATTTGGGATACTGCTGGACAGGAAAGATATCAAAGTCTAACTGCAAGTTATTTAAGAGGAATTCATGGTTGTATTATTGTATTTGATGTAAATGAAAAAAATACTTTTAAAGAAGTTGAAAAATGGATTAAAATTTATTCTGATTTTAATATTTTTAAAAATAAAAATATTATTCTTGTTGGAAATAAAATTGATAAAAAAAAAAGAGAAGTTAGTATTGAAGAAGCTAAAAATTTTGCTAATTTAAATAAGTTATGTTATTTTGAAACTTCTGCTTTAACTGGAGAAAATGTAAATGAATGTTTTGAATGTATTACTGATCAAATTTTATTTTCTAATATTATTCAAGAAGAAAAAAAATGGAAAAATGAATTTGAAACTGTTAATATTGATAATCCTAATGAGACTAAATGCTTAGAAGAATGTCTTAAATGGTTTGAAAATATTTTTAAGAGAATAAAATCTTATTTTATTTAGATTTTTTATTATATCTTTTTTTAATAGATTTTATATTGAATTAAATTTTTATTAAATTTAATTATAAAATTCCAATAAATTATTAATAGTTATTATAATTTTTAAAGGTTTCTATCATTAAAATAAGGATTTATAAAATAATAGATTCATATTAGTTAATAATGTTAAAATAATTTTTAATAATATATAATATTATCAAAATTAAAAAAATTATAAAAAATAAAATCATAATTAATAAATATTAAATGTTTTATATTTACTTCTTTTGAAGGAAACTAGTTAATTCATCAAGAGTGTCTTGTACTTTATTAACAGAAGTTATAGCACAATCTTCCTTTTCAAGTTCTTTAACTTTTTCTTTAACTTCATTTAACTTTCCAACTAAAATATCAACATGATTCTTATATCCTTCTATAACATTTTTATTCATTTCTCTCAATTCTTCTTTTTTACTATCACTTAAATCAGCAGAATTTGTATAATTTTCAAATAATTCATTATTCTCTTTTAATGAATCTAAAAGTGATATTGCTTCATTTTCCATTTCTTCAAGAAGTTCAATTATTGGTTGAATTTCTTTACATTCATTTTCACAATTTGGACATTCTTTTTTTTCTTCTGAAACTTCTTGATTAATTTCTTCTGTAAGTTCATTTAATTCTTCAACTTTTTGTTCTGGTAATTGTTCTGGTAATTTTTCAATTATTTCTTCTGCTATTTGAATTGGTTGTACTGGAATTTGAGAATCTGATAATTTTTCTTCTGCTACTTCTAAAGCTGCTTCTACTATTTCTTCTGCCATTTTTGATGGAGATTTGTCTTCTGAGAGAACTTGTTGTACTTGTTCAACTAATTGTTCTGCTGCGTCATCTATTTCTTGTTGTTGTATTCCAGTTTCTGGTTCAGGTACTAATTCTTCTAATTGTTTAGGTAAATCATCTTTTGCTTGTTCTAATACTTCTTGTACTAAATTTTCAACTTCTTCTGGTTTTAAATCTTCTTTTTGTTCAATTTCTTCTACTTTTTGTTGTACTGCATCTTGAACTACTTCTTTAACTTCTTCTGGAGTTTTATTTTCTTCTACAGCTTGTTTAACATCAGCAACTTCTTCTATAGCATCTTGTACTTCTTGTTCAGGTACTTGTTGTTGAACGTTTACTTGTTCTGGTTCAGGTACTAATTCTTCTAATTGTTTAGGTAAATCTTCTTTTGCTTGTTCTAATACTTCTTGTACTAAATCTTCAACTTCTTCAGGTTTTAAATCTTCTTTTTGTGTAACTTCTTCTACTTTTTGTTGTACTGCATCTTGAACTTCTTCTTTAACTTCTTCTGGAGTTTTATTTTCTTCTACAGCTTGTTTAACATCTTCAACTACTTCTTCTACTACATTTTGTACTTTTTGTTCAGGTACTTGTTGTTGAATGTTTACTTGTTCTGGTTCAGGTACTAATTCTTCTAATTGTTTAGGTAATTCTTCT
>Ga0256407_10010107_pt1 | contig 13332 bp, 20 predicted proteins | sample RumenRJG_04DNA_FD_193489 | JGI IMG/M metagenome (GOLD analysis project Ga0256407, IMG submission 193489) | Bovine rumen microbial communities from Lethbridge, Alberta, Canada - RJG_04 | ecosystem: Host-associated > Mammals > Digestive system > Stomach > Rumen | place: Canada: Alberta... | reverse complement strand
GTAGCCAGTCTTACGACATCAGTATCAGGAAAGCTTTTTCCCATGAGCTTGCCGATTGCTCCAGTAACTCCATGCAGCTCCTTGCCGTTATAGAAGTATTTGTGAGCTTCTTCATCAAAAGTAACTGCTTTAATTCTTGCGTCCATTCTTACGTCCTCCGAACTTGCTGGAAAGTTCGTCCATTCTGTCCTCACCAGCTTTGATTCCGTCCATGATGATAGGCTTTTCGTTCATAACTGTCTGCAAGTTCCATTCCCTTCCCAGAATCTGCTGCTTTTCTGCTGGAGCTTTATCCAGCTCCTCTTTGATTCTCATAGCTTCATCTTTTGACAAGTCAACAGCTCTGTCTACCGTATGTCTAACATGCAAAAGTCCATTACGCAAATAGTAGTAAGGCTTGATTGCGATGTCTCCGTTGATAATGCAGCGGTCTTCCATTCCAATTTCATTTCTTTTCTTTGTATACATATTCAACTCCTTAGTATTGTTTAGTAAAGTTTTCTAGCGTACTGCAATATACCGTATTATCTGGGCTAGAATGTAAACATCTGCGAAAATAATTACTATAAAAGCAAGCTTTTCATGCCATTCCAGCACCAGCTTCCTACGGTATTTGCCGTTCTTCTGGACTACCTTATACTTCATCGGCTTTGTCCTCTGTCTTTTCCTGAACTTCCTGAACTGTCAGCTCCCAGAATCCGTTCACTTTTTCAGCCTTATAGACTGCATAGTGCGGAGCGTCTGAATAGTGAGACAACAAGCGATTTATCATCTCCATTAAGTGCTCTTCTTCTGGAATCCCTTCAATCTCCTCATTTTTGAGATAAGGCTTTACATGAAGTTTAGTTCCAGAACCTCCATTCACCTCCGCTGGAGCAAAAGAAGTAACTGCGAATCCCTGATTATCAGAAGAATATCCGTCCAGCTTGTTTACGATGTCTTTGATTACATTTACCATAATTGTACCTCCTTATATGGTATTATATTATTCCGTTCTCTTTGAACTCTTTTACAAGTCCATAGCGTCTAGCCTTTGTCTCAAAATAATCAGAGAAGTAAGCCAGTTCACCATAGCTATAATTATGATTAGCAAAATCAGCTTGCCAGTCAATAGCTTCATTCCGTGTCTTTTCCTTTCCCTTCTGGTATTTATTCATAACTACACCTCCGCTGGTTTTCCAGCCTTATAAAGACTTTTGAAGTGCTGCTGGTAGATTATGTCTCCCAGAGTTTTCCAGTAATAGCTGTCTATGTCTGTCTGACTTTCAACATAGATAGAATCATCATCTCCCAGCTTTCCAGCATAGTTTTTATCCAGATTCAAAAAGTCCAGAATCATAACGCATATATTATACGTTATATATGCCGTTCCGATAGGCAGCCCAGTGAGCCATTCAGTTATCAACGCTGGAGTAAGATACTTGATATTGCCGTATACCTTTACTCTTTCAGCTTCCTGATACAAGTCTTCAAAAGTAGAAAAGTTCTCTTCATCGTCCAGAACCTCTTTTAAGTAGTCTGTCAACTTTGTGTAAAGAATGAACTGATTCTTCTTTGTCAAAATCTTTGTTTTACCCATAATGTAACCTCCGTAAATTGTCTTTGATTTTCTGGACTACCTTATGGCAGCCCAGAACCGATTTTAATTACAATCAGTGAATAAGAATGTATAGTCTCCCACTTTACAAGTGTTATGATGTCTGTCTGGATAAGATTCAATATGAACCTTATTCACTTTGCACTGCTTCATAATTTCCATGATATTCCAGAACGCAAACTTCATTGTTTTTTCTGGAATTGTTCCAGAGACGTTTTTAATAATATCTCCATAAGTTCCAGTAACACCTCCCAGCTCTTCTGAACCTCCGCAAAAGTCAATAACTGCTTCTTCTGTCTGAAAGTTTACCGTCAACTTGTCTTCCCAGCGTGTACTCCAGCCGCTGCAAAGTTTAGTAGGCAGCGGATAACCTTCAAAATCAATATCAAAAGAGACAGAAGTATAGTTAAACTGCTGCAAAATCTTTTCGAACGCTTCTCCGTCTCTTAATGCTTCTTTGTCCTCTTTTACTTCCTGAACGCTGGAATCCAGATACTCAAACTTTTTGCCACTGCACTTGAAAAATGAAAAGTCCTTCTGGTCTGTCAAGTTAGCAGCTACAACAAAAATATGTCCGTCTGTCGCATACATGATGTCATTATGAACAAAAATCTTATTGTTATAGATTCTTTCCTTTGTGTACCTCTTACTTCCCAGTACCTGATTAAAACGCTGCATGAGCTTTAATCTCTTTTCAAGTTCCTTTGTCATCTGCATAATGTAACCTCCATAAATTGTCTTTATGCTTTTATTATAATATACCCAGCATATTATGTCAAGTAAAAACTGATAAACTCCCTCCAGATTTTTACTTACAATATCTGTCTCCGTTCATAAAGTCTATCCAGCGTAATGCAGCGTTACTATCTTTGAAATTAGCGACATTCTGAACTTCTCCAGAATCTTTATGCTGCATTACCCTATACGGATATTCTGAACCTGATTCAATTTCAACTTCCAGCTTTTCTACGTGGAAATTATCCAGCTGGTATATAGTCCGCTTTTCTTTTATGTCATCAATCCTGATAATGCAGTCATCAAGTAAAGCTCCACCGCCATAGCTTCTGGAGTTTTTAATCAAAAGTGGAATTGCAATTTTTCCAGTGCTTCTTCCGATTGTTCCAGTAACTTCATATTCTTCATTCCAGCTTGTTCCAGTCTCCGTGTCTCCGTACCAGATTCGAACACGTCTACCAGAATGAACCAGAGAAGACAGAACCTTCCAGAGTTTTTCATTTTCCTTATATTTCCAGCCTTCATTCTGGATATTCTCACCATATTTGAACCACGTTCCAGCGTTCATGTAGTTTACATATTCAAAAGAATTGCCGTTATCAAGATGAGTTATTTGTGATACATAATTATTCATAATAAAACCTCCATAAATTGTCTGTCTACGCTTCAACTATTACATAGCTGATTCCGTCAAAATCTGGAGTAACCAGAAAACCAAAAGAACTAAAATAGTCCGCTGCATTTTTAATAATTGTCTTTGCTACATGCTTTTTCAAAAGTTCTTTTCCGATGTCCGCTACTGTCTTAAAATCAGACAGAGATAATTTTCCTAACTTTCCAGAATCAATCTTTTTCTGGAAATCCAGCTGCAAATTAGCGTACTTCTTTTTCATTTTTTCTGTCATAATAAAACCTCCGTAAATTGTTTTATGCTGCTTTTCTGCTTTTCAAAATCTCTACAATCTCTTTTCTGTCTTTATCAGAAAAAAGCAAGTCAATCAATTCTTTGTCATCTGCTGGAATATTCGAAATATCTTTGCAGTGATATTTTTCCCATAGCTGCATGATAGTTTTATATAAAACTGAACCTCTGAACCTTGCGAACTCATTATATAATTCATCTATCATCTGTCCACCAGCTACTATATCACTATGAATATTATTCCAGATAGACACGCAAGCCGCAAACTCTGGATAGCCGTTCCAGTCTCTTAATTCAATTTCCAGCGTAACTTCATTTATTTTACGCTTGCCGTTATATGCAATTTTTCCAAAAGAAAATACTCTTTCCTTCTCCATAATAAAACCTCCGTAAATTGTCTGTCGATATTTTTACCCTGATAAAATCCAGCAGCTTGAAAATTGTCTGCTGGATTTTTTACCACCTGAAAAACCAGAACCAGAAAAACCAGTTCTAATTTTTTGCTGCTTCCGCTTCCCTTGCTGCTTCTGTCGGTGAATTGTGTTTTATGCAGTCAATAATGCAAGCTCCAGTTTTTCTAGTAAAATGATAACTCATATAGATAACAGCTCCAGAATCACAATAACGATAATTTTTAATCGTATAACCTGAACTTGAATTGCTTCCAGTATAGCCACGATGAAATTCACCTTCTGAATCGGTAAAATATACCCAGTAAGAAGGATTTCCCACTGTTGAAGTGTTTTTATACTCCACTGAATGAAGTATACATTTTTCGTATTCTCTAGCCATAATTAAACCTCCGTAAATTGTTTTTATAGCTTTTATTTTTCTGTCTGCTTTGCAGCAGCTCCAGAACCTAATATTATATTATACCCAGTATAAAATAATGTTAAGTATTTTTTGAAAAATATTTTCAAAAAATCTTTTTTTGCTGCTGGTGAATCATGGCAATTTTTACCCTTCACCAGCAGCATAATTTTAATGTATATAGTGTTTTATTTTGCAGCTTGAAAAGTCCAGAGACTTAATATATTTTATAAAGTCCATAACTTTAGTATCTGAAAAATATTGAACTATAATAAACTTGTTTTTATTATCCAGCTGGATAATTTTAGCCTGATTATCTGGTAAAAACTCCAGCATATATTTTTTATCGTCAAGATTAAAATGTACTTTTGCCATAATTACACCTCCAGCAGCAATTTTTTATTATAAGACTGATATTTTTTATATCGGATTCCGTCTATAAAAATATATCCTGAAAACATAAGATTATATAATTTTAATGTGTTTTTATCGACAATAAAATATTTTTCATTCTGGTATAAAATCGGTATAGACATATAAAAACCTCCGTAAATTGTTTTTATACTGCTGGATTCTGGAGCAATAAAACCAGCTCCAGCAGCAAAAAGAAAATAGATTATAAAATTATTATATAGCTGGTGGACAGTATACAATTTTACATAGTGAAGAATCAGAAAAATTGATTTTTTCATCTTTGGAAATCAATTTATATACACTATATCCTTCTTGCCATGTTCCTATTAAATTTTTATCCTCTGGAGCTTCTGCACTAGTCCACGGTGTACCAGTTCTAATACAATCATTAAAATAAAACTTTTGTTTATTAAAAGTCAAAAAGTAATCATCTTTTTTACAATCATATTTGATTTTTTGATAATTGCCTGAATATTCCTTAAAAGTATAATTATCTCTTGTATATGTTTTTATTCTCATAATATAACCTCCAGAAAATAACAAGATAAAAATAAAATTATGCCGCTGGTATAGCTCCAGCAGCATAATAATTTTATAGTGGTAATATTTCCACGTCCTGAGCTGCTTTTTTATAAAGTTTATTTCCCTTGAAATAAAAAATAGATTCTGAATCAATAGGGTATTTTTTGCCGTTCCAGTCTAAAAACCAGCTCCAGTTTTTTTGATAGATTCCAGCATTGAAAAAACTTCCTAAAATCTGATTTAATCTGCTTTTTGTAGTGTTAGAACTCCAGCCACGTCCAGAAAAATAATAAATATTTTCTGAATCATTCCAGAATAAAAGACTATTCCACAAATAATATTTTTTTGTGTTTCCGTCCACTTCTACACTATCACGGCAAGAAAGATTTTTTAATCCTTCACCGTTCCAGCCTCTTAATGTCTGAATGATTTTTTCTTCAATAGTTCTCATAATAAAACCTCCGTAAATTGTTTTTATAGTGCTGCTGCACTGTTTACATTTATTATATTATACCTAGTATAAAATAATGTCAAGCATTTTTTGAAAAATATTTTCAAAAAATTAAAAAAATTATGCTGCAAAATATAATATAAAAACGTATATACTAGTTTTTATACTTTTTTGTGTTTTTAATTTTTTGCATTATATAGAAGAAAATAGCAATTTTTTAGAAAAGGTATAAAAACGAGTATATAAAAAAATATATTGTATTTTTTTAATTTTTTTGAAAAGTCCAAAAATAAACCTATGAAATTGTATAGTATTTTTTGCTAGTAGAATGTATAGGAAAATTAAAATATTTGTGTTGATTTTTTAATTATTTTTTTCGTTGAAAATTAAAAATTTCCCTATACATACGTATATATACATTTTATAAAAATATTTTCCGCAACAAAAAATTAAATATATTTTTTTATATACTTGTTTTTATACCTTTTTTGAAAGTACGCTTTTATTGTTCAGCTGCTGGAGCTGGTTTTATTGTTCAGCTGGTTTTTATTGTTCTTTTTGTTACGTTCTGGTTTTAATCGGTTTTTATTGCAATATATCCGCAAAAGTCCAGCCGCTGGAGCTGGTTTTATTTTAGTTTATTTTACTTGACAATATAAATAAAATGAGTATAATATAATTATAAAACAATTTACGGAGGTTTTATTATGTTTAGTTTTTTAATTTTAATTATGTGTTATTTAATTCCAGTTATTTATTATTTAATTCAGGATATTAAAAACAATAATTATAAATACTTGTGGAAGTGGATAACAGAAATTATTTTATTATTGATTGCAGTATATCTAAAAAGTATAAATTTGTAAAAGTTCAGCCGCTGGAGTTCTGGAGCGTTCAGGACTTCCAGCCGCTTTTTATTTTGTCTGTCAAATATTTTACTATCGACCACGGCAGCGAGGTTTGTACCCTTCTCTCCACAGAAATTGGATTTTTCTATATTATACTGAGTGCATTATATTAAGCATACCAAAAAGGGCTCGTCTAAAATAATGTCTAAAAATGTCTAAGCTCGTCTAAGTTAGACATTCTGGTTATACATACCCAGTGTAATAAGAACATCTTTTTAAATGACGGTGTTCGGACTACTCCCGAAAATCATCTGGAAAAAGGGTATACCCATACCCACTGGTTACATTCTGGAAAAGGTGTGGTATACTGAAAATTATGGAGTGTGATTTCAAAAGTGAGCTTGAAGACGAGCTTGGCAAGCTGTTGTTTCTTTATGATTTTTGTTACTTCAACAATGCGGTAACGGAAGAAGAGCTGAGGGAGATTGGAAGGCTTATAAGGACACACAGAGAGGTTATAAAAGTTTTAGGAGGAGAAAATGACTAAGTTCCAGAAGATGTTTTATGACATCAAAAACACCAGAGACTATAAGACAATCGGAGAGGACATAGATTACAAAGTCTGGGTAGAACATGAGAACAGAAAGATAATAATGCAGTTTGAAGAGAGCAAGGGAACGGACAAGAAGCATTTCTGGCACTCAGACTGGTTTCATAATCTTGCCTTTATTCCGTGGATTTTATGGCTGGATAAAGTTCCAGTGCTTACAACGTTCGGTTACGCTTGTGCATATAAATCTGCTAAAAACCAGCCGATAGACGAGTTATGCTCCATGATAGAGATTCACCCTGATTATGCTGTTGAGATGAGGGCTTGGAGCTTTGGAACTGCTATGATAAAGATAGCGGTGAGACATCACTGGATAAGAAGGCATAGGGCTATTGACAATAAGTATGGGTACGGAGACGTAAAAGTATGGTACAATCCGTTCATGCACTGGATAGCTAAGAAGTACGTTAAGTATGAGAACTTTGAGTTTGTAACACCGAACGATTTCGTTACGTGGTGTGTTCCTTTCTGTCATAGAACTAACAAGTGCAGCGTTGGTCGTAAGTTTGCTCTGAAGGAGATTTTCAAGACGGAGTGGTATCATACCCATTACGAGGAGTATGACTATTCTAAGTATGAATACGTTGACTTTGACTAAATAAAAGAGGGAGGTGCTCAGTGAAAACACCTCCCGAAGGAAAAGAGTACAATACAACTAGGGCTTGTCTGAACTCTTAACATTTATTATATAACAGTTGAAAATAAAGTGCAACCGTGATATTGTTGAAACTAGAGGAAAAGATAAAATGGCTGTCAAACAAGAAGAGTATGAAAGCATAAGGGATAAAGTAATAGCGAAGTTCAAGATTCTGTACAAGGACGCTTTGGCTATGGACTTATGCGAAGTTCCGAAAGACATAAGAATCAGACTTCTCGAAGACCCGATATATCAGGCTAAGACAAAGGCTGCAAGAGCCAATCTTTTTGCTCAGCAGCTGGAGACGCTGGACGCAGTTCTCGCTGGCTCATACTGCAATACGGACAAGCCAGTAGACACTTCGGGAACGATTTTGAAAGCTCTGGAAATGAAGAATAAGCTTCTGCTTGAAGACCTTAACGTTACTAAGGACGATAGCAACGCATTGAACGTTACGTTCGTTGCTATGAAACGTGAAGATTTTGAAGCTCTGGAGACAGTGGAAATCAACGAAGGCGGAAACAGCACGGAGCTCGGAGTGGACTTCGGAACATCTGACGATACTGACAGCTTCGAAGCAAGACTTAAAAAAGACGTTAAGGAAAGAATGAAGCAAGCGGAGGAAAAGGACAATGGCTAATCTTGTAAAGCTTCTTCCTCATCAAGCTAACCTTGTTCAAGCTCCTTACGTATTCCCTCATATACGATTTTTTGCTCTGATAGCTGGATATGCAAGCGGTAAGACTTCTGCTTTGGTTTATTGTATTTTGTACGCAGTGAAGACGCTGCTTGGAAAGAAGGATAAGGAAGGTCATAACCCTAAGATAATGATAGGCTCTAAGAACCTTACCTTTATGAAGAAGACGCTCACTGGACTTCTGGAACAAGACTTGAAGGACACAAACTCTACGTATAGCTATGATAAGGCTCATAACATCATTACGATTGGAAACGTGGAGCTGCTGCTTGTACCAGTAGAAGATGAATCTAATATCTACGGTTACTCAGTTACTCTTGTAGTTATTGACGAGCTTGACGAGCTTGATACACAGACAGCTATGGCTGTTGTGAAGTCTTCCAATGACCGCTGCCGCCAGCAGATTGAAGGCTGGAGGTCTCCAGCGTTTATATTCTGTACTTCATCTCAGGGCTTGAAGGGAACATACCAGACAATCATGCACTTTAAGAAAAGTGGTATTGGTTATGTTCTTATGAGAGCAAGGACTAGAGATAACATATACCTTCCGAAGGACTACGTAGAGAGTATGTACTCTATCTATAATGAGACAGAGAGAAGATGTCTTTTGGAAGGCGAGTTCGTTTCGATTGATTCTGGACTTGTATTCCCTGATTATGACCCAGAGAAGAATAAGCTTGACGTAGACCTTTATGAGCATTGTAGGGATAGCAAGGTTACGATTTACATAGGTCAGGACTTTAACGGCTTTGGTAATAACGCTGTTGCTTTTGCTATTTTAAGTGGAGCTATCGTAGCCATTAAGGACTATGAGTTCCCAGACATAAGACGTGCTCCAGAGGTTTTCAGATATGATTTTCCAGAGAATGAAATCGTATGGATTCCTGATATGACTTATAAGGAGCATTTCATAGAGTTTAAGAAGGAACTCCGTTTGTTTAATATCAAGATTGCATACCGTTCATGTAACCCTCTTGTAGGAGACAGAAACTTCGCTTGTAACAAGCTTTTTGTCGCTGAGCACTTGTTCATCTGTCCTATGTGCAAGGGATTGGAAAATACGCTTATGACGTGGCAGAAAGACCCGAAGACTGGTTCACCTTCTAAAGGTGGAAAGGGAGCTCCAGACCATAAGGGAGACTGTCTTGGATATGTTGTGCATTATCTTTTGAGCTGGAAGAGGGAGCTGAAGCCTTTGTACGCAGTAACGCTTGAAAGATTATATGAAGCTCGTAGGGCAAGGGGAGCTGACGCTACGGAGCTGGAGGTTCAGTCTAACGTTTTAAGTCCTGATAAGATAAAGGGAATCGTTCTGAAACAAGCCCCGAACACCGTTGCAGCAGACGCTTGATTTATACTTAGTTTAGGTATAGGATAGTAGATATGGTTGATTTCAAGGAATTAAGGAAAATAATTAACGGCTCAAATATGTCGGTAAAGCATTACCAGAATGGTAAAGTTGCTATTACAGATTCTCGCAATTTTAAGGGAATGAAGCTGTCTGACTTGGAAGCAGCTCAGAAACTTGTGGCGGACGCTGCGGAAGCAGATACGAAAGAGCTTGCCAAAAAGTGTGGAATTAAGGAAATTGAAACTCTGGATTCTATCACTAAAAGAGCAAACCAGAACATCGGTGTCATCATGGACTGCTTGCAGTCAAAAACACCTATGACCGCTGAAGAAATCAGGAAGAAAGCTCAGTCTCCTAGAGGAATCAGGGATTCTATTATAAACGGAAGGTGGAACGTAAACAATGGTATCGACCCAGCTCGTTCTAACTTGTCTCTTCCGAACGTTTACATCTCTCCGTGGGAAGCAAACTCTCTTTACTCTCAGAAGGGTATTTTTGAAACTGTAATCAATAAAAAATCAAAGTCTATTCTTCTTAACGGCTGCAATCTGGAGAATACTCATCTTACCCAGAAGCAGATTGATTTGGTTAAGGAAAGAATGGAAGTCCATGACTTCAAGAACATTCTTGCTGAGAACACTTTGACCTCGCTTGTTTACGGTGGTTCTTTGTGTTTCCCTTTGTTTAAGAAGGACACTCCAGTAACGACAACCCTAAGCCTTGCTTCTCTTTTGAAACTTGGTGTATTGAAAAAAGATTGTATTGATTATTTTGTAAATCTTGACCGCTGGAATACATTCATTATTCCGCCATATAACCCTACTCAGAAGGACTTTTTGAGACCAGAAGTTTACACTATTCCGTTCTTAGGAAGCGATGTACACCACTCTCGTTGTGCTCGTGTAGTTACTGCTAAACAAGCTGGTTACTGGGGTCAGATTCTGAATCAGGGCTGGGGTATCTCAGACCTTTGTGGCTACTTGCAGTCAGGCATGAACTATAAGGTTGCTGTTCAGAGCTTGCCTTTGATGATTCAGCAGATGAGTATTCTCGCTCGTACTGTAAATGTTGACGGAGTGCTTGCTACTGAAGGAGCTAACGCTCTGGATAACCTTGTAGAACAAGACACAATCAGAACTCGTGAAGCAAGTCCAGACAATCCTATTACAATGGACGTTCTGGGAGACATTAAATCTATCAACAGAAACTTCGGACAAGTTCCTGAGCTTATCCGTCTTCTCCGTCAGGACTTCGCTTCTGACGCAGTATTGCCAGAGCCATTGTTATTCTCTTCGGAGAAAGGAAACTTTAGTTCTGGTGATGACACTCAGGGAAATCTCTTCAAGCAGAATGAATCGGTACAGATGATTCATAAGGAACTTGAACCTCAGTTCAAGCAGCTTGCAAAGATTATGATTATTGACGCTCTTGGAACTGATGATGAGATTATTAAGGCTCTTCCTTACACTCAGATTCACTTTGACCAGCCAGTAATCGCTAATGCTCTGGAAAGAGCTCAGATTGGTAAACATCATTCAGAGACCGTATTCAACTATGTATCAGCTCGTCTTCCTATTGATATTGCCGTTGAAATGGCAGACAAGAACGTTTCAAGCGATATGCGTACTACTGCTGATATTCTTGAAAAGCTCCGCACTATTCAGACTAAGGGCGATAAGAATGACGACAAGAGAACACAGCTTGAACTGGAGCAGAAAGAAGCTGATATTGAGCAGACAAATGCTCAGACTAAGGCTACTGAAGAATCAGTGAAGGTTCAGAAGGCTGAAGTTTCTTCTGGCGAAGGACATCACGAAGAGACTGAAGCAGAGAAGAAAACTCGTGGAAAGTCTCCAGCCGAAGAACAGAGGGAAAAAGCAGAGAGCGATAAGCAGCAGAAAAACTACTCACGTTTGGAGCAGAAGCAGCATGAGAAAACTCGTGTAGGCTCTACAAAAAGAAGTGAAAAGCTTGCAAAATCTCAGAATAAATCTGTGTAGTAATTTGACAGATGATACTGAATATATTATGATAGGTATAAGATTATGATACGCTCAAAAGTGTTTTGTAAAGTAACAGATTCAGACGCTTCTCCATACATTGAACAGAAGGACGTTATTTTATGTCGTTCTGGTATACAGATTTATTCCTATGCAGAAGTTGTCGCAGCACTTGGCGAACCTCCAGTAAAGAAGGACTTCTACAAGGAATACAGACCAGCCAGTGTAGTCGTAAAGGCTCAGGATAAATGCAGCAATCTTCCAGTAACAAAAGAACACCCAGACGTATGGGTAAACCCAGATAACTGGGATAAACTCTGCGGAGGTATTGTAGGCAACGAAGTATCAGTAGTTGCTCTGGAAGGTGAATCTGAAGGTGAGATTGGAATTAAGTCTGACCTTACATTTTATACACGAAAGCTTTATGACTATTACTTGGAGAACAAGGAAGTTTCTCTTGGCTATACATGTAAGAAGCATTACGTTGAAAATCCTGACGAAGTTGGGTATGATATTCTCTTAGATGAGATTACTGAAGTGAATCATTTAGCAATCACAAGAGCTGGTAGAGGTGGTTCAAGTGTTGCTGTTATTGATAGTATTATAGGAGGTTTGAGACCTATGCGAACTGGTATTTTTGCCTATTTAGCAAGCAAAATGCAGAAAGATTCGAAAGAACCATTCTCGTTCGGTAAGGAAGTTCTTAACGCTGTCAAGAACAGCAAAGGAACTACTGAAGAAGAGCTTGCTGGTGAAATGAAAGGTGTGCTTGATTCAATGTCTGTACTTAAAGACTGCGAAGCAAAAGACACACTTCTGGACGTTGTTAAAGACTGCTTTGACAACAAGGAAAAAGCTCTCGCCAATGAAGGTGAACTCACAGCTACTCTCGATAGCATGTGGATTGACATTCATGGAGACAGCCTGAAAGAAATTGCAAAAGCTTTTGCAAAACTTTCTGAAACAAAGTCTGAGACTTCAGTGCCAGCTAATGACACAGACCCTCAGAACAAGGATTCTGAACCTGAGAAGAAGGACGAAGGCAAGGAAGGCGAAAACAAAGACGCTGAGCCTGAGAAGAAGGACGAAGGTAAAGAAGGTGAAAACAAGGACGCTGAGCCTAAGAAGGACGAAGAAGACGGTTGCCACAACAAGGATTCTGCTGCTGTAATGACAAAAGATGACATGCTTGCTGCAATCAAAGACGCTCTTCCTGAATTGGTACAGAGTGCTGTTAAGGAAGTTTTGGGCTTGAAAGACGACACTGCAAAACCTCAGATTGACGGTGGTGTAGTTGATTCTGGTAATACTGGAAGTTCGGTAGTTGCTCGCAACTATGAAGATTTCCTTTAATAGATAGGAGAAAAACATGGTACAGAACGGTAAAACTCTGTCAATGCACAGCGAAGCTATCTGGAAGGGAACATACGATGACAATGGTATGCTTCTCAAACTCCATGAAAACTGCTTCACAATCGGTTACTCAGCACTTCTTTCTCCAGACGGAACAAGTGCTGGTAAGGTAAACTTCGGAGACGGTGTATTCTATGACGCTCACCAGAAGAACAACAAAGTATACGTAGGTGCTCCTACTGTAACTAACGCTGTTCCTAAGTTCGCTGGAATTATCGCTCGTGAAGCTGGAATTGCTTCTGGTTATCCAGCAATCAACAACGAAGTAGCTGCTTTCCAGAAAGGTCTTCTCTGCAAAGAGGGATTCTTGGAATACAAGAAAGCT
>Ga0256407_10010106_pt1 | contig 13336 bp, 14 predicted proteins | sample RumenRJG_04DNA_FD_193489 | JGI IMG/M metagenome (GOLD analysis project Ga0256407, IMG submission 193489) | Bovine rumen microbial communities from Lethbridge, Alberta, Canada - RJG_04 | ecosystem: Host-associated > Mammals > Digestive system > Stomach > Rumen | place: Canada: Alberta... | reverse complement strand
TAAATAAGGGATCTTATACACGTAACAGCCCTTATTAAATAAGGAATCTTATACATGTAACAGCCCTTATAAAAAAGGATCTTACACATATGTAACAGGCCTTATAAATAAGGAGTGTACCTTTGCTTTCTTAGCTTCTTAGCGAGCGTTCATTATTCACGTCTCACCTTCTTTCCTTATGCGTGCTTCTCATCTCTTGAAGCATTTTACTCCCCTCTCCTTTGGAGAGGGGCAAGGGGGTGAGGCTGTAGGGGGTGAGGCTGTACGCCTCCACGACCGTCTCGTGTTTCAGCAGTCCGCGGCTCATGACATCCTTGCCACACTCCTCCTCGGCCATTGCCTCGACGAGGAGCGGCCAGAAGGCAGATGCCGCGTCCATTGGCGGCAACGGCTTGTCGGGTGGCCATCCCGTGCGCAGACAGACATAGCCGAGATATGTCGCGGAATTGTTTTCCGGCGGCGGTGCCCACCGGTATATCACCGCCCGCAGCGTGCGGAGGTGGTGGCGTGCCACATAGGAGTGCAGCACGACGAAGGCAGCCCGCAATCCATAGCGCATCTCGCTGAACTGACAAAAGGCGGGATCGGTCTGCCGCGGCGACATGCCCTTCCATCGCGTCCGTCCGCGTCTGATGTTGAGCGGATTGTTGTTTCTAATTCCCCTTGGGACAATCTTCGTTGTGGTTTTCTTCCTCATCGTCGTCGTCTTTGAAACTCTTGGCATAGTTGATAACAGTAGACAGCACACTGGCCAGCAGGCCCAGGAGCCGGATGATTTGGTTTACTTTCATGTTTTTCGTGTTTGTTAGATAAAGTGGTTGGAGAGGCCTCCCGTCCCCTTGTCGTTGGAGAGGGGGCGGGAGGCGAGGCTACTACGCGTTAGCGCCCTTGTTGTCGTCCGTGGTGGCACTGCTCTTGTTGCCCTCGGCCGGGCCGGCATTCTCGCCGAAGAGGCTGGCGCGCTTGGCCGAGATGCCCTCAAAGAGATAATAGCTGTTGACGTGCGAGCTGGTCGGCTTGCCGTCGACGTCGGTGCCCTTAGCCTTGATCACGGTGTGCTCCGGCGCGAAGTTCACGCGGTAGCCCGTGATGTTCGTACCCTTGAAGTCGCCGGGCGCGTCCACGCCGGTGGACTTCACGTTGATCTTGAAGATGCCCAGGCCGTTGATGCGCACCTTGTTGGAGCTTTGCATCTTGTCGCGCATCACCTCCACCAGCTCGGTGAGGCAGGCCTTCACGTCGGAGCGCTTCAGCGTGCAGTTGCGCTCGATGATCTCGGCGATGTCGTCGAGGTCCACCATGTCGGTGTGGACGGCGCGGGCAAAATACTTGCCGTAGACCTTGCTGTTCTTCAACTTGTTTTGATACAAACGATAATAAACTGACATAATACTAAAAATTTAAGATTAAAACAGGTTCCTCTTGCCTCGGTCTCTTATTAGGAGGGTAGGTGAGGTCTTGTGTTTACGTTTGCAAAGTTACTGCTTCCCGGCAGCGAGGTTGCATGTTTCTGTCAGTTTTGGCGTGTTATTGCGTGTTTTTATTGATTATTCGCTGATATATGGCTGTCATGCTTGCTTTTTCGGGCATAAAAAAGCCGCAGCAGCCCGTGTGCTCACGGAGCTGTTGCGGTAGGATAGGGGAGAGAGACAGCCTTCAGCGCGTCGTGTCACTTGTCGACGGCGTGTTTTCTGGAATAGTAGTTCATATTGTCCGAAGCCTTGAAGACAAGGCGTTCATGGGCTTTCACGGTGATTTTCTCTCCTGTGGCCGGGCTGACATACTGTCTTTCGGCCACGTTTTTGACGAAGAACCGCCCAAAGTCGGGAATGGCCACCTCGTGGTCACCATCGGTGAGATTGTCGGCGATAGCGCCCAGCACGGCATTGATGCATCTGCCGGCCTGCGCTTTCGACACCTGCAGCGAGCGTGCCACGGCATCGGTGAGTTGCGTTCTGTTCATGATAAAAAATGGTTGATTGGTACAAAGGTAATCATTATTTTGCATTCAGCCTACAATCCTTTCTTCGTTTTTCGGCCGTGGCGCATTCCGTTGCCACCTTATTATATATATGGCGCTGCACCACGCCGGTGCCGTCGCTTAGCGTCTGCCCTTCCATAGTTTTGTCATGTCCTCGAGCGTCTTGCCCTTGGTCTCAGGCACGAGGCGCCAGACAAAGAGGGCGGCCAGCACGCACATCAGGCCATAGAAGCCGTAGGTGAACCAGTGGCCGAAGTTGTCGCCGGCCTGTAGGTGCATGTTGAACATCGGCACGAACGTCGAGCTCACCAGGAAGTTGAAGATCCACTGGAAGGCCACGGCGATGGCCACGGCGGCGCCACGGATGGTGTTGGGGAAGATCTCGGCGATGAGCACCCAGCAGATCGGCCCCCACGAAAACATGAAGCTGGCCGAATAGACCATGATGCTCACCATCGTGACGATGCTCAGCGCGGCATTGCCGAAGGTCAGCGCCACGCCGAAGGCGCCGATCGCCATGCCGATGGAACCCCAGATGAGCAGGGGCTTGCGCCCCACCTTCTCCACGGTGAACACGGCGACGAGGGTAAACGAGATGTTGACAACGCCCATGATCACGGTCTGCACCATCGGGCTCTGCATGCCCATGTCCTGGAAGATGCGGGGAGCGTAGTAGAGCACGGCGTTGATGCCGACGATCTGCTGGAACACGCTGAGCATGATGCCGACGAAGATACACATCCAGCCGTAGGTGAGCAGTCGCTCGGTTTTGGTGGTGATGGTGGCCTTGATGTCTTTCAGGATTGTCTGTGCCTCGCCGCTGCCGTTGATGTGGCTGAGTATCGCGAGCGCCTTCTGGTCCTGTCCGACCATGACGAGATAGCGCGGCGTCTCGGGCACGAAGCAGATGAGCAGGGCGAAGAGTCCGGCTGGCACCATCTCGCTGCCAAACATATATCGCCATCCTGTGGTGATCGTCCACTCGGCGTCGGCCATGTTGGCGATGGCTCCGGCGGCGTCGTAGACGGGGTTGGCATGAGAGCCCAGGATGAGGAAGTTGACAAAGTAGACCACGAGCTGGCCAAAGATGATGGCAAACTGGTTCCAGCTGACGAGCATGCCGCGGATGCGTGAGGGAGCCACCTCACCGATATACATCGGACAGATGGCCGATGCCATGCCCACGCCGATACCGCCGAGCACGCGGTAGAGGTTGAAGACGACGAGCAGTGTCCATGTCGGCTTGCCGTAGGGCAGCAGGCCGAAGGTCTCAGGCGTCATTGAGCCCCAGGCCGAGAGGAAGAAGCAGATGCCGGCAAAGATCAGTGAGCGCTTGCGCCCGAAGCGCGAGGCGAAGAGTCCGGAGAGTCCTGACCCGATGATGCAGCCGATGAGGGCACTCGATGAGGTGAAGCCATGAAGAAAGTCGTTGTACTCAAAATCCTTGGCGCCTTTGAAAAATGCCTGGAGGCCTTTCTCGGCACCACTGATCACGGCGGTGTCGTAGCCGAAGAGCAGGCCGCCGAGCACTGCCACCATGACAATGCTGATGAGGTAGGCACGGCTACCCCCTTGTTGCGATTGTTTTTCCATATCTTAGGTTTTCTTAGTTATTTGTTTTCTTGTCTTTGTGGTTGCAAAGATACGGATTTTTTCCGAGACGCATTTTGTCGTTTGTTACTTAATGGTGTACCCTATGTTTCATTTTCCACGCAATGAGGGGAAAAATCCCCTTGCGGGCCGCGGCTTCATGCTTTTCCCGTGGTTGTCTCTTCCCCGTGGCAGTCTCTTTCCGCTTACAGATTCCTTCCACGCACGTGACATCCGCCGTCGAAGACCCGCCGTGACGGTCATGGATGCGGAGAGTCAGAGAGGCGGGGACAACATGAAAGAAGAGGACAAAACGTATGCATGGCGACTGTCTGCTCCAGAAAATCCGGCGGGGTGTGAAGAGGCCGAAACGGGTATTCTCAGAGCGAAACCGGCCCGATGTGGGGATCATCTCGGCGTGGTGACCCGACCATCTCGCCAAGATGCCCTGACCATCTCGGCGGAGAGCCCGAATCATCTTGCCGCGATGATGATCCTGAAAAGGCTTTTTCGCTGGTCTGTACGCCACAAACACATGGAAAAGCAGCCGGCTCGTGAACAGCAAAGAGGTGGAAAAACTGTATCTTTCTGTCTTTCAGTCATATACAAAACACGGCCGAAATTGGCGAATTTCGGCCTCGCACATGACCCGCTACAGAAAAACGCCGTCACGCGGGCAGAAAAATGTCAGATTATTCAACAAGGAGGCATTTCGTGAGTCCACTCGTCGCGCGTCGCCTGTACATGCCACAGCGGCCACGCCACGGGCGCTGTGCTCCTTAGTTGTTGAGGATACGTCTTGCTCCCTGGTAGCGGTTGCCGTAGTAGTGCTCGTTGATATCAGAGATCGTGATGCCATTGGAGCAGGAGGCGTGGATGAACTTGAAGTCGCCGTTGCCCTCGACCTCAGCCACGATGCCCACATGGCTGATGCGTGCCGACGAGCCGAAGAACACCAGGTCGCCCACGTGCACATCGTCGCGGTCGGTGATGGCCAGTCCCTCGCGCCACTGGTCGCGGCTGCTGCGCCCCAGGCGGATGTTGAGCGCCTTATAGACAAAGCTCGTGAATCCGGAACAGTCGAAGGCGTATGGCCCCATGCATCCATGGCGGTAGGGGCGGCCGATATAGTCCTTGGCTTTGTCGATGATCTGGGAACCCGTCACGCAGAACAGCGCTTCCAGTTCTGAGTGGTCCGTCTCGTCGGGCAGGATATAAGGTATCATGGCCTCATTGGTGGCTGAGCTGTTCTCAGGGGTGCCTGTACCGGCAAAGACGGGAGTGACCGCAAAGGCCACAAGCATGGAAGCGAGGGTGACGAGTTTCTTGATGTGCATGTATATGTCTCCTTTTCTGTATAGGGGTTGGTAAATGATCGTTTTGAAGAAACCGGCCGCGCAAGGCGCGCATCCTGCACGAAAAGGGCGGTCAGAATTTCTATACTGACACAAAAATAAGAAAAATAAATGAGAAATGAAAATGCGTGTTCACACTCTTTTGCACGAAAACGCTTAAATGTGCAGATGAAGCAGGGCACGCTTATTTGACCTATATCAACTGTTTAGCTCTTTTTCTCGCTTGTTTTTCCCCAACATTGTTCTTGTTTTCCTTAAGGTCTTTTTTTGGATTTTAACGTCCTCAGAGTGGCAGGCGTGTCCGTTCTGAGGACGTATCTCGCACAGCGTCAAGGCTTTCAATCGTTCCTTCTCACGTTGCTGTCATCGAAAGTGTCGTAGCCGCCCGTCTCGCCGTTGTCTCCGTCGAGGCAGTCGTGCTCGAAGTCCTCGTCGATATGGCGTCCGTGGTGCTTGCCGGTGTACAGTCGCTCCTTTGCAGTCAGTTGTTTGGTTCTTGTGTTCATAGTTGTTTGGTTTTGGTTGTCATACATTGTTGTTTACTCTGCGAATATACGAAAAAAAACGATACGTGGTACTGTTTGTCCCACTTTTCTTTCATTTTCTTGCGTTTTCTTGGATTGTTCAGGAACATATTGTATATTTGCAAAAAAATAAAGCAGTTATATCAAGCGACCACAAATTCCTCTATTACAGACGGCAAGGGCTTGACCTTATCTATAATGAGAAATAAGGACGTATCGGAGCAGAAAGGGCTCTCGCTGTTATAAATAATTATAATTCCACACCATATTATATATTGTCATGCAATACTTTTCGTATCTTTGCATAATAAATTAGGTGAGGAATGACTCATCGGTTAAGAGAAGATTTACAGAGAAAGTGATGAACGAGACAACAGAAAGAAAGAACCCTTTCATGGAGCCCTACCATACGCCCCATGACACCATACCCTTCGACAAAATACGCTTTGAGGACTTTGAGCCGGCCTTCATGGAAGGCATCCGGCGCGACGACGAGGACATTGAGCGCATGCTCAACAATCCTGAGGAGCCGACCTTCGACAATACGATCGCTTACCACAACGACAGCAAAGGCCCGCATTACTACGATCTCCTCGACCGCGTGTCTACGGTGTTCTCCTGCCTGATGAGCGCTGAGACCGACGACCGCATGGAGGCGCTGGCACAGAAGCTCGCCCCGATACTTACCAAGCACGAGAACGACTTCCTGCTCAACCCCAAGGCCTTCGCCCGCGTCAAGGCCGTGTACGAGCATCACCGTGAGCTCACGCCCGAAGAGCAGATGCTGCTCGACAAGACCTACGACGGCTTTGTGCGCAGCGGCGCCCTTCTCGACGAGGCCGGCAAGCAGCGCCTGCGCGAGCTCTCGGAAAAAGGATCGCTGCTCGCCCTGCAGTTCTCCCAGAACCTGTTGAAGGATACCAAAGCCTACACACTGCACATCACCGACAAGAACGACCTGGCCGGGCTCCCCGACACCGCCGTGGAGGCTGCCGCCAACGCCGCCAGGGAGCAGGACAAGGAAGGCTGGCTGTTCACACTCGACTATCCCAGCTACGCACCCTTTATGTCGCACGCCGACAACCGCGAGTTGAGACGGCAGATGTATATGGCACGCAACACCCTCTGCGCACGCGACGGTGAGGACGACAACCGCGACATCTGCCGCGCCATCGTCAACAACCGGCGCGAGATAGCACAGCTTCTGGGCTACGACACCTTTGCCGACTATGTGATGAAAAACCGCATGGCAGGCAGCGTGAAGCGGGTCTATAAGCTGCTCAACGACCTCATCGACGCCTACAAGCCGACCGCGGAGAAGGAGGTGGAGGCCATCCGAGAGGAAGCACGCAAGCTCGAGGGCGACGGTTTCCAGCTGGAGCCGTGGGACTTCTCATACTATGCCCATAAGCTGAAGGTTGAGAACTACAATATCGACGCGGAGATGCTGCGCCCTTACTTCCAGCTCGACAAGGTCATCGACGGTGTCTTCGGCCTGGCACATCGCCTCTATGGCATCACATTCAAGGAAAACAAGGACATCCCCGTCTATCATCCCGACGTCAAGGCCTATGAGGTCTTTGACAAGGACGGCAGCTATCTCGCCGTCTTCTACGCCGACTTCTACCCACGCAAGGGTAAGCACGACGGTGCCTGGATGACGGAATTCCAGGAGCAGTCCATCAACCATAAGGGCGAGAACATACGGCCGCACGTGAGCGTGGTGACGAATTTCACCAAGCCCACGCCCGAGAAGCCGGCACTGCTCACCCTCGGCGAGGTGGAGACTTTCCTGCATGAGTTCGGCCACTCGCTTCACGGCATGTTTGCCAACACCCGTTTCCAGAGTCTCTCCGGCACGAATGTGTGGTGGGACTTCGTGGAGATGCCGTCGCAGTTCATGGAGAACTATGCGGTGGAAAAAGAGTTCCTGCGCACCTTTGCCTTCCACTACAAGACCGGCGAGCCGATTCCCGACGAACTCGTCGACCGCATCGTGCGCTCGCGCAACTTCAATGTGGCCTACGGCTGTCTGCGCCAGGTGAGCTTCGGACTGCTCGACATGGCTTACTACACCCAGCGCGAGGCGCTCACAGCCGACATCCAGCCTTTTGAGAAGGAGGCGTGGAAAGACGCCATCCTCTTGCCGCAGCTCCCCGACACGTGCATGACGACACAGTTCTCCCATATCATGGCCGGAGGATACGCCGCCGGATACTACAGCTATAAATGGGCCGAGGTGCTCGACGCCGACGCCTTCAGCGTGTTCAAGCACAATGGCATCTTCGACCAGGCTACCGCACAGCGCTTCCGCGACTGCATCCTCTCGAAGGGTGGCACGGAAAATCCGATGACGCTCTACAAGCGCTTCCGCGGTCAGGAGCCTACGATTGACGCACTCCTCGTGCGTGACGGCATCCGCAAAGCGTGACCTACACATTATTATATTATATAATACTATACTTACGAAAGCATCGTTATGAAAGAAGAGGAAGAAAAAAACCGCAAAGCCCAAAAGCAACATCTGCTCGACGGCCGCTACCTGCGCATGGCGCATATCTGGGCCGAGAACTCTTACTGCCGTCGCCGCAAGGTGGGAGCCCTCGTCGTCAAGGACAAGATGATCATCAGCGACGGATACAACGGCACGCCGAGCGGTTTCGAGAATGTCTGCGAGGACGACGACAACGTCACCAAGCCCTACGTGCTCCACGCCGAGGCCAACGCGATCACCAAACTCGCACGCTCGGGCAACAACAGCGACGGCTCCACGCTCTATGTCACGGCCTCGCCCTGCATCGAATGCGCCAAGCTGATCATCCAGGCGGGCATCCGCCGCGTGGTCTACGGCGAGAAATACCGCCTCGACGACGGCATACGGCTCTTGCAGCGCGCCGGCATTGAGGTAGACTTCCTGGATATGAATGAACTGGAAAAACAACACGAAGAAGAGTTATGAACATGAAATACGACAAGAAGAACCGGTTCATGCCGCTGCTCATGGCCGCAAGCATGATCCTCGGTATTCTCATTGGCACCTTCTACGCCAACCATTTCTCGGGCAGCCGGCTGACGGTGGTCAACAATGGCAGCAACAAGCTCAGCAATCTGCTGCGGATCATCGATGACCAATATGTCGATGACGTGAACATCGACTCGCTCGTGGAGAAGGCCATGCCGCTCATCCTCGGCGAGCTCGACCCCCACTCGGTGTATATCAGCGCCAAGGACGTGCAGCAGTCCGAGGACGATCTCAAAGGCTCGTTCTCCGGCGTAGGCATCGAGTTCACCATTCGTCAGGACACCATCCACGTCGAGAACGTCATCAAGAACGGTCCCGCTGAGAAGGCCGGCATCATTGCCGGCGACAAAATCGTGATGGTCGACGGCAAGAAGTTCGTCGGCAAGCAGGTCACGCAAGAGGAAGCCATGCACCGACTCAAGGGCCCGCAGGGCTCCAAGGTTCGCGTCGGCGTGCTGCGTTTCGGCCATCCTAAGGTGCTCTCCTTCGACATCACGCGCGCCGAGATTCCGACGAAGACGATTACGGCAGCCTATATGCTCGACGACACCACGGGCTATATCAAGATCAAGAACTTCGGCGAGAAGACCTATCCAGAGTTGCTCATCGCCCTGGCCAACCTGCAACAGCAGGGCTTCCAGAACCTCGTCATCGACCTGCGCGACAATCCCGGCGGTTATCTCCAGAGTGCCGTACAGGTGGCCAACGAGTTCCTGCCCGCCAAGAAGCTCATCGTCTACACCGAGGGACGCAAGTCGCCACGCCAGGACTACACCTCCGACGGTCACGGCGCATACCAGAACATTCCGCTCGTGGTGCTCATCAACGAGGGCACAGCCTCGGCCGCAGAGATCCTCGCCGGCGCCATGCAGGACAACGACCGCGCCACGATCATCGGCCGTCGCTCCTTCGGCAAGGGCCTCGTGCAGCAGCAGATCCCGTTCCCCGACGGTTCGATGATCCGACTGACCATCGCCCGCTACTACACGCCGTCGGGCCGCTGCATCCAGAAGCCTTATGTCGACGGCGACGAGGAAGCCTACGCCCAGGACATCATCGACCGCTACCAGCACGGCGAGTTCTTCTCGCAGGACAGCATCAAGCACACCGGTCCGGCTTATCATACCGGCATCGGACGTGTGGTCTACGGCGGTGGCGGCATCACGCCGGACATCTTCGTGCCGGAAGACACCACCTATGTCACCTCTTATTATAAGCAGGCCATCATGAGCGGACTCATCCTGCAGTTCGCCTTCACCTACACCGACAACAACCGGCAGAAGATGAAGATGTTCAAGCAGATGCTCGACCTCTCGAAATATCTCAATGAGCAGAACACCGTCGACCAGTTTGCCGACTATGCCGACAAGCATGGCTTGCAGCGCCGCAACCTGCTCATCAAGAAGAGCCACTCGCTCCTGGAGCAGTTCATCAACGGCCGCATCATCTACAACATGCTTGACGAGCAGGCACTCTACGAGTATCTCAACCAGGATGATCCCGTCATCACGCGTGCCCTGATGTTGTTTAAACAGAATGCCGCCTTCCCGAAATTGCCTGCACCAACCAAGGGAAAGACTTCAAGGGGAAAGACGGCCATGGGGTCATGGCCTGCTTTCCACGGCAACATGTACAATACTGTTGCATTCATGCCTCCCTTCAGACTTAACAGTTGAAGAGATGTGCGCATTCCGTTATACTCTGATGCGAGTGCTGATGGCTTTTCTACTGTCAGCACTCGCTTCTATGCCTATGCACGCTGCCAACCAACGCGACCTGCAGCGACTTGACGAGGCCCTGGACCAACGCGATAGATATACTCAACGTAAGCTCCAGCACATTGACTATCTCAAAGCTCAGCTTAAAGCTCAGCCAGACAGTGAACAACAACTCCGGCTCTATGACCAGCTCTTCGACGAATATTACGTATTCAAATTCGACTCTGCACGATATTATGTAGATATTGCCCTCACGCTCTCACGAAAGCTCCATAAAGACTATTACATCAAACTCAATCTCCTGCGGCAGGCACAGCTCTATGCCATAGGTGGCCTCTATAGTGAAGCTATAGATGTGCTTGACAATATCAACATAGAAGGTTCGGGAAAAGATCTCAAACTACAATATTATCTTACCTACTTCATCCTTTACTCCAACTGGGCAAATTATTGCAGCGATGACCGATTCTCTCCTATCTATGCTGCACAGGCAAGAGATTTTCTCAAGCAAGCAATGCCTTTTTTGGAACCTTCGATGTCCTTTTGGGATTATTATCATGGTGAATACTATATCTACGTAGAGCGCAACGACAAAAAAGCCCTCTATTACTATTTCCGTACCATCCGGAGACTCTCTAAACACTCCCGGTACTATGCGATGGCGTCTTTTGCTATCGCCAATAACTACAGTGCCCATGGTGATCAGGAAAGATATGAGCAATACCTTATAGAGGCTGCTATCAGCGATGCCATCTGCTGTACGCGCGAGAACTTGGCACTTCAGGATTTGGCTACATATCTCTTCCGGGAGGACAATAACAACATTGAAAGGGCAGACAGATATATCAACATTGCCATGGAGGATGCCAAATTCTTCAACGCGCGACTGCGTATCTTGGAAATCTCACAGAAGATGCCGACCATTGTGGCGTCCTATGAACAGCAGATGATGAACCGTAATAATACTCTGAAGTGGGCAATTGTTGTCATATCCCTTTTGGTTTTGGGCTCTCTGTTGGCTATCCTTTACATTTTCCGGCAGAACAAGTTGCTCACCAACCGTCGTCATCAGCTTTCGCAAAGCAACTCTAAACTTACTGAACTCAATTTCAAACTTACTGAACTCAACTCCAGACTTGCCAAAGCAAACACGATGCTTGTTGATACCAACCGCAAACGGGAACGACTGGCAAAATTATATATAGACCTTTGCGCTAAGTTTATTGATCGGCTCGCTCATTATCAAACTTTTGTGCAGCGCAAGATCAAGGCCAACCAAGTCAGCGAACTGCTGAGCAAAATCTCTTCCTCGAGACTATCAGAGGAAGAGGCCGAAGTGTTCCGCAACCGGTTCGACAAAGCTTTTCTTGATCTTTACCCAACTTTTACTACCGAACTCAACGCTTTACTGGAGCCTGAACACCGCATCGCCAATTCCGACAACCATTCAATGACATCCGAGCAGCGTATTTATGCGCTTATCCGACTCGGCGTAAAAGAAAGCAGCGAGATCGCTTCCGTACTCTTTTATTCCCCACAAACCATCTACAACTACCGCTCACGAGTGAAAAACTGGGCTGTCAATAAGGAAACCTTTGAAGAAGATATTATGAAGATCGGAACTATTATCCAGTAATGGATAATGGTTCAACATTGGTATATTAGTGTGATGCTATATATTTAATATTCTACCTTATCCATTCAGACTTATAAAACTATTCTCCTAATTTATAGCATGTTATAGCTATTAACATTTAGAATTAATCTACTTTTTCCCTACTCTTCAACACATTGTACCCTTATAAAAACTAACTTTGCAACTGTTACAACCAAAGTTCATTATTCATAAAAACCTATTTCTTATTATGCACAAAATGAGAATTCACAGAAGAGTAGTGCTTGGCTTGTTCTCCGCTATGTTGTCTCTTGACATCTCAGCCCAGAACATACAAGTGCATGGAGTCGTCAAGGACACCAACGGTGAGACCATCATTGGAGCCAGCGTAGTTCAAAAGGGTACGAAAAATGCCACTGTAACGGATCTCAATGGCGCGTTTACCCTTTCGGTACCTGCCAACAGTACACTGTCATTTACTTATATGGGGTACAAAGAAAAGGATGTACCTTTGAATGGCAAGAACAATGTGGATATCGTACTTGCGGAAGACAACCAGCAACTCAGCGAAGTTGTAGTTGTGGGTTATGGTACCATGCGCAAGCGCGACCTTACCGGCGCCGTCGGTTCGTTGGCCAACAAAGACCTAAAAGACCAGCCCGTGGCCAATCTTGGGCAGGCTCTTCAGGGTAAAGTGTCAGGCCTGCAAGTCATTGATGCCGGCAAGCCAGGCGATAACGTGTCCATTAAAATCCGTGGTTTGGGTTCTATTAACAACTGCGACCCGCTCGTTGTCATTGATGGCGTCCCCACTGATTTAGGGCTTAACAATCTCAACATGGCAGACATCGAGCGCATCGACGTTCTCAAGGATGCTTCGGCTACGGCCATCTACGGTTCACGCGGTGCCAACGGCGTCATTCTCATCACTACGATGAAGGGCAAAGACGGACGTGGTCATCTGATCCTAAACATGAATCTCTCTGCCCAAAACGCCACAAGAAAACCTCATCTGCTCAACGCTTCAGAATATGCAGCTCTCAGCAATGATATGATGATCAACTCCGGCAATGCGGCCAACCCTCTATGGACAGACCCTACAACACTCGGCCAGGGAACCAACTGGGTTGATGAGATGTTCCGTACAGGATATCTCCAAAATTATACGCTTAGCTACACAGGAGGTTCTGACAAGATCAACTACTATTCTGAATTTTCGATTATTTTGTAGCGATAACGCTGGCCAAAAAGCTAATTATCTATAAATCAGCATACATTTAACTTGTTATGTTTTGCCATTTCCTTTATTATTGTTACATTTGTAGCGATAATCAAAGATGTAGCACAATGGCAAGACCTATAAGCGATGAGACTGCTCACAAGGTGACGCTTCACATCAATAACGGATATAGATATGCTACACTACGTCCACGTGTAACGAATGAGGCAACCGGTAAGCGCATGAACAAAAGCATTCATTTAGGCACGGTGACCGAAAGCCTGAAGTTCATTCCAGGCAAGGCATACCTCT
>Ga0256407_10010105_pt1 | contig 13337 bp, 8 predicted proteins | sample RumenRJG_04DNA_FD_193489 | JGI IMG/M metagenome (GOLD analysis project Ga0256407, IMG submission 193489) | Bovine rumen microbial communities from Lethbridge, Alberta, Canada - RJG_04 | ecosystem: Host-associated > Mammals > Digestive system > Stomach > Rumen | place: Canada: Alberta | collected... | reverse complement strand
CTGGCTCCATCCTAATCTGAAGCGGAAGTCACCAACAGACAGCATCGCACTGATCTTCGGAGTCAAACGGAGTCCGAAACTGCGATTGTCTACCAGACGGAGTCCAGCGGTGATGTTAAGCCATTGCAGCATGTTGAATTCATCTTGTACATACAAGGCTGCAGTCTGGTCACTGGCCGTTCCTGTCTCCGTCCTCTCAGGAGCCTTAAGATAGTCGTAACGATATTCTGCTCCTGCATTCAGAGTGTTCTCGTATGGCAGATAGAAGATTCCCTTCAACAGTCCCATAACTCGTTGCTGGTCGCTCTGTAACTTGCTCTGTCCTGGCAGCATAGCAACAGAGAACCACTCTCCGTTCTGATCGCCATATTCCTCACCTTGCAACAACACATAATCATAGTGCTTGGCGGTATAATCGTAGTAATAGGCATGCTTGTTCCAGTCGACATCAAGTGTGATGTAGTCTCTCTTACCTCTCACCTCTGACTTCTCACCTCTGGGGTACCATTTTCCTCCAAGTGATGCAGAAGCATTATTGTAACGTAAATCATAGGTGTAGACATCGCAACTCGGATGAGTACCGTTCTGAGGACGGAGTATGTTCTTTTTATAATAAGAACCTTCGGCATATAACTCCAGAGATTTAAGAGGTTTATAGGTCAGGCGTTCTGCTATCTGCCAGTTCTTGAACTTGTTTACAGTCTTGTTCTTGCTGTCTGTCAGCACCATTGCCTCAGCATATTCTTCTGCGGTATTCTGCCATCCGTCGTTGCGCTGCATCTGGAAATTGGTCTGCGAAGAGAAATCCCCAAACGTCAGGACGAGACTATTATGCTGACGCAGATCATTATGTGAACCATAGCGTGTGCTGTTGTCAACAAATACCCCCTTCTCAGTATGTTTCTTTGTGATGATATTCACAACACCTGCCATCGCATCACTACCATAAAGGGCGCTCTGCGCTCCCTTAACGATTTCTATCTTCTCGATATTATGGGGATCGATGAGACCCAGATCGTTTTCTCCACCCACATCGCCATGAATACGTTTGCCGTCAATGAGTATCAGGATATAGCTGTTGCCCAAGCCGTTCAGCTGCATCTGCGAACCCATATCACCCTCGTTGAAGGCGAATGAAGCAGTAAGGCCCGCGAGGATATCCTCCAGGCTCTTACCACCATACTGACGCAGCATCTTCTGGGTGATGACTTCTGTCTGTACGGGGGCATTTTTTAGCAGGTGTTGGGTACCTGTACCTGTAACCACCACTTCCTGCAACGAATCAGAGCGCCAGATGTCACTCTGGGCCTCGACAGATACAATTGCACAAAACGACAACAGTATCGTAGTCAGTCTTTTTTTCATTCAAAAAGTTATCTTTTCCGCATCCGCTAACTCCTGAACGGGCGTACTTATAAGTTTGTGGCAGGTCTTCTGGCTTTCCCCAGTCTGCTCTACCTTCCCGACTTCAAGTCAGTGGCGTTATACGAGCAGGCCTCTTTAATGGGGATTACAGCTGCAGGAACAGCTCCGGACTCACACCGGATTCCCTTACATCGTAGTGGCATCAGCCACCAGATTGCCTTTATCTGGGTGCAAAGATACAAATATTTCCGATAAGTATGCAAAAATTCCAAGTTTTTTTCTAATTTTGCACTCATGAATGCTAAATTCCTTATCGCAGCACCTACCAGCGGCTCTGGCAAGACTACTATTGCCAGAGGTCTGATGGCACTTCTTACATTGAAAGGATATAAGGTCCAACCATTCAAATGTGGACCGGATTATATCGATACAAAGTTCCATGAGACTGTATGTGGTCATCCGAGCATAAACCTCGACACATTTATGGCTTCACCTGAACATGTATGTGAATTATTTGCCTATTATGGTGAAGGGGCTGATGTGTGTATCGTTGAGGGGATGATGGGTCTTTTCGACGGATATGATCGCGACAAAGGTTCATCGGCAGAGATAGCCAGAGTATTGGATATACCTGTGGTGCTGGTGGTTGATGCTAAGTCGGCAGCCTATTCGATGGCGGCACTGCTCTCTGGGTTTATTCATTTCAGGGAGGATATCCGGTTTGCTGGGGTTATATTTAATAAGGTGGGATCGCAGAGGCACTTTGCTATGCTCCAACAGGTATGTGAGGATCTGAATATCCCTTGTCTTGGATATCTGCCAAAGAATCCGTCACTCGAACAAGGTTCACGATATCTGGGGCTCGACTTCTCTGAAAAGGCAGAGAGTAAGGAGCTGATAGAACTCTTAGAGAATCATGTCGATTGGGAGAGCTTAACCAGACATATTATTCCCAGCGTGGGAACATTTCATTCCCAGCGTGGGAACATATTATTCCCAGCGTGGGAACAAAATGTCCTCTTGGCTCGTAATGCAGAAAGCTTCTCTTTTATCTATCAGGAGAATATCGATAGGTTTGGAAATGTTTCTTTCTTCGACCCAGAAAAGGATACTCATTCATTTGATGGCATAGACCTTCTTTATCTCCCTGGGGGCTATCCAGAGAAACATCTTGAGGCTCTTGTAAATAATGAGGCTGCACGTAAGGCGATAAAAGATTATGCAGAGCAAGGAGGACGGATAATCGCAGAGTGCGGAGGTATGATGTATCTATGTGAAAGTATCGTAACTGATGATGGCGAGTATCCGATGTGTGGAGTCCTGCCTTATAAGATATCTGCTCGTAAAGAGGACAGGAAACTATCGTTGGGATACAGGAGTTTTGTTCTTGATGGAAAAGAGTATAGAGGCCACGAATTCCATTATACCCAGTTTATGGGTGAGACTCCTGAATCTATAGTACAGGTTTATAATGCCAAGGGCGAGCCAGTGCCCACGCCTGTGTTCAGATATAAGAACGTGTTGGCAAGTTACACTCATCTTTATGAAATAGTGTGATATGAAGTTTATAGTAATAGGTATAACCGACAATCCCAAGCCATTCCTTCCCCCAGAGGTGATGGAAATAATCCAAAGTGGAAAGGTGTTCTCTGGAGGCAAGCGTCATCATGAGATTGTTGCAGAATTACTCCCAGCCGATGCCCAATGGATAGATATAACCGTCCCCCTAGATTCTGTCTTCGAGCAGTATCAAATCGTAAATCGTCAATCTATCATCGTTTTTGCGAGTGGCGACCCTCTCTTCTTCGGCTTTGCCAATACCATCAAGCGCAAGCTGCCTGAAGCAGAGATTGCTGTTTATCCTGCCTTTAATTCTCTTCAGATGCTGGCACATCGACTAATGATGCCATACCATGATATGCGCATCGTTTCGCTTACAGGTCGTCCTTGGCCTGAGTTCGACAAGGCGCTCATAGAACATTCAGAGAAGATAGGCATACTCACAGATCGCGAACATACTCCTGCTGCCATCGCCCAGCGAATGCACGACTACGGTTATACCTATTATAATATGTCCGTTGGCGAGCATCTTGGCAACCCTTCTCTTGAAAAGGTCACAACCCTTTCTCTCGAAGAGGCTGCCACTACAGAATTCACAATGCCTAACTGTGTGATTCTTGCTTCTTCCCTCTTACCTCTTCCATCTCCTTTTGGCATTCCTGACAGCGAGTTCACACTCCTCGATGGCAGAGAGAAGATGATAACTAAGATGCCAATAAGATTACTCACCCTTCAGGCTCTCGAACTCCCAAAGCATCGTGTTTTTTGGGATATCGGTTTCTGTACAGGCAGTGTGTCTATCGAGGCTCGTCTGCAGTTTCCTCATTTACATATCGAGTCTTTTGAGATCCGCCCTGAGTGCGAGTCGATCATCAAAGAGAATGCCAGGAAGTTCGGTGCTCCAGGCATCAACATCCATATTGGTGATTTCCTCGAGACAGACATAACAACTCTTCCTCGTCCAGATGCAGTATTCATCGGTGGACATGGAGGTAACCTAAAAGAAATCATGGCGAAGATATTAACTGTGCTGGATGATGATGGCATCATCGTGATGAATAGCGTGAAAGCTCCAAAAGTCCTCACAGACAGTCACCAACTCTGGGATGCGGCTTGTCAGGAACTCCGTCTCCATCAAGCGCCCCCAATAAGAATAGTAATAGATGAACATCACCCTATAGAAATTCTAAGATGCAAAAGATAGCAATCATTCAAATCAGTGAGGAAGGCAAGAACATCGCCCGTTTGTTGTTGAGTCAGATCTTTGCCCAGAAGAACGAGGCAGAGATAATCAGTCGTGCTAATGTCGGCAAGCGTTGGAAAGACTTCGATGCCTTTGTCTTCGTCGGAGCGATGGGTATCTGTGTTCGTACTATCGCTCCATATATCAAAGACAAACACGAAGATCCGGCTGTGGTATGTGTGGACAGCATGGGCCTTAATGCCATTTCCGTGTTGAGCGGACATGTGGGAGGCGCCAATAACCTTACCCGTGATATCGCAGCGATTATAGGTGCTCATGAGGTTATCACTACTCAGAGCGACAATGCCGGTCTATGGGCGCTCGACACATTTGCAGAGCGATTCAACTGGGCCATTGCCAGCGACGATGACATGAATGAATGTATTTTTGCCTTCGTTAACCGTCAGCCTACAGCACTGTTGATGGAGGTCTGCGATGAAGGTACTGACTATCTGGAGAAGACACTCCCAGAACACGTTACTGTTATCAAGAGCCTCGAAGAGGTAGACCCTCAAAAGTTCAAACTTGTCATCCTGGTGACACCTTATAATCTATGTGTGCCTTATGGTGTACTCGAGCTGCATTTTGTCCCTATGATAGCCTCTTTAGGCTTCGGACTCGCCCATCATCCTGATGACTACGAGGATATCTATGATGAGATAGATGAGGCTATGAGTGAGATTGGCGTTTTGCCTTGCTACAAACGCTATTGTACCATCGATGTAAAACAGGGTGAGGAATTCTGTGCTATGCTTGAAGACGAATTAGGAGAAGAGTTGGTGTTCTTTACCGCTGAGCAGTTGGCTAAGGTCGAGGTGCCCAATCCCAGCAAGACTGTTCAGAAGCATGTGGGTACGCCTTCAGTCTGTGAGGCAGCAGCCATCCTTGGTGCAAACAATGGCAAACTGATTGTCCCTAAGGTAAAGGGCAGAAATTGGACAGCCGCACTTGCCATCGACTATAAATACCTTCGTGAGAAAGAAGGCCATATAGAGATTGTTGGTGCTGGTCCTGGTGATCCTGACTTGGTGTCTGTTCGAGGACGTAAGATGCTCGAAAAGGCAGACCTTATTTTATATGCTGGTTCGCTGGTGCCCAAGGCTTTGACAGAATGCCACAAGCCGGGTGCTGTGGTTCGCTCTTCTGCTGATATGGCTCTTGAAGAGCAATGCCTGTTGATGAAACAGTATTATGATGAAGGTAAATACATCGTTCGCCTTCATACTGGCGACCCCTGTATCTTTGGGGCCATCCAGGAACAGATGGCATTCTTTGATGCCAACAACATGCATTATCACATTACGCCAGGTATCTCTTCCTTCCTTGCAGCAGCAGCCGAGTTACAGAGTCAGTTTACTATACCTGAGCGTTGTCAGACGATTATCCTGACACGAGGGGAGGGTAGGACTCCTATGCCAGAGAAAGAGCAACTTCATCTATTGGCTCGCAGTCAGAGCACGATGTGTATCTTCCTCTCAGCAGCAATCGTTGATGATGTACAGCGCGAACTCCTTCAGGAATACCCTGAGGATACACCTGTCGCTGCCTGTTATCATCTCACATGGCCTGATCAGAAGATATATCGTGGTAAACTGAAAGACCTCGCTAAGATTGTTCATGATAACCATCTCACCCTCACTACGATGCTCGTCGTGGGCGAAGCCATCGACAATCGTCAGGGTCTTTCAGAACTCTATTCAAAGCATTTCACCCATCTTTTCCGTAAAGGCGATGATGTATCATGATACTGGTTTTTGGAGGAACGACTGAAGGTCGTAAGGCGGCAGAGGTGCTTGAAGAGGCAGGAAAAACCTACTATTACAGCACTAAGACGGGCGAGCAGGACATCACCCTGCATCATGGACAACGTATCGACGGCGCCCTTGATAGTGAGGCGATGCTGGCATTCTGCCAGGAGCATGATATCCGTCTTATCGTAGATGCTGCCCATCCATTTGCCAAACAGCTCCACCAGACCATTATTGATGTTGCTGCTGAGGCTCAGATTCCTATCGTCCGTTATGACAGGATCTATCCCCCCAGAGATCCTGATATAACGTGGATTGACGACTATTCACAGATACCCATAGACATCCATACATTATTGGCAACGACTGGTGTCCAAAACATCAGCAAACTGAAACCTTTGGAGTCTAAGGGCATAAAGATTTACTATCGTATTCTCCCTCGCGAGTCATCGATATCACTTGCAAAGGCACAGGGAGCCACAGATGACCAGCTCTGTTTTTATGAGGATGGGAATACCATCGACGTAGATGCTGATGCCATCTTGCTAAAAGAGAGTGGTATTAGTGGAGGATTCGCTGAGAAGGTGGCTGCAGCACGTGCCAAGGGTATGCGCATTTTCGCCCTCAAACGCCCGAAATTACACAACGGGAACGGTTCTTTTTGTGTAGTTTGTAATGGTCCGCATGGTCTAAGGAGGGCGGTGGAGAAGTTGTTGCCGGAATTTTATGCTCTTCATAGTGGACTGACAACTGGCACTTGTGCTACAGCAGCAGCGATAGCAGCAGCGTTGAGGCTTATAAAAGGTGAGACGCCAGATGAGGTACCCGTGATACTTCCAAATGGTGAGACAATAACTGTTCCTGTGACTTATGGCGATGGCTATGCTTCTGTATTTAAGGAGGCTGGCGATGACCCTGATGTCACTAACGGTATTGAGATAAGGGCGAGTGTTGAACCAAGCAATCATTTCGAGATTCTTGGGGGCGAGGGGGTAGGGCACTTTACTCTTCCTGGCTTTGACTTCCCTCCTGGCGAACCAGCCATAAACAAAGCCCCCCGAGAGATGATTCGTAGAAACCTGGAACGATTCGATACCCTTCAACAGACTCTGAGTCCGTCTTTACGCATCACGATTTCTGTCCAGCATGGGGCAGAAATCGCTCGCCGTACCTTCAATCCCCGTCTTGGTATCGAGGGTGGCATAAGCATTATTGGTGTGTCAGGCATCGTCAAACCCTTCTCTGAAGAGGCATTTATCGACAGTATCCGCAAATGTATGACAGTAGCAAAAGCCTCTGGTTCTGAGCGTGTGGTGATAAACAGTGGTGGAAAGAGTGAGCGTTTTGTGAAGGCTCTTTACCCCGATATCCCACAACAGGCTTTTGTGGAATATGGCAATTATATTGGTGAGACACTGAAGATAGCCCACGAACTAAGCATCAGCAAAGTCACCCTTGGAGTGATGCTTGGCAAGGCCGTAAAACTTGCCCAGGGTCATCTTGATACTCACAGTCGTAAGGCTACGATGGACAAGACCTTCATATCGCGGCTCCTTAAAGAGTCGGATTGTGATCTCGACATCAGCGGAATCACTCTTGCCCGTGAGATATGGGAACGCTTGCCACAAGGCAGACTAAAGTCTTTTGCCGATATCATCATCAGCCATTGTGCAGAGCATTGTAATCCTTTGCTGCCTAACGGCGAACTCACCATCCTGTTGATAGATGATGAGGGTAATATCTACGAATAAACTCTGGTTATTTATTCTCCTATCTCGTCCTTCCTTCGACCGAAGAGCACAGCTGCGATGACAGGAGCACCAACCAATGCCGTCACACTGTTCACTGGCAATGCGCCTTCGAATCCTGGCATACGAGCGATAAGATTACATACCAATGCCAATGCTGCTCCACACAGCATTGTAGCTGGCATAAGTATCTTGTGGTCTGAGGTTTTGAAGATTGCTCTCGCAAGATGAGGCACCGCGAGACCTATAAACATAATCGGTCCACAATAGGCTGTGACGATAGCCACGAGTACTCCAGAAGACAAGATAACCAAAAGTCGGGCCCTACTGATATTCAGTCCGAGATTAGAGGCATATCTGTCGCCAAGAAGCAACAGGTTCATCGATTTCACCAACAGACAACTCAGAGGCAGCAATACACACATCAGCACCACAAACAATACCATCTCATCGCCTGACACTCTCGAGAATGATCCCAGTCCCCACACCACGAAGGCCTTCACATCCTCTTCTGGCGACAGGAACTTAAGTACTCCGATGATGGCATTTGCCAGATAACCTGTCATCACACCTATTATTAATAATGTGACATTGCCCTTCACCTTCTGTGATATCCATACTATCAGTATCATCACCGCGAGAGCTCCCACAATGGCAGCAACCGACATCGCTGCATCACCAAGATATCCGAGACGACTAAGAGCTACACCTCCTATTTTACCTGACAGCAGCACAACAAACGCCACTCCTAATGCCGAGCCGTTGGAGATACCAAGTACTGAAGGACCTGCCAGCGGATTGCGGAAAACCGTCTGCATCTGTAGTCCACTGACGGCAAGTCCAGCTCCTGCTACGATAGCTGTAAGAGCCTGAGGCAGACGAGACTTCCAGATGATGTTCTGCCATATCTCATTGTGGCCATTGCCAATGAGGATATTGCACACGTCTCCCATAGGTATCCTGACAGAGCCGATAAGCAGATTGACGATAGCCAAAACAACTATCGCAACAATCATCACCAATATCATCGGCCAGGTATGTCTCATTTCAATAAGCGATAGTATTTAGGCTGATAATCTTTCTCTATTAATTCAGGATGAAAGATTGCTACAAAGTCCTTCAACAGTACATCGGGCTCCACAGGTGACATCTCATAGTATGCCTGTTTCTTCATGTTACAGTAGATCACCTTCTTATCCTTGTATGCCTTAAAGAGCTCATTGCGAGGCTCAGAGGCTTTCAGCGCCTCATACGAGAACTCATCGGGATAACTGTTCAGAATCCTCCAATAGTCGGCATTGGCAGCGAGGGCGTACATCTTTTCAAACTCCAGGTTTTCGCCTCCTGTCTCCTCGTCTTTGATGACATATTCTGCTCCTGCATCACGGAATATCTGTGCCAGGTAGTTCTTTCCTCCTACTGCATGCCAGGTGCCATAGTGCATCTCACCGCTCGTAACAGTAGGACGCGTCTCAGCCTTCCCAGCCTTGGCCTTCAGCTCCAGATAACGGGTCTCGATGCCTTCAAACACCTCCTTGGCCTCTTTCTCCTTGCCGATAAACATCCCCACGAACTTCACCCATTCAGCCTGTCCCAACGGGTCGAGTTCCTGATAGCCGAGATGTGGCACCAACGTTATCCCCGTCTCCTTGATAGCATCATAGCCGCCACGCTTCGATGGTGAGATAAAGATAATGTCAGGATTGGCGGCAAGCACCATCTCCGTATCGAAATTTCCCTCCATACCGATCTTTACGATACGCCCGTCCTTCACCCTTGCGAGAATATCCTTGTTGAAGAGATTTTTAGTACCAGTAAGGCCTTTCACCAAGTCGTGGGCATCGAGGGCGGTGAAGTTGGAGAGTTGGAGCATCGTCATGCAGATGGTACTCTTGATGGGCACTCTTATCTTCGTATATCCTTCTGGCACTTCGACCTCATCTGATGCCACAAGGGCAAACTTATAATGCTTGCCAACATCTACAAGTCGCATATTCGCACTGTCCCTTACCTCATAGCCAGTGGCATACTTAGGCGCAGATATCTCTGCTGAGACATCATCAGATACGTTCTCTCCGTTATTCCCGGCACTCTTGCCCGCCTTTCCTCCACAGCCAATGATTAGGAGAGCAACAAATGACAGCAAAAAAAACTTCTTCATATCCTGACATTCAATAATTTGCCACAAAGGTAACACTTTCCTCCGAATAATCCAAAAGAAGAATCAAAAAAGCACCAAACATTTGGAAGTTTCTCCGATTTGTCGTATCTTTGCAGTCGATAAACCAACAATTAAAATGAAAAGAGCTAATATTATCATCTTATCACTTCTGGCCTCGATAGCCGGATTCGCTCAGGATGTGAAGGTGGAGTTCTTCACACCGAGTATCGTCCATATCGTAAAGGGCCAACCAACAAAGACTCTGGTTATTACAGCTAAGCCTGAACAAGTGGCTGTAACCCAGAAAGGCAACACCTGGACGAGCAGCGAGCTCATCGTTAAGCAGGATGGCAAGGGCAATCTTACCTTCCTCACCTCTAAGGGAAAGGTTCTGCTCAGAGAGAAGAGCTGTGACATAAATAAGGTTAGTCAGACCTTCACCCTCGACAAGGATGAGGCTATCTATGGTCTTGGCACCATCCAGAACGGAAAGATGAACCGTCGTGGTGAGACGAAACGTATGGAACAGTCAAACCTCGAGGATTTCCAGAGTGTACTCCAGTCAATCAAGGGCTGGGGCATCTATTGGGAGAACTATTCGCCCACGCTCTTCGAGGATAATGCCAACGGAATGTCGTTCACCGCTGAGGCAGGCGAGGGCATCGACTACTACTTCATGTATGGTGGCTCTGCCGACGGGGTGATAGCCCAGATGCGTCATCTCTCTGGCGATGTGCCGATGTTCCCGCTTTGGACCTATGGTTTCTGGCAGTCGAAGGAGCGTTATAAGTCAGCTGCCGAGACGGAGAGCATTGTGGATAAGCATCGTGAGCTTCAGGTGCCGCTCGATGGTATCATTCAGGACTGGCAGTACTGGGGACCAAACTACCTGTGGAACGCTATGGACTTTCTGTCAGAGGAATTTGTCAAAGGTCCTCAGATGATAAAGAATGTACACGCCAAGCATGCACATTTCATGATATCTATTTGGGCAAGCTTCGGCCCTCAGACTCAGCAGTTCCGCGAGCTCAACGAGAAGGGCCTTCTTCTGCCTATCGAGACATGGCCACAGAGCGGACTGTCGCATATCTGGCCTCCACGTATGGATTACCCGTCTGGCGTAAAGGTCTATGATGCCTTCAGTCCTGTGGCTCGTGACATCTACTGGAAACATCTTAAGCGTCTCTACGACTACGGCACTGATGCCTGGTGGATGGATTCTACCGACCCCGATTTCTTTAATCCCCGTGAGAGCGACTATGAACATAAGGTATATGGTGGCACTTGGCGCTCACAGCGTAATGCCTTCCCCTTGGAGACCGTTCGTGGTATCTACCAAGCTCAGCGCAGAGACTATTCTCTCACCTCTCACTCCTCACCTCTCACCTCTAAAAGAGTCTTTATCATGACCCGAAGCAGCTTCGCAGGTCAGCAGCATTATGGCTCAAACATGTGGAGCGGCGATGTGGCTTCATCGTGGGACATGCTTCGCAAACAGATACCTGCGGGCCTGAGTTTCTCACTCACAGGCAATCCTAACTTCAATACAGATATCGGTGGTTTCTTCTGTGGTTCGTATAACACCCGTGGCTCTGGCTCTGCTCCTCAGAACCCTCAGTTCCAGGAGCTCTATGTACGATGGATGCAGTATGGACTGTTCTGTCCTGTCTTCCGCAGTCATGGTGCCGATGCTCCTCGTGAGATATGGCAGTTTGGTAAGAAGGGTGAGCCTGTATATGATGCCATCGAGAAGATGATTCGTCTGCGTTATCGTCTTATACCTTATTTATATAGCACCGCCTGGCAGATTACTTCAGCCAATGGCAGTTACCTGCGTCCTCTCTTCAGCGACTTTGCAGCAGACAAGAAGGTATGGAACGCTACAGACGAGTTTATGTTCGGACGCAGCATCCTCGCAGCACCTATCGTTGATCCCCAGTATACTGAGGAGAAGATTGTCAAAGTGGACGCGATGACAGGATGGGATCGTAAAGATGTTAGAGGTAAGATGGAAGATGGAAGAAGTGTTGACTGGAGCGTTTCGAAATCGGTTGTGAAGTATCTGCCTAAGGGTGCGCTGTGGTATGACTTCTGGACCAACAAAACATATAAGGGAGGACAGAACATAACCTTTGAGACATCCTTCGACCGTGTGCCGATGTTCATTCGCGCCGGCTCTATCCTGCCTCTTGGTCCTGAGATGCAGTATGTAGGCGAGAAGGCTTGGGACAATCTCGAAATTCGCGTCTATCCCGGTGCCGATGGTGACTTCACTCTCTATGAGGACGAAGGCGACGGCTACAACTACGAGAAGGGCATCTATACCACTATCACTTTCCATTGGAACAACAAGAGCCGTACTCTCACCATCGGCAATCGCAAGGGTGAGTATCCAGGCATGCTCAAGACTCGCCGGTTTACCATCGTGCTGCCTGATGGCACAACTACAACCATCGATTATGACGGAACTTCGAAATCAGTAAACCTATAGTATAACAATTAAACCATTAAGATTATGAAGCGAATTAAAAACATTTTGAGGCTGGTAGCAGTAATGCTGCTGTTGGGTGTATGCGTTAATTCAAACGCAGGAAATGTTCAGACTCTCCGTTTAGGAGGCTCTGTAGTAGGTAAGATTGAAGCCAATGGCGATGTACGTATCAATGGCTCTATAAAAGGCCGTTTTGAGTCGAATGGCGATATCCGTGTAAATGGTTCCATCGAGGGTAAAATTGAGAACAACGGTGATATCCGTAAGCGTGGCTCTATCATCGGCAAGGTAGAGAGTAATGGTGATGTGCGCATCAATGGCAGCATTGTAGGCAAGATCGAGAACAACGGTGATATCCGTAAGAGCGGTTCCATCATCGGCCGGGTAGAAAACATGTCAAGCAAGCGTCAGGCTGCCGTCATGTATTTCTTCGGCTTCTTTGCCATGTAAGGAACAAGCGATCAAAAGCCTTGATCTTTTGGTCCAATCAGACACTTGCCCGTCATTTCCTTGGGTTGCTGAAGGCCCATGATGTGGATAACGGAGGGAGCCACGTCGGCTATGACTGGTGTCTCTTTCGATACACGCTGCAGGCGGTCATTGTTTAGAGATAAGACCTTTTTAATCAGACCTCAGATGTTCGGCTATCATAGCGCTATCGATGGGATAGCGTAGGAATATCGTAGCGTAGGCGTAGCATAGGCCGAGCGTAGGCGTAGCATAGGCTTAGTTTTACCCTCAAAGATGGTTCGGTGTAGCGAGGGGATAGCAAGGGAGAAGGAAGGGAGATGGAAGGGACAGCAAATGCTATTCTTCCTCACACATTTCATCCAACTTTGTAACTATATCCTCAGTCAGCAACACTCCAGAATGCCCTTTTTCCCATTCAAATTCAGGAATGGCTTCCTGTAGTTTTTCAAGTGTGACGCGAGGCACCGCTCCTGGTTCCACGGAGTTCGTGACGATCATGTCCACATACATTCTCCTTTTGGTCGTTCCAGCCCAATTATCACCAGGGTAA
>Ga0256407_10010104_pt1 | contig 13339 bp, 6 predicted proteins | sample RumenRJG_04DNA_FD_193489 | JGI IMG/M metagenome (GOLD analysis project Ga0256407, IMG submission 193489) | Bovine rumen microbial communities from Lethbridge, Alberta, Canada - RJG_04 | ecosystem: Host-associated > Mammals > Digestive system > Stomach > Rumen | place: Canada: Alberta | collected... | reverse complement strand
CTTCGTCTGGATATATACCTGCAACACCATTAGCAACACCTATTTTAGCTTCATATTTAATTGCACCCTCTTTACTTGCGTCAGTTGTATAATGGGTACCAGTTTCATCTGAATAAAAATAAATTTGCCTACCGAGTAATGTAGCGTCATATGTTCTGCCATAGTTCGGATGATCTTCTTTATTACAAAATCTACCATTTTTTATACTATAATATACGGTAGAATTTACAGGCTCACCGCCTTGAATTTCACCGCCGACCATATAAAGCAAAACATCATCATGTGCTTTACACGGATAAGCAAACATAGCACCATTAGCTTTTTCAGTTGCATTATATGCCCCAGTTGCATTTGAAGGACAAGTTCCTAATTGCGTCCATGTATCATTTACTTTATCATATTTCCACAAATCACTATAAAATTTAGAACCCGATTTACCACCATAAACATAAACATCTTCTTTATAAGAACAGCAGAAACAATTTTGTCTTCCACCGAAAGAAGTAGGAGCATCATTGCGCTGAAACCATACATCATGAGGTAAATTTGTTGTTACTTTAAGCGTTTTATAATTGTAAATAGTATCCTCCTTAGTAGAAACAATGAAAGAACGAATATAATAAGTCGTATTAAAATCAAGATTATGACATTCACCAGTAAATGAAAATTCATCTTTTGTTGGATCAACTTCAGAGGTTTTCAGATATTTTTTAGTCGACATTACAACGCAATTAGTACCGTCTACGGTAGGAGATTGATTTGTATGAGAATAAACATATCCAACATCTGTAATAGCATTTCTGTCTAAGTCTAATTTTTGGTACTTTGAATATAATTTCAAAAAACAATCAAGAGTTTCTACTTTATTTTTATTATTAATAATAACATCAAAAGTGTTAGCCACAATTGTATCTGCGGCAGCCTCTCCGTACATAAAAGCACCTTCGCCGGTAACAATAGTTTTAGGAATAGTATCTGCGCCTTTTGTTCTCACATCATTTCGCGTTATAAGATACGCCTCCTCGCCTTGTTCCTTAATACAGCCGGTGGCAACTGCCAACGCCATAATTGCAGAATAAATAAACCTTTTTTTCATATCAAAAATTTTTTTTTCGTTTCAAAATAATAGAATTTTTATGTACTTTAACCAATGCCAAAATCGTTCCAAAATTTTTAAAAATGCTTAAAAATTAATTGCTCAAGATTTTAGCCTCCACCCTGCGGTTGTTTTGTCTGCCTTCGGCCGTGGCATTAGAATCCCTCGGCTGATCGGGTCCGTAACCCTTGGCAACAACTTGATTTTCTTTTACGCCCAAAAGCAATAAATGTTCCCTTACAGCCTCAGCACGTTTTTGCGACAACTGAATGTTGTATTGACGGTTGCCCTGATTGTCAGTATGTCCCGAAACCTCTATTACAAGATTAGGATAAAGTCTGAAAACCTCTGCTAAACGCTGCAACTCACCAAAAGACTCTTCCCTTAAATCACTTTTGCCGGTATCAAAAAAGACATTGTTCAACACAACTTTTGAACCCGGATCCATGGGCAAAAGTTTTATATCTTTTTTAATCTCTTGATAAGAAGTGGTTTGAGGAATGTCAAAGTTTTCGCTGTGAAACAAATAACCGTCTGAAGAAACGGTCATTGCATAGTTTTTACCGGATTCCAACATTACGGTATAATCGCCTGTTTCGGAATCGGTCATAATCTGCTGCATCACCTTATTAGTTGCGTTGTCGGTAATGGTAATTTGAGCATAAAGATTTTTAAGACCGTCATAATCAGTAACTTTGCCTTTCACAACGGTTAAGCGCATAGTTCTGATAATTTCGGGCTCTTCCAATTTCATAATCGGCTCTTTAGCCAAATCGGCTGCCAAAATAAAAGGAACAATCGGCGGCAGTTGTACGATAGCCTCATTCAAGAGTAAAACTTTATAAATATCGTAATCGCCTTTTCCGCCCTGCTGTTTTGAACAATAATATCCAATTCTTGACTCACCAGGAGAGAGTTGAAAAAAGTTTTCGTCAGTACCCGAATTGATTCCTAAACCGAGATTTACGGGTTTGTTCCATTTTCCGTTTTTGTAAGAGGTTTTCAAAATATCGAAACCACCGACACTCAACTGACCGTCTGAGGCAAAATAAATAACAGTGTCGTTGCTGCCAAAAGTTGCCCAAACTTCGTTGTATTGAGAATTAACAACTTCGCCCAAATTTTGAGGTTTGCCATATTTTCCGCCCTTTGAACGCATTTTTTTAGCATACCAAATATCAAAACCGCCTTGACCATTTCCCTTGTCGGTACAAAACAAAATCATTGACGAATCTTTTGAAAATGAGAGCGATATAACTTTTTTCATGATTTTTCCGGCAGAGAGAAATTTGGAATTTTCGCTCTTACGGTAAAACTGAAAAATTTTTTTCTCTTTTTTTAATACGAACATTCTAAGACCGTTAAGATTCATATTAACGGGATAATCAGAACAAGATTTGTTAAGTTTTTTCTGAGGATTTTTCAAATCAACGAATTTGCCGTTTTGAGCTTTAGCAAAGAAAATATCAGAATTAGGATCGCCGTCTTTTCCGATTTTTTTAGAAACGTTACCTTCCAAGACTTTAGAGCCGAAATACAACGACGAATCCAAATTAGAAAAAACAGGAGCAAGTTGCGGCATCTCGTTATTAACCTCGCCGTCAACCCACTGAACGACAGCCAAATCGGGAACATCTTTCAGCATAATTCCCAAATCGCACTGCGTTAATCTCAAAGCAACGGAATTTCTTAAAATTTTAGCAGTTTTTTTATCAAACATACTTGAACATTCGTCCAAATCGCGGCGGGCGTCCTCAAACATATTAAGATGTTGCTTTGAAACACCGAGCCAATACTGACAATCCGGCGCAACAGACGACGAAAAATCATAAGCATCAGTCAAATGTCTTAACGCAAGTTTGTCAAAACCCGACATCAACTCGCTAACGCCGCATCTAAAAAGCAGCGGAGCGTACATTTCATTGTAATCCAATGCCATCAAATAATTAGCGGCGGCAATTCTGTAATGTCCAACACCGCCTTGTTTGTAATGTTTGTTACCGATTTTAACAGCCTTCCAAGCCTCTTTTTTGCCGGCATCTATATTCAAAAATTCGCTTTTTTTGATTTTTGGAGCTGACTGCGAAAACGCTTGAGCGAAAAAACAAGCCGCAAAAATCAATGTCAGCACTAAATAATTTCGTTTCATCTTAAAAAAAACTATTGTTTTTCGATTAAATGTTTTGCAACACGCTTGTCGGCCTCTGCGCCTTTGAGATTGAATTGCAATTCTTTAGCGTTAGCCCTATTGTTGTAAGCTGCAATATTGTTGTAATCTTTTTCGATGGCCTTAGTGTAATATTGTTCAGCCTCGGCGTATTTTTTTTGTTCCATCAACATATTGCCATAATTGATGTAAGCATCAGGATTTTTCGGATATTTTTCGATGCAGGTATTAAAATCCTTGATTGCAAGTTTATATTTTTTGGCTCTGACATACATATTTGCACGGTCGTTGAGATAAATGACTTCGTTTTCGGTATCAATTTCCATTGCGGAATTAATATCCTCGATTGCGCCGTTAAAATTGTTTTGAGCGGCTTTTACCTCAGAGCGCAAAGTGTAAATAAAAACAGCGTTAGGTTTTATTTCCAAAGCCTTGGTATAATCCTCTAACGCAGCTTTCAGATTTCCCTGACGGAAACGGGCAGCAGCTCTGTCGCAATAAGCGTATGCAAATTTTTCGTTACATTTGATAGCCTCCGTAAAAGATTTTTCAGCCAAAGCATATCTTTCTTCCATGAAATAAACATAACCGTAATAATATTGAATTTCGCTTTTGTTATAATCCATTAATTCGGCTTTACGCACCATTTTGTAAGCGTTTTCAAAATTTTTGAGCCTTGCATGAGCGATTGCCCTTGCCAAATAATACTGAGGCTTTGCCCTATCGGAGATAACGGCATCGGTTAAATCCTGAAGCGCCTCTTTGTTCATTTGTTTTTCCAAATAAATGATTCCTCGGTTGTAAAGAGCTTTTGAATATCTCGGAGCATATCCCAACGCCCTTGAAAAATTTTCCAAAGATTTGTCCAAATCTCTTTTGTTAGCATCCGTAATTCCCTGATTATAAGCTAATGCGCCGTCCTGACCGCCGAGCACGACAATAGTTTCACTCGTATCGGTCTGCGCAAAAACGGTGGCAGAAAAAAACAGAAAAATAAAAAACAATTTGTTGAATTTCATACCTTATAATTTTTTATTACTATTAGCTACAAATATTTTTTGATTGCCGGGACAGTTGTAACAATCAAATCAAAATAATCTTTTTCTTTATCCAAAATCATTTTAGCCATACCCGGCATACCTTGCATAAAATACTTCAAACAAGTATATCCTCTTGACAAGACTGCCAAATCAGGAGATTTGATTTCTTTAGCCATTTTGTAAGCCTCATCAAAACAACGCTCTGCGATTTCAAAATTTTGAAATTTATTGAGCATGATTTCGCCTTGAGCCAAAAGGCTTACAACATATTTTTGAGTATCGTTTTCTTTTTCAAAATCCAAAAGTTCTTTATAATCAGCAACAACCTCATCCATTTTGGCGAAAGAACTTTTAGCAACGGCCTTCAAATCAGCAGCTTTCATAAAAGCGGCATCGTCTTTTTCGGCTTTAGCGATTTTTTCGGCGTTTTCGAGATATTCCACGGCAATTTTAGCGAAAGTCTTATCGGGAAAAACCTCTGAAACGTTATCCGCGTATTTCAAATCGTCAGAAAGCAGCAAAACGGCAAAATCGTAATAAACCTCACCCATTGCTTCCCAATTGTCGGTATTTTCACCTGCCAAAGCAATTGCCTTTGAAATCATTTCAAACATTTTGCCATATTCTGAAAGTCGAAAATAAATTGATGCTAAAGATTTATAAATCTGAATTTTAACCTCACCACTTGAAACCTTGAGTTCTTTTAAAAGTTTTTTAAGAAAACCTAAAGCTTTTTTGTCCTCACCGTTAGAAAAATAAAGCAATGCAAGATTTTCAAGACAGATTATCGGCTGAATTTCATCGTCGGCATTTTTGAAAAACGTATAAGCCATATCGGTATATTTTGCGACCTCACGGTAATCAAAACCAGCTTTAAGGCTGTTTTGAGCGATGTCCAAAGCCGTATCGCCTTTTTCGTACTCAGAGTCAAAATCTTTCAACCCGTCAAGGACTTTGCGGTAATAAGAGGCAGCCTCAGGATATTGTTCGAGTCTTTCGTACATTAAGGCTACGTTTTTGAGATTGTTGATAATACCGTCAGTATAATTGATTTTTTTGTAATTCTCGTAAGCCTGATGATAAAATTTTATAGCCTCACGGAATCTTGACATCGTATCGTAAGTATAGCCGATATTGTTGTAAACGTATGCAGTTTGTTGAATATCACCGTTTTCGATATAAATATCCGCTGCCGAAAGATAATTATGTACGGCACTATCATAATCCTTAATATCGTAAAAAGCATCAGAGGCCATCAAATAATATTTTGCAGCCTCAACATCGTTTTTATGAGCATCTTCGATAATTTTAGCGGCCTTCAAAATAAGTTCGATACCTTTTTGATTTTCACCCAAATAGTTATGAAACTCACCCGCTGAATAATAACATTTAGCTTTTAGATATACGTCGCTGACTTGCTCGGCAGTTTCAAGAGCCAAAGTGTAATATTTTTTAGCGGAAAAGTTGTCGCCCAAAGCCTCTCCGTTTTCGGGATTTGACATAAAATCGGCAATGTCGGTATATTTTTGAGCAAGACTTTCAAAATCGCCTTCCTCTTTGAAAATATCCGCTAACTGCAAATGATTCAAAAGTGCCTCTTCTTTGCGTCCGGTATATTCGTAAATCAATGCAATAAAATCCAAACTCAAATAACGGAATTTGTTAGTCGGATTGCTTTTCAAAAAGTATTCAATAGCCTTTTTAAAATTTTTCAGAGCCTCTTTATAATTTTCCGAATCTTTTTGAACACAAGCCAAATAGAAACTACAAAGTCCCAAACCTTCGATATAGCCGCTTGTCTGACAAATTTCTTGAGCCTCCTGAAGAACTCTTTCCGCTCTCTGAAATTCTGAATCCAATCTCAAAACATCAGAGGCTTTGCACAAGGCTTGAGCGGCACTGTTATAATTACCTGATTTTTTGTAAGTTTCAGAGGCTTCAAGAGAGTATTTGACTGCCTCGGAATAATTCTGAACTTGAGTATAAGCATGAGCAAGGATTTCCAAATTAGCCGCAAGACTTGACATATCATTTTTTTTCCTGTCACACTCCGTTGCCTTGCGATAACAATCCGCCGCCTTGAGAAAATCTTTTTTGCGCTCGTAAACCGTGCCTAAATTCACATAATTAAGACTTTGAGAGGCAGTATCATACAATTGTTCGTTAATATCCAATGCCAAAGTATAACATCTCAAGGCGAAATCATTATTCTCCAATACAAGATACATATTTCCCATATCGTTGAGGATTTCAGCCTGCTCTTTGTTCAAAGCGTTTTCTCTTGCCAAAGTAAGGGCATTGTTAAAAAATTCCATACCTTTGGCAAAGTTTTGTTGACAGCAATACAAATTGGCTAAAATATGATAATAATCGATTTTTTCATCGACCCTCATAAAATTTTCATCGCATTTGAGATAATATTTTTCGGCGTTTTCGAGGTCTTCCTTAACAAAACACAAATCGCCTAAATCCATAAAAACATCAATCAAACCCGCCTGAAAGCCTAAGCCTGAATAAATTCCGCCCGCTTTCAAGAAATATTGTTCGGCTTGTTGATATTTGCCTTGTTTGCCTAAAATTTCAGCGATACTTATAGAAATAGAGGCTTCAAGTCTTAATTTATCGAAATTAGAAATTATGTTCAAGGCTCTATAATAAAAATCCAAAGCCTCGTCGTCGAAGCCGTTTATCGCCTGCAAAACTCCCAAATAATAATAACAAATACCCACAAGAGCCATATCAGAATATTGAATACCCAGTTGAAGGGCTTTTCTGATATACAAATTAGCTAATTCTGGCGAGTTTGTCTCGGCATAAACCAAGCCCATGTAACAAAAATATTGCGCATACTCGGCGTAACATTTTTCTTCCAAAAAAGTAACTTCGGTATAAACAAGATTGCTTTCGGCATCATCGTATAATTTGCGCTGAAAATCCAAAACGCCAATATTCAAACGCGCCTTTGCAAGAGCTAACTTATTGTTTAATTTAATTGCCGTTTTTTCTGCGTATTTAAACAAAACCATTGCTCTGTTTAATTCGTTCAGATAAGTATACGGCATACCTAAATAATTATTAGAAATAGAAATTAAAAGTTCATCACCCGTTTTTTCGGCATATTCGACGGCAGTGGAAAAACTTTCAATCGAACCTTTAAAATCGCTTAAAGCAAGCTCCTCAAGACCTTTACGGGAATAAGCCTTAGATTTTTTTTCGTTACCGAGTTTGAATTTTTCAGCGGTTTTTATCATCAAAAGTGCAAAATCCAAAGCTTTTTTAAAATAACTCAACCTATCGAAAGCAGCATTTTTAAGCCTGTAAACCTCGTAAAGAGCCTCACCGTATCCGTCCTCTTGATTAGGAAAAATTTCATCAAGACTATTATAAACATGGTCTGACAAATCGTCTAACTCCTTCATTCTGTACTCTTGAAGACAATATTCAAGCACACCAAAAACTCTTTTTAAATCCTCGTTAGAGAGGCTCTTGAGAAGATAAAAATCATAATTCTCGATTTTCTCAGGTTTCAAAAGTTCATTTTTATTATTATATAACTCTTTGATTTTATGAACATTACATAAAACCTCATCTTTCTTTTCAAAACTTTTGTCCAAGAGGAAAGCCTCAATTTTATCACAAAGTTCTATAAGTTTTTTTTCTAAATCGGTATCAAAAATTATATGATTGCAATAATTTTCGCAAAGTTGTTTTACGACATCAATTCCACCGTAAAAAAATACATCGAATATTTCCTTAGAATTGTCATAAGTATCAATTTTGGCTAATAAATCCGTGATTCTAACATTTTCCAACAACAAAAGCGAAACATTATCCAAAAACAAATAACTCACAATCTTGTAAACACCGTCTTCCTGATAAACTACTCCGCTTTGAATCAGATAATTAAAAACCTCATTGATAACAAAAGGATTGCCCATAGAAAACCTTTGAATCCTATTTGCCAAATCGTTTTCAAAATTATTTTTAGGAAATTTCTGATTAATCAGCCACAAAATATCGGCGAGTTTAATGCCCGAAAGATTTATAGTAACAGAATTTTTAGGATTTTCATCAGCTGAACAGAAAAATTCTTCAAGGTTAGAAATCAGCGGCTCAGAGAGATATTTGTAATTTAAAAAAACGTCTGTTGTCGGCGTTGAGGTAAAAATCATCAAGATTTTGTAAGGATTTTTTCCCAACGAAGCAATCAAAGTTTTTATCACGCTACGGCTCTCAGCATCAACAAAACTGCCGTTATCCACAGCCAAAACAATGATTTTCTCCTCTGACTTTTGCCTTAAAAATTTATCAATATTATAACCCGTTTCTTCGGGTCTTTGTGATAAATAATTATCAAGACTGCCGAAAAAATCTTCGTTTTGCGTTATAATTTTATAACTGCTGCATACAGGATAATGCCCTATTGAAAATCGTAAAATATAACAATCTTTATCTTCGATGCTCTCGAGGAAATTCTCCAAAAGAGAAGTTTTTCCTACACACAAAACGCCGTGAATAAATACAGCCTGTCCATCTCCTAAGGCCGCTTTATCAAAGGCTTGACTCAAAATACTGAGTTCTACATCTCGTCCGATAAAAGTATTCGCTTTTCTAACCATCTGTTATTCAATACAATAAACTTTCCTCTTAAGCCCGATTATAATCGGATAAAATTATTAAATATCCTCAAGAGTACCAAATTTTTTTTTAGTTTAAACAAAAAATGATTAAAATTGCAGATTATTTTTGGTTAATAACATGAAAAAAGCAGTTAAATTAATAAGTTTCACGGCTGGATTTTTAATTCTTGCCGCATCAATTACGGGTTACATTATATACCGTAAAGTTTTTTCGCCGAACATTTTTTTAAACGGCAAAAATTATCTTTATATTCCGCAAGATGCTGATTTCAACACTGTTAAAGATTCTCTTTACGCCAATTTCCGTGTAGAAGACAAAACAATGTTTGAATTTACGGCTCAAAGGAAAAACTACACCAACAAAATTAAACCCGGACGTTATAAAATTCAAGACGGCATGAGCAACAACGCACTTATAAACCTTTTGCGTTCTGGAGAGCAGTCGCCGGTAAATCTTACTTTCAATAATATCCGTACAATCAAGCAGTTATGTTCAAAGGTTTCGCATCAAATCGACATTGACAGCAATTATCTTTACTCACTTTTGCAGGACGATAATTTTATGAACAAATACGGTTTTGACCACATGAGTTGTTCGGCAATGTTTATTCCCGATACTTATCAAATGTATTGGAACACTTCAGCTGAAAAATTTATCGAGAAAATGTATGGTTATTATCAAAAGTTTTGGAACGAGGAACGCAAAGCCAAAGCCTCTAAAATAAATTTAACACCGTTAGAGGTCAGCACATTAGCCTCGATAGTTCAAATGGAACAAGCTCAACACAAAGAAGAACAACCGATAATCGCAGGGCTTTATATCAACCGTTTAAAAATCGGAATGCCGCTTCAAAGCTGTCCGACACTAATTTTTGCGTTAGGCGATTTTTCCATAAAAAGAGTTTCGGGAAAAATGCTTGAAACCGACTCGCCTTACAACACTTACAAAAATCCGGGACTTCCGCCCTCTCCTATCTGTTTTCCTGAAGAAAGCGCATTAAAGGCCGTTCTTGATTATGAACACAACGATTATTTGTATATGTGCGCAAAGAGCGACTTTAGCGGATACCACTTTTTCTCAAAGAGTTACGAAGATCAAAAACGGCACGCTAAAGATTTTCAAAAAGAGCTTGACAGAAAAGGAATTCATTAATAATTATCGGCATCAAGTTTGCCGATTTTTTTCCCTTTGTCGTTGTAGACAACGGCTTTGCCGGAACGTTCGCCTTTTTTGTATTTGCATTGATAACGCATATTGCCGTTTTCGTAATAATACGTACAGTCGCCGTGCCGTCTGCCGTTTTCATAATAAATTTTGGCTTTGATATTACCGTTGTTATAATATTCAATGTAATAACCGTTTAACTCGTCAGCAGAATATGTAGCCTCCGCCATTAATTTTTGACCGGGGGCATTACGGTAAAAATATGCCGTACCGTTCAACATTCCGTACTGATAATTAGCCGTTGCAAAAAGATAACCGCTTTCGTAATAAGTACGCCAAATGCCGTTAGCCTTATTACTTAAAACGTTACCCTCAAAATGCGTTTTTTGAATACTATCATAAAGCACATTGCAAGGTCCGTCCTCCAAAGCCTCATCTTCCAAAACGACTTTAAAACGCAATGAATCAATATCTTCGATATTAAGCGAATTTTCTGCTAAACTTTCGGTTTTTAGCGCAATATCCTCGCTCAAGGCCGTAGAATCGTATTGAATTGCAAATTTCGTCTTAAACAAACCGCCGCCGTTTACGAGCTGAAAACCGAGCCGGGCAAAACTATTGATTAATTCACGGTTGTTTTCAATGTCCTTTTTCTCCTCGGGGGTGGAATATTTTAAAAACGTTTCAAAAAGTTTAGGAGTCTGAATATACGCCGTTACATTGGATTTTTTGTTGAAACAAGATTTAAAATTATCGAATTTTGTGGATTTTATCATCGTTCTGCCTTGAAGATAATCGTCGATAATCTGTTTCAAAACTTCTTGAGAATTAGCAAAAACGACATAATCCTCAATATAAGTAAAATATGGTTTTTCGATTTTTGAAAACAATTTTCCGAAAAACATTTTGAAAAATCCTTTCAAACCTAAATAATTAATTTCAAAATTTCTGTAAGCCTCGATTTTGAATTTTACCGGCGTGCGCTTGTTCAAATGCGTTATAATATTGCCCAAATGCGCTTTAGCATTGTCAATTTTGTCGGCTTGAATCAAAACGGCAGCATCAATATCGCGGGATTTTTCGCTCAAAGGACGAAGTTTTGCAATCGTAATTTCCTGTCCTATCCAACCCAAGAAATCGTTTTGAATACTGATTCCGAGAAGTTTTTCAACAAGGGAAATATTTTTTTGCATATCGTCATACTCGGCTTTGTTGCCACGGATATACTCCTGAATCAAAGCATCATAAAAACTCTTGAAATCGTTGAAAGCAAGACTAAAATACAATGCAGTCTGATTTGAAATTATTTCGTAAGCCCTTGTTTTGCCGGGATCTACGCTCGCAAAAGCCCTCAAATACGAATAAACAGAATCCAAAGATGTACGGCCTGAAAGTTCGATTTGATCGTCAAACAATTCAAGATTCATAACCGAATAAACAAGCGACTGACAAATCATATCAAGACTTTCGGATTTTTCGGCGGAATAGAGCGAATAAATTTTGTCAAGCTGCTTAAAATTAACAAAAAACTTAACGTCGTTTCCCGTTAAAAGTTCGGAAGAAACAAATTCAAAATTGCTGTTTTCAGCCCAATAACCCGTGTTGAAATTTTTCAAAACTTTTTCAACGACACTTCTGTCAAGGCTGATAATCAAGATGTTGTCCGCTAACGTAAGATTTATCTGAAACGTATTGTCGGTTTTGTCGGTAAGAGTATAAATTTCATACTGATTATCTTGAGATATTCTGCAAAGCGTTTTCTTCAAACTGTAACCGCTAAGGAGTCCGAGCGATGCAGAAATTTCATCGTAATACTTTGAAAACTCCTGCAAATCAATAATATACGCCATATCCCAATTATTATCGGTTTTCATACCGCAGGCAAGAAGTTCACGGTTTTCAAGGATTTTGCGGGTTACGGCATTATCTTTCAAAAATTTATCAACGGTTTCAATATCTTCGTTAATATCGGAGAAATATTCCGTCGTTTTAAGATACGCCCAAAACTGACTTTTACTCAAATCGTTCCACGCTTTGGACAAATCGTTGGTCTGAGCCACAAAAAAAGCATCATCGGGCACGGCAGAAAATGCGTCCGTCGATGTCCTGCTCTTCAAATAAGTTTTGTATCCGAAATACCCCGCAATGGAAAGCACCATCAAGAGTATTACCACTAAAAATACTTTAAAAAATTTCATACCGAAAAAAAAGAAAATTTTTGATGTTGCAAATATAAATAAAAATATATAATTTTGCTTTGTTTTGACAAACATTTTTTCAGCATGAAAGGATACAGCAAAGCAATCATAATCGGAACAGTAGGTAAAGAACCGTTAATAAGATACATACAAAAAGGTTTTTCAAAAATTACCTTTCCCGTGGCAGTAGACGAAACGGTCATAAGTGCATTAGGACAAGAGATTGTAGAGACTCAATGGCACAACATCGTTACCTACGGAGAATTATCGAAATTTGCAGAAAAATATGTTCATAAAGGAGATATAATTTTTTTAGAAGGTAAACTTCAAAACCGTTTTGAATATACCGAAGAGGGTTTCAGATTCAAGACAACAGACATTTTAGCAAGCAGACTTGAAATAATTTCCCGCAGCAAAAGCGGTCAGGACACGCCCTTACCGGATGATTCTAAAGAAGAAAAAACAGGTTCGGCAATTCCCGGTTTTGACATCGACAACCTCAAGTTGGAGGTTACAAAAGATGATTTACCTTTTTAAGTTTTTTTGTTTTTTAAGTAAGAATTGGAAACTATTTTAAATACGATATTAAGTTTTGCGTTAATTGCGCCTTCAGACTTCAGTGCGTACATTATTCCCGCCCTGATGATTGTAATACTCACGCTTTTGTTCTCACTTTCTTGGGCAAGAGGTGCGGTTGGCGTGTTAATAAAAAAAGAAAACAAAAACAAAGCAAAAGCAGCAATTTCGGCGTGGGAAATACTTTTAACAGTATTTTTTGCGCTGTGTGCCTTCTCTTTAGTAAAATCGCCGTCAAATGTTTTTTCGCCATACACGGCAGTTTTGGATTTTGGAGAATATCCGGCTTTGGAATATGCGGTTTTGTTTTTGATAACAACCTTTCTGCTTGTTATCTGCATTGAAATTCCAAGCCGTGTTTTCACTTTGGCGCAAAAAGAAAAATTCGTTTTCAAAACAAAATTTTTCGTAAAATCAGCTATCAAAACAGGTTCGTTGTTAATTTTTTCAAGCGTAT
>Ga0256407_10010103_pt1 | contig 13342 bp, 3 predicted proteins | sample RumenRJG_04DNA_FD_193489 | JGI IMG/M metagenome (GOLD analysis project Ga0256407, IMG submission 193489) | Bovine rumen microbial communities from Lethbridge, Alberta, Canada - RJG_04 | ecosystem: Host-associated > Mammals > Digestive system > Stomach > Rumen | place: Canada: Alberta | collected... | reverse complement strand
CTTACGACAAGGTGAACTTCCAGTTGACCTATACCGCCACAATGTTTGCTCCTGCCAAAGGCGAAGCTGTGATTCACACCACTGGTGGCGACGTGAAGATTGCCTACTCAGCCAACAAGAACGCCGTTCCCGAAGGCTATACCCTCGAAGGTTTCAACCAGTTCTTCCCCCCTGCAGGATGGAAGAGCAACGGATGGCGCGGCTCTAACGCTGCCATCGAGGGCGACCAGAGCGCCTACGCCGGTGGCGACTTCAGTGCTACTACACTCCGTTCACCCCGTCTGGATCTGAGTGATGGCGGTAAGGTGATCTTCACCTATTATAATCAGTATGAAGGCGACTATGCTCCCGAATATGACATTAAACTCCAGCTCTTAACTGATGAGGACAGTGAATGGAAAACTGTATGGGAAAGTGATTGGCAGGAAGGCCTGAACAAGCTGCTCACCGCCGAGGTTGACCTTGGCGAAGGTACAGACAACAGCTACGTACGTTGGGTATATCCCGCTATCGAGAGCGATGACGAGGGTGCTTTCGACCACTCCAACTTCACACTGGACCGCGTGCTGCTGCCCCATGTATATGGTGCTAACGGCGTGCCCGGCAGTGCTACCCTGATTGCTCCTGCAACAAATGCACAGAACGTATATCCCAAGAACATCAAACTGGAGTGGGGTCCTGCTCAGTTTGCCAAGGGCTACAAGCTCTATGTAGGTACTAACAGCGAAGCCAACGACCTCATTGACGGTGGCGACCTGGGTAATGTGCTGACCTATACCATTCCCCAGTGCGACTATAACAAAACCTACAAGTGGAAGGTCGTGGCCTATAACGACAAGGGCGATGCTACAACTGCCAGCACATGGAAGTTCACCACACAGCCCGACGCTTCTGTGATGGAGTTCCCCTACACCGAGAACTTCGACGACTGCAACAGCGACAAGCCCGTTCCTACAGGCTGGTTGAGCACTACTACTGGCAGCTATAAGTTCCAGGCCTGGACTCCCAACAATATCTATCCTTATGGTGGCAAGGGTGCTTCACTCGCTACCGGTTGGAAGGACGCCGGCCAGCAGTCTATCCTGACCTCTCCCGAATTCAACCTCCCCGCAGGTGGTCAGGGCATGAGCATCTCATTCGTTTGGGGTAACGATCATCCCAGTGACCTGATTGTTGACGAGACCGGTCTGCTGAAGAAGCAGAACGTAGAAGGCGGCAATGGTGTCAGCGACATCGCATTCGAGATCTTTGCCGACGGCGAATGGAAGCAGGTTTCTTACCTGTCTGAGAACGCCATCGAAGGTACAGACGGTAAGAAATACTGGCGCAACGAGACCATCGACCTGACAGCATATGCAGGTAAGAAGGTACAGTTCCGCTGGGTTAACACCAGCTTCGCCAACCAGACCGGTGAGGCAGCTCTTGACAACATCGTGATCAACGGTAACGTAGACGATATGGCCGTATTCAACCAGGAGGGTTGGAATGCCGGCAAGATCAACTTCGGCAAGGCCGTTAACTCTGGCGACCAGTTCACCATGCTGAACAAGGGTAAGCGTGCCCTGAAGGTGAAGAGCGTAAGCTTCGGCACCAACAATTTCGAAAGCTCTATCGCCGCAGGTACAGAGATTGCCGTTGGCGAGGGTATCACCTTCAACCTGCAGTTTAATGCCGGCGAGAGTGCCAAGGCCATCGAGGACCTGATGACCGTTGAGTTCGAGAGCGGCAGCAAGGTGACCTTCCCCGTGAGCGGTGAGGGACTGGCCAGCGACGTGCTCTACTACGGTTTTGAGCTGAATGCGCTGGACTATGACTGGAAGAAAGACTTCACCACCATCGACGTGGACCGCAAGGTGACACACCAGTTGGGCTACTACCAGACCATCATTGAGGACGACGGCGGACGCATCGCCTTCACACAGGCACAGCACTTCAACAACAACCTGAAAGCTCACAGCGGTATCGGTACACTGGCAGCAGCATCGCCCGACGATCAGACAGCCGCCAACGACTGGCTTATCAGCAAGCAGATAACGCCTGCCGAGGGTGCTACCTTCGATTTCTATGCCCGCAACCTTTCTACCAACGCTTCTGTATTCGTGGGCGACAACGACCTGCACAGCGTAGAGGTGCTGGTCAGCGAGACTGGTAATACCAAGACCACCGACTTCAAGGCCGTGATGAACCCCACCGAGATGGCTTATCTGGGTGAGAACCAGTGGCACCACTTCAACGTGGATCTCTCTGCCTACGCAGGCAAGAACATCTACGTAGCCGTGCGCCACACCACCAACAGCGCCAGCTTCCTGGCCTTCTTCGATGACTTCACCTTCAACCACGTAGGTAATGCTGACCAGACCGGTATTGAGTGCGTGAAGAATATCACCAGCGAGGATGCTCCCGTGGCTGTTTACAACCTCAACGGTGTACAGGTGGCCAACGGCAACCAGAAAGGCATGTATATCATCAAGACCGCCAACGGAAAGACCGTGAAAGTGATCCGCAAGTAATTTATACTGAATATCAGGGGTAATGGGTTGCATCGCATGCCGGTGCACTCATTACCCTTTTCGCTTAACATCAACCAATGAAAAAATATCTACCCTTTTCTCTCTTATTTCTATTACTGACGCTCACGGCCTATGCGCAGGAGCGAAACACCCAACTGACCATCCAGGTGACCTCTGTTGAAGGCGACAACCTGAAGGGACAGAGCCTGAGATTACCCAGACCGACTACGAACTGGGATACGGTTCTCTGTCACTTGATGCCAACGGGAAATGCACCCTGATGGTCTATGCCGGCAACCACCACGTCAGCCTGAACCGCGGCGGCTTTATCCCCGTGGAGCAGGACTTCGTCGTTGCTGAAGGCGAGACCACGAAGCAGATCAATATCCAGCTGACCGAGAAGACGCGTCAGCCCTTTGCCCTGAAGGCAGAGACCGTGCACGACATCTTCACCGGCAAGAACACCATCAACCTGTCATGGAACACGGAAGAACCGGCTTTCTTCGATGACTTCGAGAGCTACGAGCCCTTCGCCATCAACTTTGGCGGATGGACCGGCATCGACGTAGATATGGAAGCCGCCGCTCCCCTGGTAGGTACATACCCCAACCGCGGCGTACTGCAGTATGCCCAGGTGATCAACCCGCTCGCCGTAGACCCTGTGTGGTGGTACGACTACCCCATCCTGCGTCCTTACGACGGCAAGCAGTATATCGGTTTCACCCGTACCAACAGCGGTAATGCCAATGACGACTGGCTCATCTCGCCCGCCGTTACCGTAGGTACCGAGAATGTGCTCTCGTTCTACGCCAAGGCTGCCGACCGCTTTCCCGAGCGCTTCATGGTATATGTCACCACGAAGACAGACAACCCTGCACAGTCGGACTTCGTACGCCTGGACCAGGACAACTACGAGAAGGCCGACTATACCGGCTGGAAGGAATACACCTACGACCTGAAGGCCTACGAAGGCAAACAGGTGAAGTTTGCCATCCGCTATATCAGCCACTACAACAGTTACGGCTCGTTCATGCTGATGGTTGACAATGTGTTCGTAGGTATGAATGCCAAGGCCTCAGCCATTCCCAACGAACAGTTCCAGATTTATCTGGACGGTGAACTGGTAACCACCACTACCGACTGCAGTTATGTGTTGGAAGGCATTGCCAACGGCAACCATACCATCGGTATCAAGGCTACCTATCTGAAGGCTCAAAGTGAGACGACAACCATCGAGGCCAACATTCCCTCGGATGCCTATTCACACGTAATTCTGAACGTCACCGCCAACAGTAAGCTGACGGCCAACGGCCAGCACCTGACACTCACCAACACAGCTACCATGGAGTCGTACAGCCTGACCGTCACTGACGGAAAGGTGGAGCTGGCATCACTGCCCAACGGACAGTATGCGATCAGCACGGAGGAAGGTGCATTCCAGGCATTGCAGAAACCCGTGACCATCAATGCTGATGCCACCATCGACATCACGCTGAACGACTACCTGCTGAAGCCCTACAACATCACGGCAAAGCTCAACGACGATGCCACCTACACCCTGCGCTGGAACCAGGAACTCATTTTCAGCGACAGCTTTGAGGACTACGAAGACTTCGCCACTGGTACCTTCGGCGGCTGGAAGAGCATCGACCGCGACGGATCTCCCGTGTACCCCATCGCCCTGGGCTCACAGACCAACATCGTATCGTTCCCCGGCTCTGGTTCAGCCACAAAGCCCACGGCTATCGCCCCGATGGTGTTCAACCCCTGGAAGACAACGCCTGCCATGATGCCTACCGACCCCGCCATTGCTGCGCCAACGGGAGAGAAATGTATCACGTTCTTCTCGTCTCAGCAGGCCAAAGCCGACGACTGGCTTATCTCGCCCGTCATTGACATCCACGAGAACTACAGCCTCACCCTGAAGGCTAAGTCATACTCTTCCATGTATCCCGAGACACTGGAGTTCTACGTATCCGACGGCAGTGACAATCCTGATGACTTCGTGAAGATCAGTATTGCCGAGAATATTCCCGCTGAGCGCTGGACCATCTATCAGGTAGACCTGAGCCAGTTTAACGGCATGGCTATCCGCATCGGTATCCACTATGTGTCGTACGATGCCTTCCTCTGTCAGATTGACGACTTCACCGTAGGTCCTGAGAATGGCGAAGGCGAGGTGGTGGACTATGGCAACGTGGTACGCTATGATATTCTGGTTGACGGCGAGAAGATTGGTGAGAGCCAGACGGCCTCATTCATCATCCCCGTACTGTCGGCCGGCACTCACACCGTGGGCATCAAGGCCATCTATCAGTCGGGTGAATCAGAAATCACGACTTACACCATTGAGGGTACAGCCGGTATCGCTCAGACCGCCATCAATGCCGCCATGCCTACAGCCGTATATAGTCTGTCGGGCGTTTACATAGGCAACAAACTGGAGGCTGTGCCTGCAGGTATCTACCTCGTGAAGCACAACGGTAAAACCATTAAAATACGCAAGTAAAACAACACATGAAACTACGTCATATCTTTCTCACGGCCTTCGCAGCCGTCATGTCCCTCACCTCACTGGCACAGGGACTCTCAGAGAACCAGCGTCTGCTGGGCTATATCATGACAGACAGTATCACCGTGAGCGGTGGTGCCTTCGGTACGGCCGGTACTTACCCTGTGGGTGCCGTGATGACACCACAGACCCTGTCCAGCTATGCCGGCTGTAAGATTGTAGGTATCCGCATGGCTGCCGCACTGGATCTTGGACGTACCAGCACATTTGTCTATCAGGTGAAAAGCAACAAGATGGACACGCTGTGCATCCAGAAGCAACGCCTCTATGCCGGGTGGAACAATATCTTCTTCAACAACGGCGGCTACGAGATCAAGGGCGACGAAACGCTGTTCTTCGGTTTCGACTACGTTGAGACGCCTGAGATGATTACTGCCGACCAGGGTGGTCTCTGCGGATTCGGCGACGACATGGAGGGTGCCCTCTATGCCTATGGCAACTTCGGTCAGGGACTGAACCTGTACTCGCTGAGCGAACTGGGTCGTCTCTGCGTGCAGCTCATCGTGGATGTCAGTTCGCTGCCCCTCTACGACCTCGACATCACCTGGTTTGATACCGGTTTCAAATACAAGGAGCCCGGCGAGAATATTGATGCGATGATCAATTTCTCTAACGTGGGCCGTAAGGCTGTTGGCCGCTATCAGCTGTGCTATCAGCTGGACGACAACGATCCTGTGGTGAGCAACCTGACCGACAGTCTGCGCACTGGCGTTCAGGCCGACTGGAAGTTCTCCTTGAAACTGCCCAACGATATTGCCACGGGTCTTCACACGCTGAAGGTCTTCGTAGGTCAGGTAGAGGGCGAGGCACTTCCTGAGAGGTCAAAGTACGACATGAAGAGTGTTTCCTTTGGTGTGTATCGCAACAAGCTGTCGCGCGAGAAGGCTTACCTGGAGGTCTACACCGACCAGACATCAGCCATCACACCGTATCTGAATGACATGGTGAAACTGGTGGCCGACAATTCAAGTGCGCTGGTCACGGTCAATGTACACAAGCCCAACACGCCACTGGCACTGGCCTCAGCGGCCTATCTGCACGACCTGTATGCCTACACGCACCCCGCGTTTAGCATCAACCGCTCGTTCTTCCCTGGCGAAGAGCACATTGCCTATGACATGAACGACTACCTGCCCTCTGTAGGTGCTGAGTTCTGTGCAGGCATCCTGAGCGATATGCTGATGCAGGACTTCGAGTCACCTTCGTTTGCCTCTGTTGACCTGAAGCTGACTTACGACCCTGCCACACGCAAGGTTGGCATCAAGGCCACAGGCGACATGTTGCCCGAGGCAAAGGCCATCTATGGCGACGTGGCCCTGACACTGATGATTACGGAGGATCAGGTGAAGAGCCGTCAGACCACCAAGAATGCCCTCACCGGACGCACGACCAACAACCAGAACTATCTGCATAATGATGTGCTCCGTGCTTACGTCACCTCACCCATCGGTGATGCTGTCACCAGCAACGACAACAAGTACGAGGCCAACTATGAGTTCACACTCGAAGAAGGATGGAATCCCGACAACATCAAGGTCGTTGGCCTGCTGACGAAGAAGGTGGATGCCGTGACGGAGGACAACCTGTATGACATGGATGTCATCAATGCCAACTCGGCAGCACTGGGTACCATCACCGGTATTGAGATCATACAGCCCACGGTGGCCGCTAAGCGCACAGGTTGCTTCACGATTGACGGTCGTCGAGTGGAGACAAAGAGTCTGAAACCAGGTCTATACGTCATCAACGGCAAAAAGACTGTCATCAAATAAAAGGAAGGCCTTCGGGCCTTTCTTTTTTGTCCCTTGATCCAATTATTTGGATAATTTCTTGGAGGATTCAGACAAAATGTGTAAATTTGCAGTTTGTAATCAAAAACGACATTTTAATCAACTATTATTATCAATATCAACTAAAAATAAAAAAGATTGTAACCATTTTACAGGAAAAAGCAACAATAAACCATAACGTGTACCACATCTGGTCTCACCACTAAGACTGGGAGATAATAAAAGGTTCGCAGATGGGCACAAACGACAACCATTTTATAGTATTTCCATGCGCTCACGAACCGGAAGGCGCAAAACCTAAAAACAAAACCAAATGAATAAAACAATACGTTTTTCATTGCTCACGTTATTGGTGATGTTGTGCGGAACGGTGTTTGCTGACAGTTACACCGCAGACTTCAACACTGCAATCACCACCAGCGACCATGCTTTCCAGGTTGCTTCAAACTGGAGGCACATCGTCAGCACCTATACTAACTATTGGGACGAAGAATCATATGTTAGTTATAGCTATTCTGCGACTGCTGGTGTAGATGGTAGCGGTGCACTTTCATGCAGCACAAACCAAAATAGCAATAAGACTTATGACTTACTCGTCACTCCTGTAGTGAAAGGTACTGTCACTATTGCAGCAAAAACAACAGGAAACTATTACACACCCCAGTTATCTTTTTTCAAAATCACAGATAACGGTGATGGGACATTCACCCGTGGTGACCAGATTACGGTTGATGTTTCTGCCATTAACGCTTCAGATTACACAACAATAACTATTCCCGTTGCTGAAGCAGGTGAACGCATCGGTATCAGAAGTTCCTATGTATGGTTGGATAATTTCACTGCTACTGATGCAACGATTATCCCTGAAAAGAAAATCACCATTGCTTCAGCCGTACCAACTGCAACCACAGGGATCCTTAAGTGGGACCAGCAGGCTAATGGTAAAGTTCTCGTAAGCTATACCGTTACCGTTACCAATGTAGGTGATGTAGACCTTACCCAGGGTACAGAAGGCTTCAGCGTTTCTATTATCAACCGGGCAACAGGCGATGTTTATGGTACCGTTCCTGTTCCTCAGGACCTTGCCAAGGGCGAAACATCAGAAGCATTCGCTGTTTCTGCAGAAGTGGAGTCAACACTTTGGCCCAACAGCTACACCTATATCAACATGGACTTGAAGGAGAACCTTTTTGGTTCTACAGTACAGCGTGCACAGTCCACTTACAACGCATACGAGCCTAAGTTCGTGTTCCGTGCATTTGACAGCAGTTCCACAAGCAGCATCTCGACAGCTGAGTCTTGGGGTACTATCACAGAGAGCACCACTAAGAACTTTGAGATCTTCAACAGTGGCACAGCGCCTCTGACCATTAAGAGCATTACTTTGCCTGAAGGCTTTACATCAACCAATAAGCCCGAGATTCCTGAAGGCGGACTGGTGATTGTCAAAGGTGGAAAACAAGCTCTTAGCATCACGCATAATGCAGCTGCAACTGGAACATTCATCGGCACACTTACCATTGTATACCTCGACAAAGACAATGCCGAGCAGACATACACGCTGGATTTCTCTGCAACAGTTATTGGCGAGAACACCTGGGTAGCAGACTTCAACAATACCAAGTCTTCTCCCAACTATCCTGCAGGTTCTATCGCTGAGGCTGGTACATATTACGACTACCAATACATTTCGTCAAACAATTATAACAACTGGCTTGCTGGTCGCAACACAAGTAGTTATGCGACAGAGAACAACAAGTTCATTACTCCGAAGTTGCACGCCGCAGCTGGTGAGAAGCTGGCATTCGACGTCAAGGCCGGCAACAGTACTACTGACGAATACTTTGTCAAGGTTTATGTATCAACAGACCGCAAGACATGGGGCGACCCTGTTGAGACCTATGCCTATAGCACAGTCGGAAGCAATTTCACAACAAAGACCATCACATTCGAGACAGAAGGCGACTACTATGTAGCATTTGCGCTTTATGGTAATTCATCAGCTATTGACAACATTATTGGCTTGACAAAGGTTAACGTTGCTCATGACCTCTATATCAAGAGCGTAAAGTGGCCTGATGCAAGTGTTAAGTCTGGTACTGCCTTGCAGGTTCCCAGCGTTGACATCATTCCTCTGACCGATGAGTCAGCAGACGCTTACACTGTAAAATACATCTATGGTGAAAACGTAGTGAACATCGATTCCAAGGCTCTGACAGCCAGTGCAAGCAGCTCAACAAGTTTCTCTGCCGCTTTCACTCCTGTTGTTGAGACAACAACTACCTACCCCGGTTCAAAGGTTGTGTTTGAGTTCACCGACGGTACAAAGTTTGAAACAGAAGGCTTTGACCTCACCGTGACCAATGAGCCCATCTTCCACTTCCTTGACAGCAAGCCAAGCAGCAAGTGGAACGAGCCAAAAGATCGCACTGCTCCCATTACTTTCGGAAAGGTTAATGCAGTAAAGGAACAGTCATTCGTAATTTTCAACTGGGGTTCTGCTCCATTGACAGTTAACAGCATCACTTTGCCCGAGGGCTTCTCTACCACAACAGAATTCCCACTTACCGTAGCAGCTTTCGACGGTGAGAATAGCGGTATTGACGCAGCTAGTCAGGCTCTCACCATCACCTTCTCTGCTACTGAGGCTAACACCTACAGCGGAGACATGGTTATTACCTATAGCGGTGACAAGACCTTCACCCTGCCCATCAGTGGTACAATGCTTGATCCTACGAAGTTCTATGCAAACTTTGGTAGCGAAAGCAATCAGTGGCCTGTAGGTTCTGTCTATCAGAGCAACGTAAGCACTACGTACGTAAACACTGGCGACTACGCCCTCACATCTTCTAGCACCACAAGCAACATTTTCATCACTCCAAAGCTGACTGCAGCTGCTGGCGACAAGCTGTTGTTTGATGCTAAACTCTACAATTCTTCATGGTCAGAAGGTAAAGTGGTGGTTTATGCCGCTACAACCCGTGAGGCCATTCTCGATTTCGATCCCGAGAACGATACTCGTACTCCTCTATTCAGCGTTAGCGGAAGAGACGAGACTGCTCCAATGACCACAGACTTCCAGACCTTCGAGGTAACTGTTCCTGAGGCTGGCGACTATTACTTCGGTTTCGAGATCAGTGGACGTCCATATGTAGACGAGATTTATGGTCTGAAGACTGCTGCCGTGGCCCACGACTGGATGATCGCTTCAAGCAACATTCCTACTGAGGCTATGCAGAATATTCCTTCGGCAGCTACCGTAAACATTCTGAACCTCGGTCTGGCAGCAGAAGAAGCTGACAGCTACACCGTAACAGCATTCATCGATGGAAAGGCAACTTCTACTGGTACTGCTATTGCACTGCCTACCACAAACAAGCTCAGTGACGCTGGCACACAACTGACTGTAGGTATCCAGTCTCCAAAGGTTGGTACCTTCCCCGTATACATTGAGGTAAAAGCTGGCGACTATAGCATTGCCACAGAACCCGTCAATGTAGTGTTTACCGCAGAAGTTGCAAAGAGTGAATTGACCGCAGCTGCAGATGGTACAAGCTCTAACTCACCACTCAACCTGAGTTACTATAACAGTGAGTCAGTTTCTCTCTACACAGCTGATGTACTTGCAAATTCTTACGGTCTGACAAGCGGTGCCAAGATTAAGTCTATCACCTTCAAAGGCTATAAGACTACTCCACAAACCAAATCAACATTTAACTTATGGTATGAGTGGAGTGATGATGCCGAACAGGCTAAACCAGCCGACGGTCTCTATCCTACGGAAGGTCTTACACAACTCATCGCTGACCAGGAAAAGACCTGGCCTGAAGCAGGAAGTGCTACAGAATTGGCAGACTTTATTACACTGACATTTGCAGAGCCTCTTGTTTACGAAGCAGGTAAGGCGCTGCGTATCGTGATGCGCTCTAATTCTGACGACTGGAAAGCTGCAAACTTTGAGAAGAGTACTTCTGCAACAAGTGGCCTGACCTATTATCACTACAATGACAACAAGAGCACATTCGAGTCTAACAGTTGGACAAACACTGTTCTCCCAGTACTGCATATTGGTCTGGCTGTAGAGCCTACCACCATCTCTGGTACCGTCAAGAACAGCGAGGGTGCTGCTATTGAGAATGCTACCGTGACACTGGTTAGTGCTGATGGCGACAATGTACAGTATGAAGGCACAACAGATGCAGAGGGTGCTTATAGCTTCAACGTGATTCAGAGTGGTCGCACCTACAACGCTACCGTTGTTGCAGAGGAATACAAGACTGCTACCGCAGAGATCTCATTTGCAGAGGGCAGCGTTATAAAGGACTTCGTCCTGGCTGACACTAATCCTCTTGGTGATGCTAACCTCGACGGTGAGGTAACTACCTCTGACGCCGTGGCAGCCGTGACCTTCGCTCTTGAGAAGGAAGTTCCCTCTGAGAAGGCTCTGAAGGTGGCCGACGTGAACAAGTCTGGCAATATCACCGTGAGTGACGCTGTAGGTATCGTGAACATCGCACTGAACACCGAGGCTCCTGCTACTGCACGAGGCGAGATGGAGGCAGTGAACTTCCTGACTCAGAACGGCACCAGCCTCAATCTGACAAACAGCACGGAGTTCGTGGGCTTCCAGATGGATGTCACACTGGCCGAGGGTGCTATGCTGAACGGTGTATCACTGACCGACCGTGCTGCCAGCCTGCAGGTTGTCTACAACCGCATCGCTGACAATACCTACCGTATAATCGCCTTCTCTACCGGCAATGCCGCTATCGAGGGTAATGAGGGTGCAATCTTCTCTCTCAATATCACAGGCAACGACAACATCGCTATCAGCAATATCGAGTTTGCCGACGCTGCTGCCAACGCTTATGCATTGAGTCTGGCAGAGACTACTGGCATCAACGGCATCTATGCCGGTGCTGCTAACGTGGAGAGCTATACCGTAGGTGGTGTGAAGAACGACAAGGTGCGCAAGGGCATGAACATCGTTCGTACTGCCGATGGTAAGGTGAAGAAAGTATTAGTAAAGTAATCAAACAATAAAAACAAAAACCAAGATGAACAAAAACACGATTTCCAAATGGTTCTCGATGTTCGTGCTCATGATGGCCGGTATTACGGGAGCGACTGCACAGTCGCTCACCGTTGCCGACGCCACATTGGTACCGGGCAAGACAAAGGTTGTTTCTATTAGCCTGGATGCAGCCGAAGGACAAACCATCTATGGTATTCAAACGGATATTACTCTGAGTAAGGGTCTTAAGATTAACGCTGCCACTGCAGCCAATACAGCCCTTCACTTCAACCAGAACAAGTTGGAAAGCGGTGCTACCCGTGTAGCCCTGCTGTCACTGGGTGGTGAGGCCATCCCTGCTGGTGAGGCTATCAAACTGACCATCGAGGCCGATGCCTCATTCAAGAACGGTACCGTAGACCTGGCCAACACCAAGTTGACCACCACCGCTACAGGTACAGAGATCAACGTAGATGCCACCAGCGCCATCATCGACACCTATGATTGTTTCCCCTATCAGAAATATATCATTGGAAATGCAGAGTCAAGCTTATTCTGGGGTGCTGGCAATGACTGGGGTACACGTGCATCACTCGTGGCTCATCCCGTGTATGTGAAACTCGACTACAATGAGGCTGACGGCACATACAAGCTGGAGTCACAGGTGAGCCAGAACGGCTATTATTTCGATGGTGACTACATGGATACCAATGCTCCATTATCACTGACCATCAAAAAGATTGAAACGCCTCTTGGCTATGAAGACGACGCAGAGACCAAGCCCGTCTATGGCTACACCATTGCTAATGGCGACAACTATTTTGGTTGGGACGGCACTTCTACCATCCTTGGCAAGAACCTGACTGCTACCGACGAGAAAGCCATTTGGCTGATTATGCCACTGGACGAGGCAAAAGCCGGTCTGGTAAACGCCACGCTCGAAGAGCCGCTCGACGCCACCATGCTGATTGAAGACCATGACTTTGGTCGCAACAACCGCTATCAGGACAGATGGACGATGGAAGCTGGCAACAAAAACCTCAGTGGTGGTAATAACATCAACAACTGTGCTGAGTCATGGCACTCAACATTCACCCTGAGTCAGACACTGGCCGACGCTCCCGCTGGTATCTATGCACTGACAGCACAGGGATTTTATCGTCAGGACGGTAGTGACAATGAGCACCTGCCCGTGTTCTATGCTAACGATGCCACCAAGACTTTCCCCCTGAAGACTGGCAACGAGGACAGCATGTCAAAGGCCTCTGCCTCATTCTCTGCAGGTCTCTACACCATTGAGCCTCTGGTCTTCGAATTGAAAGAAGGCGAGACACTAACCATTGGTGCTAAACTGGAAGGCAACACCAGCCTGTGGTGTATCTGGGATAACTTCAACCTGACCTACTATGGTAAGAATACTACCCTCGAGGATGTGGAGGCCGAGTCACTCCGCAAG
>Ga0256407_10010102_pt1 | contig 13343 bp, 6 predicted proteins | sample RumenRJG_04DNA_FD_193489 | JGI IMG/M metagenome (GOLD analysis project Ga0256407, IMG submission 193489) | Bovine rumen microbial communities from Lethbridge, Alberta, Canada - RJG_04 | ecosystem: Host-associated > Mammals > Digestive system > Stomach > Rumen | place: Canada: Alberta | collected... | reverse complement strand
TTTTAACACTTTTTTCGGCTTTTGTTCAAGGTCGATCGGAGGGTGTCTCTGGCACCCCGGAACGGACTATTGTTGTTGTAATGAATTGAAAATTATACAGTTTTTAAATTTTTAACGAAGTATTGTTAACTATGTGTTGACGGGGACGCTGTGCCTCGCCACCATGGCTTGCCAGCAGGAACAGCTGGACCCCAACGGCGTCACGAATGATCCCGACGTCCAGGAGGTTAGCACCCAGTTCATCCTGAATGTCTCGGCAGCCCCTACCACCAAGATGAGCGCGGATGCGGTGCAGCAGAACGACAACTTCCGCGGCATCGAGCACGCCATGTTGTTTACCTACAAAACCGGCCTTTCTGGGAAACCTCACGTACTGAGCACCACCGCTGAGGCAGACAAGACCTTTGATTTCGGTTCCTTGATCTCCGAAGGCGGCCTGGATCCCGATCACAACTTAGATGGTTCTACGGGAACTACGCCCGGCTCCAAGCGAATCCTTACGCTGTCCATCCCGGTGAATACGGATGCTGTGTTGTTCTACGGAAAGGCCCCCAAGCCTGCCACCGGTCATATTGCAAATGACAATTATGGCGCCACCACAACCGTAAATCTTGGCACGAAAGCGGAAGATACCAAATTCGCCGCCGTTAAGATTCTGGACGGTACAGAAACTGTCAATTCCTACGATGCAACGGCCCGCCTGATGATTTGGATTATCAACAACATCAAGGACCGCTCCCTTTCTGCTGACGCTACGTCCTATGCAGCTAAGGGATGGACCCTGGATGCCGTCACCTGGGCACAATACGGTCACCGGTATGAATTCGACAACTACCCGTCCACATGCCGTTACTCCGAGGATAAATGTCTTCCTCACCCGGTTGAAGGTTTGGAAGAGGTTTTGGGCAAATGCTATTATCTGTTTACCTATATTCTGCCGGCTGGCGACGGCCGTCCCCACGGCGAATACCGCGGCGGTTCTTCCTTCGCTGTCCAATCCATGATTATTGATATGTACAAAGTGATCACGGCCGCCATTGAAGCTGAACCTACCACCGCTTATGAGGCCAATGCAAAACGTATGGCCCAGGCCATCCTTAATCGAGCAGAAACCTTCTTTAACACGACGAACGGCAATTACAAAGGACTTACCGATATCAAGTCACAGCTCATTGATGTGGAGCACCTTTATACAGAGAGCACGTGGAATACGAATTTTGGCGGTGCCAAGGACCTGAACGGCTATCCTTATGAGGACTTCGGTATTCCGGAAGGTGCCGCCCAGCTGGGCTTTGTACCGGAAGGAGGAACTTTCCCGTCCGCAAGCGGTAAATCTGGAACGGCTGACGTAGATGAGTTCTTCTACTATCATCCCAACAACCCGCTGGTGAATTATACCATGCCAGACTTCGAGCCTCGGAAATATGTCTTCCCGGCAGAACTGTACTATTTTGTTAACAGTCCGCTCCGCACCACCGGCAACGATGTTACGTATGCCAGTTATCCCGACGGTGTCAACAACTGGAACGCAGATGCCAGCTGGACCGGGACCGGATGGGACTTCCCCGGAAAGGTGAGCAGTTCTACCCGTGGCGTGGCCGTTGCCCACAGCATCAACTATGGCGTTGCCCTGTTGAAGTCTTCTGTTAAGATTGCAAGTGGCGTTACGTATTTCCTGGATAACCGGTATACGTTGTCCAACCATGCCGAGGCAAATAAGGAGATTCCTGTCTCTTCTGCCCAGCTGAGCCTGCGCGGTATCCTTATTGGCGGTGTCAACCCCCGCATGAACTGGCAGTTCACCCGGTACTACACCTCCGGCACCTCCCATGAGGGACTTGGTGACCTGTCCAAATTCGACGCTGTGATCTACGACCATATGTTACCCAGCAGTACTATTCCCACCCCGGCAGCCAGCCCGAATTATACCTTGGTATATGATAACTACAACAGTTCGAATGGCGGCGGACAGGCTCAGCAGGATGATGTCTATGTGGCTCTGGAATTTGTCAACAATGGTGAAGCATTCTATGGCCGTGACAACCTCATCCATAGTGGCGCCACCTTCTATCTGGTAGCAAAATTGAACAAGCCTACCGCCGATCAGGCCAGCGACCTTTCATGGCCCGCAGACCATCATATTGCGCCGCTTTATGGCGTTAATGGAGAGGAGGTTCCTTCTGGAAAAGAGGCCGGCCAATCCAAACAGATTGCCCGTATCTTCATCCAGGACTTCATGACCACTGTTAACTTCAGTCTGAACGCCACCTCCCTGCAGCATGCCTACTATTCCACGCCCGACCTTCGTGCATCCCAGATGTCCCTGGGTCTGGACGTTGACCTGCAGTGGACCCCTGGTCTTGTATTCAACGATATTCCGCTTTAATCGGATTTCATTGAATCAAATTAATGATTATGATGCCTAGATGGTCATATATCAGCCTTGTTTCCCTGTTCATTCTTACCGTTTGGACAGGGACGGGCTGTGACCGTCTGGACAACATTGCACCCGCAGACAGGGACCCCTCCCTGTCGCTGGTTTTATCCCTCAAGAATGTGTTGCCCGGGCAGGACCCCCCTACAAAGATGTCCACCCAGGTAACACAATCCGAGGGTGTTTTCCGTGGCATTGAACACGTGTATCTTGTACCGTTCAACACGGAAGAATCCCGCGCCGTAGAGCCGGCCGACCCCCGGCTTGGGACGAAGAATATTGTGCTGGGAAGTTCCAGCATCAACAAGTCCGGACTCGTGGCCAACAACAACGCCCACCTCTTTGGCAGCGCCTTTGTACCCAGCCAGACGAACCGCATCCTGGCCTACGGAAAAGCGCCCGACACAGGTGTACAGACAGGAAAGGACCGCAAGCACGCCAATGGTGTCCTCACGGAAGAAGGGCTTGACGATCCCACTGATTCTGATGAAATCTCCTTCCACCTGGAGCCCATCCTGGAAACAGGAGAAGTGAATGAGTATGCCGCCATGATGGCCACTGCCGACGAACTGCTGGACCAGCTGAACGTGGTCATGACCATGATGGGACAATCTCCGTACGCCGCCATTGTGGGTATTTTTGATAACGTCAAACGGGAAAATAACATTCTTTCCTGCTCTTACGCCACCTTGGACCAACTCCGAAATGAAATCCAGACCGATTTGCTGCGGATTCCTTTTGAATCCATGGACTTAATTGAGGAAATCAGCCGGATCAGCCAGGCAATTAACGCCTTCTCTCATGTATTGTCCACGATTGGCAGCAATTTCCCGGTATGTTATGGCGTTCCGGAAGGAACCATTGGATTCTGGTGGAACGGAAAAGGCTTTATCCGGCTGATTAACAGTGTGAACATTGCACTGGTGGAGCCAACCAATTATTGCTATCCGCCCAGCCTGTGGTATTATGCCAACAGTCCCGTCAGGACCACGAACAACGAGAATGTCAGGGAGCAGTATGTTCCCTCCAACGAACACTGGGAGGATATTCTCGATTATTACCATGATGGAGGGGAAGTTACCGCCATCACCCAAGGAGTGGCCGTGGTAGATCCCTTACAATATGGTGTGGGCTTATTGGAATTAAGCCTTTCTACGCCGGGAGCAGAAGCCGCTTCCCTGATTAACAACTGTCCATTAACCGGCATCATTGTGGGAGACCAGAAAGATGTGGACTACCGGTTTATGCCCGGTACCGGTGTCAGCAGGTACATCTATGATAAGATTACCCTCACAGATTCGGGTTATCCGATGGTAGGAAAAACCGGCCAGACCGTCCCTACGCTGGTCTTGCAGACCGTTCCGGACAGGCCCATCCATTTTGCCCTGGAGTTCAAAAACACTACCGGTTACAAACGATTCTGCCAGCAGGGAGACATCCTGCCCCAGTGCAAGTTCTACCTTGTCGGGAAACTGGAACCCCCCGTAAATGGCAGCGTCTTCACCCAGGACCATAAGACAACCGTCTCTGTTAAGATTGAAAGCCTCCGAAGCGCCTATAACACGGTTCCGGACCTTCACGATCCCCAGTTGGAAATTGGTATCGTAACAGAGATGAAGTGGAACCAGATAACCCCTCAATCCATTATTTTAGACTTTTAATGTACAACTTCAAGCATATCCTCCTTCTGGTGGCAGCATTCTTTATTATGCTGTCGGGCACCGCCTGTGTCCAGGATAACAAGCCGCTTGAAGACACCCAGCTGATGGTGTCCCTGTACATTCCCGGGTCTACCATGACCCGAACCGTTACCGGAACGGTGAATCCCCTTCAAGAAGAGTTGAAAATCACCTCCCTCCAGATTTGGGCTTTCCTCTCCGAAGACGGTTCCTTAATCAGTTACAAGGGTCTTGGCTCGGTGGCAAATGAAACCGGCCTGCCCAACGCTACCATTTCCCGCATTGGAATGCCCTTGTCGCAAGAGATGTTCTACCATTTATCCAGTTCCTCTGATCACAAGGTAGACGTTTATGCCTTGGCCAATGCAGCATCGGCCTTGACTTTCCCTCCCTCAGAAACCACTACCCGGGACGCCCTGGACCAGCTGATTATGGAGAAATTCGGCGGTATCATCCCCACCTTGGAAGTTCCTTCCTCGGGCCTTCCCATGTCCGGAGTTATCAAAAATGCCGTCGTCAGCGGCGGGTATCCGGTCCTTAACATATCTACCGTTAAACTTATCCGCACCGTATCCAAAATCCGCTTTGCCTTCTGTCAACAGGGGCTTCCGGCTACAGCTACGGACCCCGCTGTCATTGCCAATGATAAATGTTCCATTATCGGCGTATCCTTTGACGGCACTACCGGCGGGAAAGATTGCCAGATAGGCGCATCGGAACGCATTTTCACGACCCAGGCCATCGACCTTGGCGACCCGAAGGAATACTCGCCGCTTTCGGCTTCCTTCTCCGGTGTGCCCCTCATTCCCAACAACAAATTATCCGTTGTCGTGGATCCGGAGGACCTGTTCTTCCGCAGCACCGGCCACGAATCGGAAACCTCCGAACAATATGAGACCCGGCTGGATGCGGCCATTGCCAAAGAATCCCAGATTGGGCCCATTTATATCCGCGAGACCGACAAAACCATTTCCGGAACTATCTCTTACCGGACCGCCGCAGACGGCCCCGTCCAGACGGCGCCCTTTACCATGGAAACGGGTGGTTTCCCGCGCAATCATACCTGGATTGTGTATGCCTGCTTCATCGAGGAGACCATGAAACTCCGGCTGAACGTGGTGGTGCTTCCCTGGGAATGGTCCACTTACAACGTAGACTATACCACGGGAGTGGTGAACGTAATCCGCCGTTTCACGGTGGCAGAGACAGCCATCCCCACCTTTAAGAAAGTCCAGACATCGGACGGCTTTTATGATGTTTCGTTCTGGCATCACGTAGAGATAGACGAGAGCATACAGGAGAATATCCTGCTGGGTGATATCATTATTTCCTCACCGGTTGGCGGGAAACTCCACTGTATCCCCGTCCCCGGAAACGACTCGGGCGGTGTCCTGCCGGATGCCTTTGTCGTAACCCCGGTCATAGCGACCATCTATCCCAACTACATGAATATGGAGAATGGCAGGATTGAGGATTGCCGCATTCCCATCCAGATCAAGTGCAACCTGGATGCAGGTTATACGGAAAGCCAACTGGAAGGGAACTATATCGACCTCCATTTCTGTGTGGAAACCCCGGATGGACGGTTTGTCGACCTGGGTTCCGAGTCCATCGACTACTATCGGTTTATCTTGAAAAAGAACTGGAATCAATAATGGGAAAGTACCTGCATATCGTCTTGCTGTTCAGCCTCGCATGCCTGATTTGGGGATGCGCGGCCGAGCCTGTCCCTTCCCCGGAGGGAGAGACCGGCATCCAGCTGACGGTCCGGTGCGACAATCCCCTCTTGACCAAAACCGATACTGAAGACAAAGACGGTGAGAAGCCCTTCAATGAGAACCTCATCAAATCTGTGGATTTCCTCTTCTATCCCGGAAACAATCCGGATGCGGATGCCGATGCCGTCTATCGGATCCGGAAAGAACTCACCAGTGACCCCATGCAGCCCGGACAATGGGAGGCCACGTTTAACCTGGTCATCAAGAAAGAAGTAATCGGGCTTATCTTTAAAGAGGAGAATGCCAACAAGGCAACCGTTCTCGCCCTGGTCAATTTTGACGCGACCTTCGCGGAAGACCTGTCCCTGACTTCCCAAGCCGATTTGGCAGGAAGACGGATTGTGTTGGATTTCGCCCAAAACGAAGTCGACTATATCCAGCCGACCTTCCTGATGGACGGAAAGACGGTCGTCACCTATGATCCCGATGCCACCCCCAATGCAGAGGGAGAGATTGAAGTGAAGCGGTTTGCGTCCAAACTTACCGTTGCCATGAACCTGGTGAACGAGGTGGTGCTCAAGCATGTTGACAAAGGGGAAAGTACCGAACCCGACGAGGTTTGGACGCCCGTTCCGCACACTGCCCGTATCTATCTGGTAGATGGTATCAAGTCTGTATTGCTCAGCGAGAACGGCCTGGATCCAAACCCGGAGTATTTCTCTTACAAAAATGTCAGCCGTTCCTATGTAAAAGAAAACGGAACGCCCCAGTTGGATACAGAAACCATCGGAGAGAAGACCTATTACAATACCTGGCCCATGTACTCTTATCCGGCAACCTGGTCAAGTGACCAGCCGGACTATTCGCAGATTGATTATCAGTCGGGCCTTCCGCCGGAACCGCCCTACTTTAAACTGGAGATGGACTGGAGACGGGAACCGCAGAACGGCTATTCCTACGACCGTCGTAAATACTATTATAAGATATTCCTGCCGTTCAACGAGTTCAAACGGAACAATTGGTACGGTTTCTATGTAGACGTTTCCATCCTGGGTTCCGAAACCGACGAAGGCAAGGCCGTCCTGGAGCCGACCTGCTATCTGCTGGACTGGCAGAACAAGGCGCTGGCCATTAACAAATACGCAACCATCAGCAAGGCGCGGTACCTTGCCCTGGACAAGTCTGTCTGGGACATCGACAATGTGGCGACCCTTTCCATCCCCTTCCTGTCCAGCCACAATGTGATGGTAGTTCCCGGGAGCGTTACCGCTACTCGTCCTTATTATGGACAGATTACCAGCACCGTCGGGGAACGGGTTGACGATTATAATACAAAATATCACGCCTGGATCCGGAAAATAGACGACAATAACTATTACCTGGATTATAACAACCAGCCATCCGGAAATGAACAATACGAACCGGCCAACTGGCTCAGCAATACGTCCACGGCCATTGTCCTTAACCATCCCCTGCAGAACGAATACTCCCAGCAGGGCTTTGACTACTCGCCGTATACGATTCATCTGGCTATCGTCCATACGGACCTGATTGATAACCCCACTTCCCATACGTATCAGCAGTATCTCCGGCATATTACCATTGTGCAGTATCCGGGCATCTATATAGACAAATACCTCAACCGGGATACGAAGATCAAGCCAAAAGGCGGTTCATATCCCTATGGTTACGATGACGGGGAGGCTCCCTGGGCAGATAAACCCTGGGGTTACGTCTATTGTAACGGCGGACGCTTCCTGAGGAAGGATAACATCACCTCTGCTTCGGGCACAGAACCTTATTATAAATTAACCACCAACAACGCGAAGAAGGAGTACCAGTGGCAGGCCGTATGGTATACCGGTGGCAGCCGGGATATGTTCAACATTCACGTAACGGTGATTCCGTCCAATTCCACTTTTGTAATTGGAGACCCGCGTGAAGATACGGTGAACAACCTGGACAGCGACTCGCGCTATCCCAACCTGTACACATTTACCGTCGACGGAAAGAATTCGGAGGACAAGTGGAACAACCTTACCATTCTGGAGAAAATCCGTACCGAAGACCAACAATATTTTGAAACCAGTCCCGGTGTTTACCAACGAATTGGCTTCAACAAAGCGGACGCACTCTATGGCGAGCCGTTCCGCGCGCTGACATGGTATTATCCCACGGAAAAGAGCACCCGAACGGAAAATATGCTCTCTCCCAGCTACCGCATTTCTTCCAAATTCGGTGGAACGGAGTTTGGCAGCATTACCATGCCCTATGCAGAGTACCGCTGCGCCGGTTACCAGGAGGATGGTTTCCCGGCAGGCCGCTGGCGTTTGCCCTCCAAGGGGGAAGTTTGGTTTATCGCGCAGCTGTCGGCCATGAAAGTCTTCGAATTCCTGTTTAACCCTGGCGGCACCTATTGGTCGGCCAACGGAGCCATTACCATTAACAATAACGGTACGGTTTCCAACAGTGACAAGACCGAAGCCCTGCTGCGTTGTGTATACGATTCCTGGTATTGGGATAAGTTGGACGGCCGCGAGGGCGACCCTCGTATGGATGATCCTACTAGATTTGTTTGGGGAGATAAAGAGCGATGAAAAGGTTATTGGCATATCTGACCGTTATGTTGGCCGCGCTGGGCTGTACATCCGAATGGGAGAATGATCTCTCCAGTGGGATGGACCCGCGCCTGGAGGGCAAGCCCGTGACCGTCACGTTCTCTGTACCGGACGTGCGGATTGCCCCTTCTACCAAAAGCATTGAAGACGGCAGCGGGGACATTACCGGGGCCCCTTATCTGGACCCGGACAAGCTGTATCTGGTCATCTGCGGCCATAGCCAGAGTATCAAATATATCCGGAAGGCCGAAATGTTAGTGGACGGTGACGGGAATCCCATCACCACACCTGTCCCGGTAGCGGATATTCCGGACTACCCGCTGAACGATGAGGCTACCACCGTGGATATGTATAGCTTTACCGTTCAACTGGAATTGTCGGATAACGACCGTACCATCCATTTCCTGGCGAATGTGGACGAAAACCAGCTTATGTCCGGTGCCTACTCCTATCAGCTGCTTCCTACCCTGGTGTCTTATGAAGGGAAACAAGCCTTCTGGCAGAAGGTTTTCTTGGATTCCATCCACCCGAAACAGGACGAAAACAATCAGCCCATTATCGTAAACGGCTCCTATCTGCCCAGTGATGAAACCGCAGCCAAACTGCGTTATGTTCCGCTTATCCGCAATTATGCCAAAATCCAGGTGACGGATGCGACGGCCGAAGAGGACGACTTTGAACTCTTCAGCTACGCGGTTATCTACTATCCCAAGAGCGGCTCCATCGTGCCTTACCGCAGCAATGCGCCCAGTAATGTGGATCCGTTCAGCTTCGGTGTCACGTATGATGCCCAGGGAAATCCGGAATACCGGTTAAGCGGCTATGAAAGGTGTGATTTTGAAACTCTCGACGAGGACTTGTCATACCTGGGACACTTGCTGCCCAATATCGAATTTAACAAGGCCATTCCCTCGGCCGACCTGTTTGAGCATCCCGAAAATAGCGACGGAAGGGTTATCCGGTACAACAAGAACAACCCGGACCAGGGCTTCTATATCTACGAACGGACCATTCCCAATGACAAACTGGAACCCACGTTTGTCATTATCCGCGGCAGATTCGGCGAAGACGAATACTATTATTATCGGCTGGACCTCATGGAGACCAAGATGGTTAATTATGAATCCATCTACCAGTACTACCCCATTTACAGGAATTTCCGGTACAATATCCAGCTGAACCGAATCTCCTCCGTGGGCGTTTCTTCCCCGGAGGCCGCAGCCAATTCGTCCGGAGCAAAGGACATTTCGGCCGATATCTCCATGCGCCACCTGAACGATATCTCCAACGGTCTGGCACGCCTGGTGGTGGAGCCGTTCATGTCCAGGACCTATTCCGGTCCCAACGAAGAAGGCTACTACTATCTCTACGCCCGTTTCTTCAACGACCTCAACTCTCCGGATCCCAATACGGACTGGGGTGCCGTATCGGTGGAACTGGAACCGATGGAGGATGGTTCTGAAGATATCCTGGTACTATATGACGATGTAGGCAATGAGGTGCACGGTTTCTATCCCTCGTCCCAGATAATGGGCGGTGAACCGGGTTTCCGGATTGTCCGTTTCAACACGGTAGCCCCCGGTAATGAGACCAAGACCCAGAAAATCAAGATCACGGGACGAAACCTCTATACCCATGAAGAGTTCCCGCTGTACCGGGAGGTAGAAATCAGCCTGCAGAAGAGGCAGCCGCTTCTCGTAACATGCAAATACCCGGAACTTCCTCCCTTTAGGGGTGCAAAGCAAGAGGTCCTGGTTTCCATTCCGTCCGCCCTTCCGGAGTCCATGTTCCCCTTGGAATTCACTTTCGAGGCGGAGAATGCGACTCTTACGCCGGACAATAGCATCAGCAGCAACAACTTGCCTGTGACATCGGGCCTGTCCTTATCGAATAAAGAGGAATACGTAGGAAAACAAAGCATCCAGTTCATCCGTACCCTGACGCTTGAGGAATATTATAGCCTTCCTGTCGTGGACGGCCAGCGTACCTTCTCCAGTTATTTCAAGTCTAACCGCAGTTATAGTGCAACGACCGTCTGGGTGGATAACAATTATTTCACCAAGGGCTATGTCTCATTTGAGAATACCGCAGAACCGAACAATCATTTCTGGGTCAAGGCCGACGACATAGAACCGGCGGGATGTATCGTCTCATTCAGTCTGAAGGGAGACAACGCGCTGCTGGAATATAACCTTGACGAAACCGGCTGGAAGACCTATATGGATAACGCTGAAATCACGCTCGAGCGTGGTCAGAAAGTCGCCTTCCGTTCCATTAAGGATCATACGGATTGGAACGCCGATAATAAATATATCTTCTATTGCTATAAGCCGGGTTCCACAAAAGACAAGAGGGATGGAAAATTCTCTGTGGGCGGCAATTTCGCGTCCTTGATTTTGGGGAATGCTTATGATGATGCAGCAAGTCTCTCGAGTTATTCCTATGTTAATTTCTTCAAGAATCATAAGAGTCTTACCGATGCTTCCCAATTGGTTATCCCGATGCTGAAGTGTTCCAGGGAGAGCTTTAAGTCCTTGTTTGACGGATGTTCCGGCCTTGTCAGCGGTCCTGCGGTTTTACCGGCAACCACCCTGGCATATCAATGTTACCGCAACATGTTCCTGAATTGCTCCAGCCTTGAGAATGCGCCCTACATAGCCGCTGAAAACAGGGCAGACGGTGCTTTCCAACGAATGTTCGCCGGCTGTTCTTCCTTGAAACTGATTAAGTTGAACGTAACGAGCTACAAGGCCGGAGATTTCACGAAAAGCGGTGAAGTCTCCTGGACCAACGGCGTTCCGGCAGATGGTGAAATCTGGCTGAACCCGGCCATCAAATCCAGTTCGGGCTTTGAAAACATCATCCCCAGGTACGGCGCTTCCGGACAATGGACGCTCAAGGCCCTGCCCAATGGAGACCCGTGGTCCTACTAAGTATCTAATTATTATTGATTATGAGTGAAAGATATCATCATACCCTGCGCGTTATCCTGATCGCCCTTTTGTTCGTCTTTCCCGGATTCCGGGGAGCGGCCGGAACCCGAACCTCCGCACCGGAAGAGGCACCCCGCTATCGCATGCCGCTAGACCTTTCGCTGCGTGTCAACCTGGTATGGGCCGCCGCTTCGGAACCGAACATCGGTTTTGAAGTTCCCGTCGGACAGCACGTTACCCTTGGCGCAAACCTGGGCCTGAAGGCGTGGCCCCGCTGGGGATTTTGGGACTGGGACGAGAAGGAAAACGATACCCATTGGCGCAACTTTGCCGTGGTACCGGAAATCCGCTGGTGGCCGGGCAATCTTTACGAAGGCTGGTTTGCCGGAGCGGACTTTATCTACACCCATTATAATGTAGGTGCTGTTTCCTTCCCGTTCGGTATGTATCCCGATGCCAAAGACTATCGCCTCCAGGGTTCCTGGTGGGCCGGTGGCATTTTCGGGGGTTATTCCTGGGCACTGGGAGAGCATTTCCGCCTGGAGGCCGAAGCCGGTGTCGCCGCCGGGCTGGCCGCATTTGACCGCTATGACTGCAAGCATTGCGGTACCAGCCTGGGCGAAGACCGGAAGGTGGGCGTGGTTCCGAAAGTGGGCGTTAACATCGCCTGGAACCCCGTTTCCCGGACCGAACGGGCTGCCCGCCTGGCCGAACGGACATCGACCGACGTACAGACGGTGGTGAATATCGTCTCGAAACCGGTGGCTTTTGTCGTGCATCTGAAAGATGTTCCGTCGCTGCCGAGCGTGGGAGACAAACTCTCCGGCAGTGATTCGTGGGTGGTGCCCGTGAGCAATTATCGTCCGCTTGATTATCAGACCCGTCCGGGCCGTGACAGCGTTCTGTGCGTCCGGTATGCGTTAGACAGCTATGAGCTGGATCCCAGCCTGGGAAGCAACGCCGCCTCGCTCGAAAAGCTGGTTGCCGATATCCGTGCCATCCGAAACGATGCACGCAACGAAGAACTCCTGGTTTCCATCGTAGGTCTGGCTTCGATTGAAGGCCCGGTGGAACACAACGATACCTTATCTGTCCGGCGTGCGCGCGCAGTGGCGCAGTACCTGGAGAAGGAGACGGGCCTGCCACACCGGAATTTCGAAGTTATCGGCAAGGGCGAGGCCTGGGATTGGCTGCATGCCCAGCTGGCTGCAAAGCCCGAGGGGTTGGATCCGGAGCAAGTGGATAAATTGAACGCCATTCTGGCCGAAACGTCCGATCCGGATGTCCGCGAACGCAAGATTCGGTCCGATGCCGCCCTGTACAAGGCTGTCAAGACATATCTGCTGGCCGACCAGCGCACGGCGGGATATATCCGTGTATACTATGGCGACAAGCCCGATCCGGTTACGCAGAAACTGAACGACGAGGTCTATACCCTCCTGAAGGCCAAGCGGTACCACGAAGCCGTGAAGGTCGTGCGCAAAGATGCGGCCCTTATGGAGCGCGTCCGGAGCGATGCCGAAGCGGCCAATGCGTATGGTATTGCGCTGTACTTCACGGCCCTGGACAACAAGGATGCCGCTGCCGAAGAAGAGGCCATTGACCTTATTAAGCGTGCCGCCCGTCAAGGCTCCGACGCCGCCGTCCAGAATCTCAAAGGCATAGAGACCTACGGCCCCGCCCGCAAGGAATACGACGCCTGGGTTGCCGAAAGCAAGAGACAATAACACAACACTCTCACTATACCACATTTACCCTCTCGGTTCCGGAAAAGCTTATTTTCCGGAACCGACGTTTGTAATAATAGACCTGGCTTCCCTGTTTTACAGAAAATGAGGTCGACTAAAAAGGGTCGGCCTCTTTTTTTGTTGTGCCAGAGCTCCGCTGCTGCAGCAGCTTGCCTCTTCGAGGACTCCGCTCGCTTTGCTCGCTCCGGCCCCTCCCATCGTCATCTGCGTCAT
>Ga0256407_10010101_pt1 | contig 13343 bp, 6 predicted proteins | sample RumenRJG_04DNA_FD_193489 | JGI IMG/M metagenome (GOLD analysis project Ga0256407, IMG submission 193489) | Bovine rumen microbial communities from Lethbridge, Alberta, Canada - RJG_04 | ecosystem: Host-associated > Mammals > Digestive system > Stomach > Rumen | place: Canada: Alberta | collected... | reverse complement strand
TGGCGCTCGGGTTTTGTCCAGTCGCTGGCATCATCGGCATGTTTTCCTGTGGGGTAGGGGAAACGCAGTCTCAGAGTGGCGCGCTTATCTGCCAATAACTCACTCTTTATCCTGGCATAAAGTGCATCCTTAGACGGATGAGCACCTGTGGTAACCTCTACCTTCTTTCTGTTGGCCACGAACGATGACAATATCTCTCCGTCAAAGAGCTTTTGTTCCTGTCGGATATCTGTAAGTTGGTAAAGAGAAATCTGTTTACCCTTCTCGTCAGTCAGATAAAGTCCGATGGCACCAAGATTCAGCCGGTGAGGATTAACTCTTAGGAACTCTGTCGCCTCCTTATGCCTGCCATCCTCTTTTTTCTTATACTCCACAGCATATATCTCCTTATGACCATGCCCGAAATCGAATGATTTCTCTGATTCAGAAGGTTTCAGATTCTTCGAGTTGGGATACTGATGCCAACCCCAGTCGCTCATGGCGCAGAGCGGTACACCGTTCTTATAATCAAGGGGATAAGACTGCAGTCCGGTAACATCTACTGTGGTTGCAAAATGGCCGTTCCCGACAGATAGAGAGGCGAGAGTGTCGGCCTTGGTGATAACAGGATTGTTACGACTTACAACAGCGTTACGGTCTATGGCTGCCGATGCCAACAGGGGAGTCAGCATGCAGAGTATCGCAATATTAATGATGGTCTTCATATTCGTAGTTTCTTTTTCTGTTGCAAACTTACAACAAAATCATGACATTCCGGATTCCTTCTCATATAAAAATAACGTAAACGTTATCTTAAAAGTTTGGCATGCACAATATCAGGAGTCTTTTTACGTTATAAATAAGGTAAACTTATTTAGTTGATATTGCGGTATGAAGAGAATGCTTTTTATTACATTGTGTCTGATAGGCTTTTTGTCGGTACGAGCCCAGGAGAACATCGACCTCTCCGGACTTTGGGACTTCTGTATTGGTGACTCCGCGAAGTATAACGATGCGATAATACTTCCTGGTTCGATGCTCACCAACGACAAGGGCTATAAGGTGAGCACCACAACCCATTGGACAGCCACACTCTACGACTCTTCATATTTCTATAATCCCTACATGGAGAAATACCGCACACAGGAAAACCTTAAGTTCCCGTTCTTCCTTACCCCTTCGCGTCATTATGTAGGCAAGGCGTGGTATCGTAAGATGGTATATATCCCCCAGTCGTGGGAGGGTAAGAGCATCTTTCTCTTCCTCGAACGCCCGCATATCGAGACCACGATATTTATAAACGGTCAGGAGGCAGGTCATCAGAACTCGCTTTCAGTACCTCATCAGTATGATATAACAAAGTTCCTCTCTCCAGGTCAGCGAAATAAGATCGAGGTCTGCGTATATAATGGCATCAAGGATGTTGGCGTAGGTATCGATTCCCATAGCGTGTCAGATCAGACTCAAGGCAACTGGAACGGTATCGTGGGCCAGATAGAGCTAAGAGCCAAACAGTCAGGACCTTATATCAAGAAGGTGAAGATTGTGCCCTATGTCGCCTTTGGTGTCGTGAATGTCGAGATAGAGATAGGTGCATTCCCCAAGTCTTTGTTCTATCAGTTGCCTGATCTTTGTGTCGGTATCGAGCGTGTTGAAGGAGATAAAGAGACCTTCATGCAGTTCTTCGAGGTAGATAACCGTAAGGTGTCTATTAATGTTAATCTGGGGAAGAAAGCCGTACTTTGGGATGAGTTCCACCCCCAGCTTTACAGGATGGGTATCACCTTTGGCGATGACTATTACGAGACAACCTTCGGATTGCGAGAGATAGGTGTCAAGGACAGGGGTATTTACATCAACGGTCGTCCTGTCTATTTCCGTGGAACGGTGGAGAGCTGTTGTTTCCCGGAGACAGGATACCCTCCGATGGATGAGGGAGAGTGGACAAGGATTATCCAAAAATGTAAACAATATGGCCTCAATCACATGCGATTCCACTCATGGTGTCCACCTGAGGCAGCCTTCGTCGCTGCGGATAAACTCGGCTTCTATCTTATGCCAGAGGCACCATCATGGTCGAATCACGGAGTAAAACTGCGCAACGGTCAGGTTGTCGATCAATATCTTATCGATGAATCGAAGAGAATTCTTGACACATACGGCCATCATCCCTCGTTTGTCATGATGTCGGCGGGTAACGAACCGGCTGGCAGATGGGTGGAGTATTGTAAAGACTGGGTGAAGGAGATGAACAAATACGACCTCTCAAAGATCTATTGTGGCGCTGCCGTCGGAGGTGGCTGGGAATGGGATGAAGGATCGGAGTTTCATGTAAAGGGCGGGGCACGAGGCCTCGACTGGAACAAACATGCTCCTCACTCTGACGACGATCATAATAAGGAGATGGATTTCCCCAGAAACTACAAAGGTGACAAGCCCAATAACAGTCCTATCATCGCCCACGAACAGGGCCAGTGGTGCGCATTCCCGGATTTTAAGGAGATATCTCAGTATCACGGAGTAAATAAGCCAGGAAACTTCGAGATATTCCGTGACTTGTTGCGTGATAACGGCATGGAGTCGCAGGCAGAGAAATTCCTTATGGCAAGCGGGAAATTACAGACACTATGCTATAAATATGACATCGAGCGTAATTTACGCACAAAAGACTATTCCGGATTCCAGCTCCTTGGCCTGAATGACTATAGCGGACAGGGGACTGCTCTCATCGGACCACTCAATGTGCACTGGAAGGAAAAGGGATATGTCGATGCCAGCGAGTGGATAGAGTTCTGTTCTCCTATCGTATCGCTTGCTAAGTTCCCGAAGTTTGTGTATAGCAACAGGGATACTCTTAACGTGCCGGTAGAGTTGTATAATGCTATGTATGCAGACATATCCGATACCCGGAATAATTATTACATTGCCGATGAGGCCCAGAATGTTCTTGTCGGAGGAATACTCTCTGTTGGAAATCTGCCTGTAGGCAAGAATATCAATATCGGCAAGGTTACTTTCCCACTGGAAAAGATCACCAGGCCGCAGAAACTCACATTGTCAGTCCTTGTTGCCGGGAAACTGCGTAACCACTGGGACTTCTGGGTATATCCCGAGGTAAAGGATACATTGACCTACGACGATATCTATCAGACAGATACCTTGGATACGAAGGCTCTCGATATACTTAAGAAAGGTGGTAAGGTCTTGATAGCTGCAGCCGGTAAGGTGCGTCTGGGTAGGGATGTGGTACAGAATTACCTGCCTGTGTTCTGGAATACGTCGTGGTTCCAGATGCGGCCTCCTCATACTACAGGAGCCTATATCGACAAGAGCCATCCGCTGTTCAAATACGATTTCCCCACCGACGACTGGAGCAACCTCAACTGGTGGGAACTCCTTAACAGAGCCCAGGTGATGAACCTTATGGAACTCCCTATGGACTACCAGCCACCCATCCAGCCCATCGATACATGGCATATCAGCCGTAAACTCGGTATGCTCATCGAGGCTAATGTGCTGAAAGGCAAGCTGTTGATGACCACGATGGATATCTCTTCCGATCTGGATAATCGTCTTGTTGCCCGTCAGATGCGCCAGGCTATTTTGCGATACATGCAGAGCGATGACTTCAAGCCTGCAATAACCCTCCAACCTCAGATTATCACCGATTTCTTTACCAAAGACGGTCCTAAGGTGGATATGCACACCAAGGCATCTCCCGCCGACCTGAAACCACAGATTAATCCGAACAAATAAAAAAAGTGAGGTTGTTTCTGATTTTATTCGTATATTTGCATCGTAATCTATAAACAGACCGAAAAGATTTAAGAAGATATGATGAAAAAGTATTTGATGACGCTGGCAGCCGTCCTTTGCTGCGCAATGACAATGGCGGTGTTCACCGCATGTACAGACAATATCGACAATCCAACCGTTCCTGCCGAAGAACCAGAGGCAGTGGATAATGGGAAGTGGCATGTCACGGAGGAAATCATGGACAAGAGCGTCCGTCCGGGCGACGATTTCTTCATGTACTGCGTCGGCGGCTACTGGAATAATACCGTGCTGGATGAGACGAACCCGAGGAAGCTGCTGTTCTTGCAACAGATCATTGACGAGATGCAAAAGCTCGAGGCCACCTTGACGCTTCCCTCAAAAGAGAAGACTCTGGCTGATGCAGACAAGAATGACGCTGCTGCGATAAAGGCTCAGAAGGCGGTGCTACAGAGTGCTATCGACCGTGTGGACGCCCTCACTACCAAGGAAGAGGCATGGAAACTGATGGCAGAACTGTATATGGAAGGCTATCGTATCCCTCTGCAACCGGTTCTCTTCTCCAAAAACGGAAAAATGGCCGTCGTGCTGGATTTTGATTCTGGCTGTGACTTTGTAAAACATCAGGACTGGTCGAAGAATAGCCTGCCCTGGCAACTGGCCAACAATCCCGAAGTGCTGGCACGGGTAGAGCCTTTGAAAGATGCCTCTACGCGTGGCTTCGACAACGACAAATGGCCCATGCTCGTCACATTCTTCAATACGCTTGGCATTGCACTCGACGATGCCTATGCCATCTATCCCTCAGCGATTGATAAAGGCGCAGAACAGCAGGAAAAAAGTATGTTATATTGGCAGGAAAAAAGCGTAGAGGAATGGAAATCGTCTTTGACCTCTGCCGTGAAGGAAAATGCTGTATTCTTTGACGAAGAAGCAGCAGCCACCTCCGCCACGACATGCAAAGATGCCGTCAACGGTTTCCTCAACAAAAACCTCTGGTATGAGTTGTCGCGTGCGTTTGCTAAAGCTTACGTCACTGCCGACCTGAAGCAGCGCATGACGGAATATGCCGAGGAGTTGCGCCAGACCTTCCGCGAACGTATCCGGCAGAGCGAGTGGCTGAGCGAAGGTTCCAAGCAGAATGCCATCGAAAAGCTCAATATGATGGGATTCAACATCGGTGCCCCTGACGAGTGGTTCGAAGAGGGGTTTGCAGACCTTTCTCAGGAGCAGACGCTGTTGGACGACATCCGTGCATTGCGCCGAGCTAAAATGAACCTGCTCCGCAAACTGTCGGGCATGCCCACACAAAGAGCCAGTTTCCACCAGGCTATTCTGGAACTATTGCCTCTGACAACCGTCAATGCATGTTATATGGCATCTGGTAACTACATGAACATCATGCCGGCATTCATGTTGGCTCCTGCCGTTGATCCGCAACAGAACTCTGCCCACAACTATGCCAACATGATGATCTGGGGACACGAAATTACTCACGGCTTCGATACCAGAGGGTCAAATTATAATAAGGTGGGCGATTTGGGTTCACTATGGGCTACTGAAGCCGACAGTCAGGAGTTCCAGCGTCGCGCTCAGCTGCTTATCGACTGCTACAATGCTTTTGATGTGATGCCCTTTGAGACAGGCCTGAAGGCCGATGGTGCCTACACTGTATCAGAGAATGTGGCAGACCTTGGCGGATTCTTCCTGGCTTACGACAGTTACATCAAGTACTTGGACAAGCAGGGATTCAAGGGTGAGCAGCGTCGTTTACAGATGCAGCGATTCTACGAGGCATGCGGCTATATCTGGGGAGGCAAGTGGACAGCCGATTATGCCCTCAAGCGTACTGGAGATGCGTCAAGACCTGAAGAAAAAGATGTCCACTCCCTGTTCCGCGAGCGCGTCAACGGTATCGTATCCAACACTGACGACTGGTATGATCTCTTCGACGTCAAAGCTGGCGACAAACTCTATCTCGCTCCTGAGAAACGAGCCAGAATCTGGTAAATGGCGTATTATAGTGACACGAGGCTCTCGGAGAAGTTAGGCCAGTTTGTAAAACCTTGTTGTAGGGGTTAAGTGGTGCAAAAGTGGTGCATTTGAGATAAAAGAAAAACGGCAAACGATTGATAATCAATCATTTGCCGATTTTTAAAGGTGATCCGTTTGGGGCTCGAACCCAAGACCCCAACATTAAAAGTGTTGTGCTCTACCGACTGAGCTAACGGATCTCCCTTATAGTGCAATCTTTCGAAAGCGGGTGCAAAGGTAGGAATAATTTTTGAATTGACCAAATTTATTCCGATGATTTTTCATTTTCGAGTGCTTTTTGGTAGCATTCCCGGCATAATGGCTCATATTCCTGAGTTTCTCCGAGCAATACCCGCTTGTCGTTCTGTACCTTGCGGTGACTGACATAAGCCAGGTTGCCGCACTTCACACAGATGGCATGCACCTTAGTAACATCGTCGGCAATAGCACACAGCGCAGGCATCGGTCCGAAGGGGATACCCTTATAGTCCATGTCGAGTCCGGCTATGATGACCCGAACCCCGCGGTTAGCCAGTTCGTTACACACATCCACCAGTCCCATGTCGAAGAACTGAGCCTCGTCGATACCCACCACATCGATATCCGACGACAGCAGCAGGATGCTTGCCGACGAGTCGATGGGTGTCGACTGTATATGCTTCTGGTCGTGACTCACTACATCCTCCTCGGAATACCTCACGTCGATGGCTGGTTTGAAAATCTCCACCTTCTGTTTGGCAAACTGAGCCCTTCTCATACGCCTTATCAGTTCTTCCGTCTTGCCCGAGAACATCGAGCCGCACACCACTTCTATTCTTCCAGGACGGTGCGCCTCTCCTGATATATTTCTTGTCATATCTGTCTGCAAAGATATAAAATAAATGAGAGTTAAGAGTTAAGAATTAAGAAAAAATGCATGGCAGCGGCAAAAATTCTTAATTCTTAACTCTTAATTCTTAACTTTTTCGTATATTTGCGCACTGATTATGGGCATATTGTATATTGTTCCGACTCCTGTCGGGAATATGGAGGATATGACATTCCGTGCCGTACGCATCCTGAAGGAGGTCGATCTGGTGCTGGCAGAAGATACCCGTACGTCGGGCATCCTGCTGAAGCATTACGAGATCCGCAACCAGCTGATGTCTCATCATAAGTTTAATGAGCACGGCACGTCGGCAGGTATCGTCAGTCGTCTGCTTGCTGGTGAGAATGTGGCCCTGATCAGCGATGCCGGTACTCCTGGCATCAGCGATCCCGGATTCTTTCTTGTTCGTGAGGCCGTAAGGGCTGGCATCGAGGTACAGTGTCTGCCTGGTGCCACAGCCTTCGTTCCGGCACTGGTGTCTAGTGGTCTTCCCTGCGACCGGTTTGCCTTCGAGGGATTCCTTCCTCAGAAGAAAGGCCGTCAGACGAAACTGCAGTCGCTCGTAGACGAGGAGCGCACGATGATCTTCTACGAGTCGCCCTACCGTCTGGTCAAGACTCTCCAGCAGTTTGCCGAGGTTTACGGTGCCGACCGTCAGGTGAGTGTGTGCCGTGAGATATCCAAGGTCCATGAGGAGAGCGTTCGTGGTACTCTTGAGGAGGTGATAGCCCATTTCAAGGAGCATGAGCCCAAGGGAGAGATAGTGATTATCCTTGCAGGAAAACAATAATTTTAAAAATATATAAGGTATGAAGAAATTAGCAATTTTTGCAGTATGTGCACTGGCAATCGCCAGTTGTACCGATGGTGTTAAACAGGCGAACCTCGCAGCTGAGGCTCAGCGTGACTCCCTGAATTCTATCATCGCCCAGAAGGAGAGTGAGATTACCGACATGATGACCACCTTGAGCGACATCGAGGAGGGATTCCGTGAGATTACCGAGGCTCAGAGCCGTGTTACTCTCGCCAAGCAGGGTGAGGGCACCAACAGCGCACAGCGTATCCGCGAGAACATGCAGTTCATCCAGCAGGCGATGAAGCAGAACAAGGAGCTCATCAACAAGCTGAAGCAGCAGGTTCGTGAGGGCAGTATTAAGAACGACCAGCTTAAGAAGATCATTGACAACCTCACAGAGCAGATGGAGGAGAAAGACCGTCAGCTTCAGTCTCTGCGCGAGGAGCTCGACAAGAAGGATATCCATATCGCTGAACTCGACGAGCGCGTGGCCGACCTGAACACAAATGTTGAGAACCTTACTGAGGAGACCAATCAGAAGACTCAGACCATCAGTCAGCAGGATAAGGAACTCCACACCGCATGGTTCGTGTTCGGTACTAAGAAGGAGCTCAAGGAGCAGAATATCCTTGCCGACGGTGAGGTGCTCCGTTCAAACTTCAACAAAGAGTATTTCACAAAGATCGATATCCGTATCGACAAGGAGATCAAGCTCTACAGCAAGTCTGCCAAGATGCTTACTTCTCACCCATCAAGCTCATATACTCTGCAGCGTGATGCTAATAAGCAGTATGTTCTTCGCATCACCGATCCACAGCTCTTCTGGAGCACCAGCAAGTATCTGGTTATCCTTGTGAAGTAAGCCGTAGACGTCATAGAAATCAATATGTAAGGGGCAGGCCGTAAAAAGTTGCGGTTTGCTCCTTATTTTATGCATAAATGGTCATTGTGTCAAATAAACAATTATTAATCTTTTGGGTTGATTTAAATCAATTGAGCGTGTAGAACTGTTAAAAAATAGTGCAGAAATGTGACTTTTTTATAAAATTATTCGTTTTTTATAAACTTATGCATTATTTTTGCAAGCTAGAAGTGTCAAAAAAGGGCAAAATATACCATTACTCATGTCCGCAAAGGCATTCTTGTTATTATATAATAATGTACGTGTACATACTATATTAATTAACTAACGTTCGTGAGAATACAATAAAAAACAAGTATAATCATTTAATAATTAACAAAAAAGAGAGAGATTTATGGAAAAAAGACTAACGATGTTGATGTGTAGCCTCTTCCTTTTCTTGGGAAGTGCGTTCGCACAGACAAAAGTTTCCGGTACTGTCTACTCACAGGAAGATGGTCAGCCAATCATTGGTGCAGCCGTTAAGGTTGTGGGTACTAGCACTGGTATTCTCACTAACGTAAACGGTCAGTTTACCGTTTCTCTTCCTGCTGGTAAAGATCAGCTGGAGATTACTTATCTGGGCTATGAGACTCAGACTGTAAAGGCAAAGAACGGTATGCGCGTGTTCTTGAAGACTGATGCCAAAGTTGTTGACGAGGTTATCGTTGTTGCTTATGGTACACAGAAGAAGTCTTCATTCACAGGTTCTGCTTCTGTAGTTGGATCAGAGGAAATTGGTAAAGTACAGGTTACCAACGCTGTTGACGCTCTTAAGGGTAAGGCAGCTGGTGTGCAGATTTACAGTGCTACAGGTCAGCCTGGTACAACACCAACAATCCGTATTCGTGGTGTGAACTCAATCAACGCCGATAGCGATCCTCTGCTCGTAGTAGACGGTGCTCCTTATGATGGAAGCTTGAATGACATCAACCCTGCAGACGTAGAGTCAATGACAGTATTGAAGGATGCTGCCTCAACTTCACTTTATGGTGCTCGTGGCGGTAACGGAGTTATCCTTATTACTACAAAAAATGGTAAGCGTGGCAAGGACGCTACAATCACATTTGATGCAAAATGGGGTTCTAACATGCAGGCTACTCCTAACTATGAGGTTATAAGCAGCCCTGCCAAGTACTATGAGAAGTATTATAGTGGACTGAACCTTTATGCACAAAATCAGCTGGGTTATAATGCAAATGAGGCTTGGCAGTGGGCAAACGCAGCAATGATTGCAAACAGTGGTGACTTTACTCTTGGTTATAATGTTTACAACGTTCCTGAAGGACAGCTTTTGATTGGTTCTAATGGTAAGCTGAATCCTAATGCTACTTTAGGTCGCATCATAGACTATAAAGGTTCTAGCTATATGCTGACTCCTGATACATGGGAAGATGAGGTTTATCACAAAGGTCTCCGCCAGGAGTATACAGTAAGCGCAAATGGTGCTACAGATCGTTCAAGCTTCTACGTTTCAGCCAATTACCTCAGCAATGAAGGTATTACAACTGGATCTGATTATTCACGTTTTACTGGTCGTCTGAAAGCTGATTATCAGCTGAAGTCTTGGTTGAAGGTTGGTGCAAATGCAAGCTACTCTCACTTTAAGCAGAATTATCTGGGTGATGATGGTTCTAGTGGTAGCTCTGGTAACGCATTCTCACTGATAAATATTGCACCAATCTATCCTGTATATATTCGTGATGCAAATGGTCAGTTTATTTATGATGAGAAGTCACGTATGATTTTCTATGATTATGGTGATCGTGCAATCAACGGCCAGTATCGTCCGTACCTGAGCCAATCTAACCCTCTTTCTGCAAATGCTTTGGATACCCGTGAACGTGATGGTAATACTGTTAATGTTACTGGTACTATTGAGATTCGTCTGCCTTACGGATTCACATTTACTTCTATCAACACTGCTTACATGCGTGAGTATCGTTATACAAGTACAACTAACCCATTCTTCGGTCAGTATGCATCATCTAACGGTATCGTTTCTAAGGAGCACATGCGTTGGTGGAACTACAACTATCAGCAGCGTCTGAACTGGCGTGGTGATTATGGTAAACATGGTATTGAGGCGATGGTAGCTCATGAGTACACACGCAACTATGACTATGATCTGTGGGCAGGTAAGCAGAATATGTTCTCTGTATTCAATAAAGAGCTTGCTGGTGCAGTTATCTTGGGTAGTGCAAGTTCAACCATGGGAGAATACAATGATGAACGTTGGGTAGGCCGTGCTCAGTATAGTTTCGACGATAAGTACTATCTCCATACTTCATTCACTCATGAGGCTTCTTCACACTTTGCTCCCGAGAATCGTTGGGGTAACTTCTGGTCACTTGGTGCTGCTTGGTTGATCTCTAAGGAGAAGTTCTTCAAGGTAAAGTGGATTGACGAGTTGAAGTTCAAAGCTTCTTATGGTGAGAATGGTAACGACCAGATCGGTTCATACCGCTATATCAATTACTACAGCATTAACAACTCAAACAATGCTGTGTCACTTGTTCCTTCTGCACTTGGTAATGAGGATATTTCTTGGGAGAAGGCTGGTAAGTTTAATATTGGCTTTGACTTCACAATGCTGAAGGGACGTTTGTCTGGTAGCATTGAGTATTACTCAAACAAGACAAACGATATGCTTTCTTGGTATCCTCTTCCAGCATCATTTGGTTACACTGGTTACTATGCTAACGTAGGTAACATGATTAACAGAGGTATCGAGATTGATCTCCATGCTGATATTATTCGTAACAACGACTTTACATGGTCAGCTTATGCTAACTTGACTTCAAACCATAATGAGATTACTGAGCTGGCTGAGGCTCGTAAGACTTGGCAGGACAATCTCCAAGGCAAGGGCTACTCTTCAGGTTCATACTTCTATATGGAGGGTGAGTCACGTTACTCATATTATACTCGCCGTTTCGCTGGTGTAGATCCAGAAACTGGTCTTTCACAGTGGTGGAAGAATACTTATGAGAAGGATGCTGATGGTAAGGAAATTTACTATGATACGAACTGGCAGAAGATTGATAATCCTGACAGTTATGTAGGTGAGAAGCGTCGTAAGAAGATTGGTGAAGAAAAAACCAGCAATTATAGTGAATCTGACGATTACATCATTGGTGACATGATGCCAGACGTATATGGTGGTTTTGGTACTTCTCTGGCTTGGAAGGGCTTTGACTTCTCTGTCGATTTCCAGTATCAGATAGGTGGTAATGTTTATGACAGTGAGTACTCAAGTCTGATGGGTAATACACGTGGTTTTGGTATGCATGTGGATATTCTTAACTCTTGGACTCCTACAAATACTAATACTGATATTCCACGTTATCAGTCACAGGATACATATTCAAATGGTACTTCAGATCGTTTCATTACAAGTGCCTCTTACCTTTCATTGCAGAACATCACGCTGGGTTATACACTGCCTAAGTCTTGGTCTACTAAGGTTGGCGTACAGAAGATCCGTATTTATGGTGTAGCTGACAATGTTTGGCTTTGGTCAAAGCGTCAGGGTCTTGACCCACGTCGTAGCATTACTGGTGCTTCTGGTGCTCAGTATTATAGTGCTATCCGCACCATTTCTGGTGGTATCTCCGTTACATTCTAAGGTAATTTGTAATAGTTGTAAGAATATAAAAAATATATAAGAATATGAAAAGACTGAATAAAACAATATTTGCCCTTGCAGCAGCTGCTGTCAGCCTTATATCGCTGAACAGCTGTATCGAGGAGACAGAGCCGACATCAGTTGCTACGACCAAGCAGATTGCCGAGTCTTCATCAGCAACAGAAGCCCTGTTGATGGCACAGCCTGCTTACTTTAATCATCTTTGGGATAATGACCGTCATTACTCTTTTGGATATGGTGCTATGATGCATATCCGTGATCTTATGGCAAGCGATATCACAAAGAGCACCACGAGTTACAACCAATGGCGCTATTGGCTACAGAATCAGTATCAGGGTGATGGTTATATCTTCGGACAGTTCATATGGAACTACTACTATGGATTCGTTTTGGCAGCCAACAACGTGATTGGTAATATCAATCCAGAGTCTGCAACAGAAGATCAGCTTGGCTATTTAGGCACAGGCTTTGCTTTCCGAGCATTACTTTATCTTGATATGGCTCGTATGTATGAGTTCCTTCCTAACGACGGAACATCAAATATTAATGCCAATGGCAATGACGTTACAGGTCTGACAGTACCTATTGTAAAGGCCGAAATGACTCAGGACGATGCACGTAACAACCCACGCGCAACCCGTGACGATATGAAGAAATTCATTGAGGAAGATCTGAACAATGCTGAGAAGTATATTGATAAGCTTAAGAATACTAATGGTAAGACTCTTCCTGATTTGGCATGTGTATATGGTCTGAAGGCTCGTCTTTATATGTGGCTTGAGGATTATGCAAAAGCTCAGGAGTATGCTCGTAAGGCCATCAACGCAGCTACTGTAGGTCCTATGACTCAGGAGCAGTGCTTGAACACAACTACAGGATTTAATGTAACAGATCCTTGGATGTGGGGTGCTCAGCAGACTACAGAGGATGATGTTGTACAGACTGGTATCATCAACTGGACTTCACATGTTAGCGATGAGAGCACATTCGGTTATTGTGGTCCATCTACAGAGCTTTACAATGTAGCTGACGTTAATTTCTACAACCGTATCAGTAACACGGACTTCCGTAAGTTGGAGTTCAAGGCACCTGAGGGATCTCCTCTGGCAGATAAGGTTTCTTATGTAAACAAGGTTTACTCAGCTAATATGGCTGACTACACTATGGTTAAGTTCCGTCCAGGTAATGGTAATGCTGATGACTATATGACAGGTTCTGCTACAGCTTATCCTATCATGCGTGTTGAGGAGATGTATTTCATCGAGGCTGAGGCTGCAGCTCATCAGAATGCTTCACAGGGTCAGCAGCTCATCAACGAGTTTATGACAAAGTATCGTGATCC
>Ga0256407_10010099_pt1 | contig 13346 bp, 8 predicted proteins | sample RumenRJG_04DNA_FD_193489 | JGI IMG/M metagenome (GOLD analysis project Ga0256407, IMG submission 193489) | Bovine rumen microbial communities from Lethbridge, Alberta, Canada - RJG_04 | ecosystem: Host-associated > Mammals > Digestive system > Stomach > Rumen | place: Canada: Alberta | collected... | reverse complement strand
GACGCGCGTCGAACTACGTCATATTTTTCACGGTCTCGAAGGAACGTCAACACGTCCGAAAGGACGGAATCAGAAAGAGGGAAGAAATGAGAAACGTTTTTTTATCGGCGATCGCGGTTCTTTTACTCGCGACCGTCTGCCGTGCCGCCGACGTCGAGCAGACGATTCCCGCGAAGGACGTCGCGCCGGGCGCGACCGTTCTCGAATGGACGGCGGACGCCGACGCGACGCTCAGCGGCTTCTATCTCCGGCTTGCGAACTGCGTCCCGCCGATGGACGAGCCGATCGTCGCGGCGCTCTTTATTCGCGGCGAACGGCTCGGCAGGACGGTCGTGATTCCCGCGTTTAAACGCCCGCTCCTGTACCATACGCGTCCCGCGTGGTCCAATCCTCAGACGTTCCCGCCCCTCGACGTCGGGCGCGAATTTCGACGTTCCGTCGCGCCGATCGCGCTGAAAAAGGGCGACGCCGTCTCGATCGTCGTCGAATCCTGCGAGCCGAACCTTGCGAGCGGGCTTGTCGCCGGGCTGCAATTCCAAGGAAAACACAACCTTGCGGACGACCGCGCGCCCTTTCGCGAAGCGCGGACGAACGGACCCGTTTGTTCGATTCAGTGGTCCGAACCGGAAGTCGTGACGATCGGGTCGGGCGAGAAATTCGATCCTCTTTGCGCGCCGCAGAACAACTCGTCCGTGATTGCGGACGCGGACGGAACGCTTTATATTTTCAGCGCGTTCTATTCGGTCGACGAGCAGTACGGAGGCGGACGCGGCGGCTCGTATTCGCGCATTTACGGCTATAAGAAAGCGCCGGGCGCCGACGCGTGGGAGCCGATCGGACTCGTCGTCGACGTGCTGGAAGGTCAGACGTATTCCGGGGATCCCTTCGTGTTCCGCGATCTCGACGGAACGCCGTGCATCTTGTTCTCCTCGGTCGACGGAACGAACGGTTTCGCCGACTGGCGCGTGGGCGCGACCTATATTCAACGTTCGACGACCGACAGTTTCGCCGGACCGTGGGCCAAACCGTTCGCGCTATGGCGGGATTATCCCCAATATCCGGACGACAAGGTTACGGGAGGCCGCGCGAACTGCGTTCGCATCTATCCTCGGGCGAAGACGCAAGATTATCTCGTCGTCTGGAACCACGGGTCGATCGACATGGACGTTCGCGGGCTGATCGTCAAAGATTTGACGACCGAAATTTCTTACGACACGATCTGTCACGCTCCGATGTTCGTGAGAAACCAAGAAGAGGGAGGCGGCGGGTTTACGCTCGGCGACAAAGGGTATTATTCGACGTGGCAGATTCCTTGGCTCAACGACCCGAACGGACTCCAGCGCGTTTACGAGATCGATCTGAACGACGGCGCGAACCCGGAAGCGTGGCGCGTCGTGCCCGGGTCGCTGGGCTGCAACGACGGCGCGAATCCGAAGCGCGACGGGGGAACGACCGCCGACGCATGGGCGATTTCCGTCGCGGGCGGGCGCCTGTGGGCGACCTCGTGCGAGTATTCCGCGACCGAGAACAAGAATTACCTCTACGCGCGAAGCGCGCCGCTCGAGGAGTTTGAGAAGTTTATCGCGAGCAAACGCTCTTCCGACGTCGTCTTCCGCTACGGCGCGGTTCGCCCTCAGCTTTATCATGAAACGTTCCCGACGATTGAGCGCGCGATTGGCGAAAACTGCTCGCTTGAGCTAGACTTCCGAAGCTTCGGCGAACTTGCCTACGCGTTTATCTTCTTAGGCGCGTCGGACGCGCCGGAGTCGCTGCGTTCCGTTCAATTCGAGTTCAACAAGGACGGCGCGCGCTTCGTCGCCTACGAGAACAACGGCTTTCGCATCATTCTCGCCGAGTCGCCGACCCCGAAGTGGGAGCCCGGTAAAAAATACCGTCTCAAGCTCGTCCGCGAAGGCGCGAAGTTAACCGGCTACGTCGACGGCGTCGAGGCGGTTTCGACGACGGTTACGAACGACCAAATCCTCGCCAGCCTCAACGACGAGCCGCGTTTCCGCCTCTACGGCTGGGAAGGCGGCAGCTACGAAATATCCAACGCCGTTCTGACCGACGGGAAAGAGTAAGGGCGATTACGCGGCTTGACTATGAAACGCGCCCGGCGTCGAACAACTGACGACGCCGGGCGTTTTTTGTTCCGGACGCCGTTTTCTGGCGCTCGCGAGCCAAAAACCGAAGGGAATCGTTCCTTAATAGAATGTTTATTCACATCGGTAGGGAGTTGACGCAAACCATTTTTCGGACGACAATAAGAGGAGTCGATTTAACTTATAGGCGCGTCGTCGAGGAATCGAAAGTCGTTGTTTTATCGTTTTAGTGTAAAGATTAGAAAGAAGTCCATGAATTCTTTCAATATGGAAACAATCAAACATAACTCGTTCTCACGTTTTATAGCCAGAGTTGGCGTCGCGGGCGTTTGCTTTTTTATCCTTGCGATGGTCGTCCCATGTTTTGCTCAGGGCGACAAAGAGTTTGATCTTCGAGAGCTGTTTCCAAGACAGTCTAAATATGCGACGGAGCCTTTTGACGACAATATCGATTTCGTGCCGTCGAACTATTGGGGGCACGACCCCGTCGCCATCGTCAAAAGCCTTTCTGCTACGCCTTTTTCCACTTCCGGCATTAGGTATGATAGAGACTCTCCAAAGTATTTGGAAACGATTGAATACAGGGCGGATCTTCTACAAAACGAGTCTCTTTTTGGGACGGTTAAATTTGGTTCTCGACTTGCATACGTTTTTCCAAATGATTCTGAAAATTCCGATACAAGCATGGAAAGCGTGTCATGCGAATACAACGCCTCGACCAGAGTTATGACTGTGCGACGTTCCCTTAGAAATCCTGGTTGGGTTGGATCTAGACAACGGGATACGGGACGTGGCGATTACGAGCTAGTGGTGGGAACCTATCCTCCTGAGACTGCATATTTCAGTTTGTTTTTGCGGGACGAAAAAACATTTGCGCTTGCCCTTGAGTTTCCACAAATTAAGAAGAAATCGCAATCACAGATCGACCATTGGATTGTAGTTGACGTTGCTCCGGAAGAATACGAAAACTTCAAAGACTCGCTTCGATTACTTTGTTCTTACAAAATAGGAGCGGGAGGCAATACTCATGTGGGTTTTTTCAACCCTATTTATCGCAATTACGGTCTTCATAAAAATTCTTCGTATTATTTGATTTGTGCCGCTGAACCGGAATTCTGGCTTTACGACGGCAAAACGGGCGAGATTATCGCGAAATATACCGCTGCGGAAACGTATAACGGAAAACGCGTTAAAATGATGAAGGCGAGACTTTCTTCTTCTCGCGAAAAGGGGTCTTCTTCTGGGAGCGCCGCAGGTTTAAGCGGAGAGTTTCCAGACTCGTCGGAGACGACCGCGCCATCGTGGAACGACGTGTTGAAGTCGGCGGAAAACGTTCACGAAAGTTGGGAAAAGAAAGTTCCTTCCGTTATTGTTCCGGACGACTGCAAAACTTTAGAAGAGGCGTTGAACAAAACAAAAGACGGCGACGTTATTCAAATCCGTAGAGGCGCGACGATTTCCCTTAAGAGGAGTCGAAGAACCCGCAGAGAAAGCGCCGAGGTTGAAATTGACCATGCCGTCGCGATTGTCGGCGAATCCGGCGCGCCGAAGGACGCCGCGATTCAAATTGGCGGCGAAGAATCGTTAAAGATTGAATCGGGCGGAAACGTCTCGTTCAAGGGCGTGTCTTTTACGAGTTCCAATCCCGAGGTAGGGGCCGCGCCGAAGCCCGCCGTCGTCGTGGGGAACAACGCGAAAGCGACTTTTCGTGACTGCGTCTTTTCCGGTGCAAAGTCTAGGGAATCTGTCGGAGTCGCCGTTGAAGGAGAATTTGCGGAAGCTGAGTTTTGGAAATGCGAGTTCCGGTCTTTCGAACAAGACGGATTGCGCGTCGACCTTTCCGCGAAAGCGAAAGTTGAATATTGCCAATTCTTGTCCGGGAATCGGCATGGTATTTCGTCGTTTAATTCGGCAAAGGTCGACGTCGGTAAGAGTCGTTTCGACGGAAACGTCACCGGTTTTCAAGCGGATGGCGGCGGCGGAGTCGTCGTGACGAATTCTTTCTTCTCTAACAATCGAAGCAACTGGAGCGTCTCGCCGGGGAGTCGGCTCGCGTGCGATACGAAAGAGGGGAACGTTATCGAGAAATAACGCTCAACGCGCCCTAACGAAAACGGTTGCGATAAGCCGGGTTAGCTCAATGGCTTTCAGACGACTTCATATCCGGGACGGGAAGGACGCGAGATCATCGCGTTGGCTTCTTCCTCCTGGAAAGAATAGGAGTCCTGATCCCAATGGAGCGTTTTGCCCGTTAGACCGCAAATATTGGCCATATGGCACATATTGATTCCCGACGTCGTCGACGCTATGTCGGAAATCGGCTGAACGCCGTCTTCGATAGCTTCGAAGAAATTGCGCATATGATCGCCGGGAGTTCTGCCTTTGAGAATATCGTGTTGGATCTCGTTGAGCTCTTCCATATCCTTTTCGGTAAGCGTTTCGACGGGTTTGCCGGTGATACGTCCTCGATTGACGCGGATTCTTCCAAGTTCGCCCGTGAAAAGAACGGCGTTCTCGCCCGACTTAAGTTGCAACGTGGCGCCGTCCTTGTATTTGAAGAGGAAGTCAAACTCTTCGGCGACGTCGTACCAACCGGGAATATTCGGGAATTTTGCGGTTCCGGAAACCTCGACGGGAGCGTCGTTATACCGTTCCAGCGCCCAGACGGCAAAGTCGATGTTATGCGCGCCCCAGTCGGTGATCGGACCCGCGGAATACGCCAGCCAGTATCGGAAATTGTAGAAACAACGTTCTAGGAAATAGTCTGCGTAAGGCGTCGGTCCCAACCATTTGTCCCAATTGAGTCCTTCGGGAATCGGTTGCGGCTTGAACGGTTCTCTTTTATCGAGAACGCCGACCTTTCCAATCGTTTCGTTAATAGGCAGAGAGCAGACGACGTTGATCTTCTTTCCGAGTCTTCCGCTCTTGATAATGGCGGCGGCGAGACGGAACGTTTCGTTTTCGTCGCGCTGCTGAGAACCAACCTGAACAATCGCGCCCGTTTCTTTGGCGACTTTCGCAATCAGTTTGGTTTCTTCCATCGTCAAGGTAAGAGGTTTCTCGACGTAAACCGATTTTCCGGCGCGCATCGCTTCAACGGCGATTTTAGTGTGCCAATGATCGGGCGTTCCAATCGTAACGACGTCGATCGTCGGATCTTCGATAATCCTCTCATAATCTTGATAAGCCTTGCACTGATTGGGGAAGTAAGCGGCAAATCTTTCAGAGAAGGGAAGATAAACGTCGGCGCATGCGACGACGGCGCCAAATTCGCCCGCTTTCCGACCGACGAAGGTTCCCCGTCCGTCGAAATCCTCGTCGCTGTCCCAGACTCCGGCGCGATACTTGCTCACGCCGATGGCTCCAACTTGAAGTTTTTCTACCGCGCTCTTTTCCTTGACGGGCTGTTCGCTCGAATATAAATAGGGCGTAAAAATTGGGGCGACGCATGTAGCGGCGGAAGCCAGACCGGCGCTGCGCAGGAACTGGCGTCTGGTTTGTTTTGTCATGGCAATCTCCTATAAATGAGTTCCGATAAACGGATAAAAAGCGAGAGAACGGCGTTAGCGCTTGTTTTTCAGCGTATAGGCTTCGGGACATTCTTTTTCTAAATTGGGCGTCATGTCCAGATCAATTTGACCGACGACGAATTTCATCATGTCCTGGACGAAATTCTGGAGAAATTCAGTATCCCACTGCTCGTTTCCATGACCGGGCGCGATATAGGCGACGCGTCCTTTTCCTTCCATTCGAACCCAGCTTGACGGGAACGCGGGGCGATCGTAACATGCGTTGCGTCCGTCGGTTCGCATGCCCTTTGTTTCCTGTACGGCGATCACGTGCATGTCGGGATTGAAATTCTTCATGCAGTACCATTCGTCGAATATCTTTACTTCCGATTTTCCAAAAGCTTTCAACGTAGGTACTTGAATCGGTTCGGTAAAACGTTGCGTCGCTTCCTGCATGTCGCCGTGGGTGATGAAATCGCCGCCGACCATTTTGATATACTCAGTACGTTCCTCTTCCGGCTGATTTTCAAAGAGTTCGCCCTTGCATTGCCAAGTGTCGGTCGCGCAGTGAATTCCGAGGAAACCGGTTCCGGATCGAATCGCTTTGAAGAGATTTTTCATTCCTTCTTTGGAAACGGGCGTTCTATTGTCGACTTTGACGTCCAAGTCGCCGCAGGTGAAGAAAACGAACGCCGCGTATTGACTCAAATCGCCGTCGAAAACCGAGCCGTCTTTTGTGCAGTCGACGTCGTAACCGATCGCCTCGCCGAGTCTTTTGACGATTTTGGCCGCTTTGCTTGTCCCGTCCTCTTCGTCGACGGTAGGCGGATGCTCCCATTCGGTAGAAAGATCAAAATAAAGAATTTTTCGACCCGGTTTGTCTTCGGCGAATCCCAGATTTTCAACGTTAAAACTCGTCGTTTCCAAACCGACGGCGCCAAGCGTCAACGAAATTGTCCGGATAAAATCTCTTCGATTCATAACAGCGCTTTCCTGACTTTTAAGCCTTCCTCCCCTTTTCCCCCAAGAACTTCATTTTCGCGACGGCGAAAAGGTTAAGATTTGATCGTCGGAGAAAAAAGGGATATTGCCTCAACCCGTTGAAATTACTAAATTTCGACTCCAATCAAACCCAATAACAACAGAAAGGAGTCGAACATGAACGAACGCGACGTCGCGCTCACGTCGTTTATTGTAAAGATTTGCAACGTCCTCTTCAAGCTGCGCGAAAATATTTTGGACAAATACTTTTCGGGGCGCTTATGAGGTCGGGAACCTTGTCGTAAATACCTGTGTTCATAAACGCGCCTTTCATGACTTGCCCTCCTTGTTTGGAAAGACCGAGCAAGCGCCCGAGACGGTTGTAACGTCGAGTATTGAAACGCTATTTTTATCGTCAAAGAACCGTTTCCGAAGATTGGGCTTCCGCCACCTGTGCTTTGTTTTCACGACAACGATATCTTCGCGCACGTTGAACAAATTCAGAGAGCGTTTTGCATGTAGGGGAGAGATACGGTAAAATAGACGATATCGGCGTTAGCGGCGTCGTTCTTTCAGGTTTAACCGAGGCGTTCGGCAGGAGAAAAGGCTCGTTATGAAAATAGGATTGTTATTCGTCGCGGCTGCGGTCGTTTTCACGACGATCGCTTGGGGGACGTCAACGGCGGTCGGTCAGAATTCCGATCCCAAGCCTAAGCTGCGCGTCGCCGTAGTCTCCGCGGATCCGTCCAACGATCTGTGCAGAACGACGGTCGCTAATTTCGACGGCGTTAAATTATGCCGATCGTTGGACGAAGCCGTTGCGTTAAAGAACGACGTCAAAGGCGTCATGATTTTGGCGGACGGTTATCCGGATCAAAAAACGCGCGTTACGCCCGAACAGGTCGAAGCGCTGCTTTCGTCCGAGGTTCGGATATATATCGAATATCCGGAGAACAACGACGCGCTTGGAATAACGGGATATGGCGACGAGAAAGCGATGGAAAACGCCCGAGGCGTCGTCGTCGATTCGGACAAGTTGCAAACGCCCCTTTACAGTCTGCTGTACGTAAACGGCGCGCTCTTTCCGACCAAACCCTTTGACCCGGCCAAAGTCGGCGCCAAGGACAATAACGCGTGGTTGGTCGCCGCGAAGGTCGCCGGATACGACGTCGCGGAATACGCGTTAAAGGACGCCGCGCCGTATGTTCTGCTCGAAGAAAACGGACGCGTTTTGATCGCGGCGACTAAATTCAGCCAATGGATTTCCGCAAGATACGCGCCCTACGAAAGATATCAGAAATTCTGGGCTTCCGTCTTGACGTGGTTGAATCATGACGACCCCGCGCCCGTCATGACCTACAAACCTGCCGTCTCCCCCGCGCGCGCCAAGGACGCGACTCTTTCAAAAGAAGATTATATCGACGCGGCGAGAAGAAATTCAGACTGGTTTTTCAATACCGGTTTTTTACTGAGCAACACGGACGAAAATGCCTATCGAACGCTGCGCGAGAGTCGGGATTATTCGCTCCACGTCGACGAAACTTGCGACGGACGCAACGGCGTTATCGAAACGTTTTCCTCGGGAACGCGGTTTAACCCCGACGGATCGCAAAAGGTCAGGTTCCTCAAAAGGGCGGACTGCAACGGGGAAGTCGCCGGCGCGCTGGCGCTGGCTTACCGCTCTACCGGAAACGAGCGGTACCGGGACGCCGCTTACAATCTTGTCAACTGGCTCCTGCGTGAATCGTCGCTATCCGGCGGTCCTCGCGCCGACGCCAAGAGTCCGCAATACGGTTTTCTCGATTGGGACGACGGCCCCGCGACTCCCGAACAGTATTACGGAGACGATAACGCCAGAGCGATTCTCGGGTTGATCGAGGCGATCTCCGTCCTCGGAAAGGACGGCGAACAGTTCCGACAAAGACTTCTGGAAATCATTATTGCGAACTTCAGAACAACGGGCGTCAACGGGTTCAGAGGAAACAATATTCACGCGAGCGCTCTCGAAACGAACGGCTGGAAATTCTTCTACGACAGGGAGATCGCCAATTTCGCCCCGCACTTTGAAGCGATGCTCTGGGCGTGTTATCTTTGGGCGTACGAGCATACGGGCTGGGAGCCGCTGCTGCAGCGAACCAAAATCGGGATCGCGCTGACGATGGACGCCTACGAAAAAGATCAATGGCGTTGGACGAACGGGTTGCAGCAGGAAAGAGCTAAAATGATCCTTCCGCTCGCTTGGCTCGTCAGGTTGGAGCCGACGGAACAGCATGAACAATGGCTCCGTCAAATTGTCGGCGACGTGATGACGTTCCAAGACGAGACCGGCGGAATTCAGGAGCGTTTAGGAAAGGGGCAAGGACTTTTTGGAAGTTTCAAGTCTAACCCCGCGTATGGCGGCGCGGAAGGACCGATTATTCAGAATAACGGCGATCCCTGCGTGGATAATCTCTATACCCAGCCTTTCGCTTTTCTCGGACTCACGGAAGCGGCGCGCGCGACTTCTAACGACGCGAACAGAAAAGAATACGAAACGTATTTGCGAAAATTGACCGATTTTGTCGTCAGAACGCAGCAGGTTTCCGACGTTTATCCTGAGTTCGACGGCGTTTGGTTCCGAGGGTTCGACTACGACAAGTGGGAAACGTACGGTTCCGACGGCGACCTCGAATGGGGCGTTTGGACGACCGAGACGGGCTGGACGGAGGCGTGGCTGAGCGGCTGCGTCAGTTTGCGCGTTCTGGACGCCTGCGTCTGGGAACTGTCCGAATCCATGGATATGACGGACGACTTTGCGACCGTCAAAGAGATCATGCTCAAAGAGATCGCCGACGACGAACCCCACGACTCGTCGCGCTAAGCGGCGCATGACGCGCTGGGGGCCGCTTACGGCGAACGAATCCCCAAAACGGTTTACAAGAAAAATGAATTCCGATAAAATAATCCGCGTTGGCGGCGACTTCATCCTCGACGCCAAACTTGCGGCGCGATCGAAAGGCTAACAATTCTTCGAGAAACGCCGCAACGTTTAACGCGTATTTCCAAGTCGCGCCGCGTCGGTCTGGGGAAACCGGATTTGCGCGCCGCGTTGTTCGACAGCTTTTTCCGAAAGAAACAAAAATGATTTTTAACGACGTCGATTTTGCTACTTATTTCAAAAACTATCCCGACGCCAAGGGCTATTTCGGCAAATACGGAGGGTCCTATATTCCCCCCGAGCTTCAAACGGCGATGAACGAGATCAGCGACGCGTACCAAACGATTTGCAAATCTCGAAAGTTCATTAGCGAGCTGCGCAGAATCCGTAAAGAGTTCCAAGGCAGACCGACGCCAATCTCTCACCTCGCGCGGCTTTCCGATAAAATCGGCACGGGAGTCCAGCTCTACGCGAAACGCGAAGATCTCAATCATACGGGCGCGCACAAGCTCAATCACTGCATGGGCGAGGTTCTTCTCGCCAAGTACATGGGCAAGAAGAAGGTCATCGCGGAAACGGGCGCGGGCCAGCACGGAGTCGCGCTCGCCACCGCCGCCGCGTACTTCGGTCTGGAATGCGACGTCTACATGGGCGCCGTCGACGTCAAAAAGCAGGCGCCGAACGTCGCGCGTATGAAGATTCTCGGCGCGAGAGTCGTCGAAGTCACCGACGGTCTGCAAACCTTAAAAGAAGCGGTCGACGCGGCGTTTACCGCCTACTGTAAAGAATATAAGGACGCGATCTACTGCATCGGCTCCGTCGTCGGCCCGCATCCGTTCCCGATGATGGTTCGCGATTTCCAAAGCGTCGTCGGAATCGAAGCGAGAGAGCAGTTTATTGAAATGACCGGAGAACTTCCAGACGCTATCGTCGCGTGCGTCGGCGGCGGCTCCAACGCCATGGGGCTCTTTTCCGGATTCCTCAACGACCCCGTCGACATCTACGGCGTAGAGCCTCTCGGAAGGGGCGAAAAGCTGGGCGATCACGCCGCGAGCCTCACCTACGGCGAAGAGGGCGTCATGCACGGCTTCAACAGCATTATGCTCAAAGACGAAAACGGCGACCCCGCCCCCGTCTATTCCGTCGCCAGCGGCTTGGACTATCCGTCCAGCGGCCCGGAACACGCGTTCTTGCACGATCTCGGCAGGGTTAAATACGACGTCGTCAACGACGAGGAAACGATCGACGCCTTCTTCGAACTCTCTAAGATGGAAGGGATCATCCCCGCGATCGAAAGTTCTCACGCCGTCGCGTACGCGATGAAACTCGCCAAAACGATGGGCAAGGGTTCCGTCCTAATCAATCTCTCCGGTCGAGGCGATAAGGACATGGACTACGTCATTGAGAAATACGGAATCAGATAAGATTCGACAAACGACCAGCCGTTCAACAGAAAGCCGACGTTCCGCGAAGAACCTTGGAACGTCGGCTTTTTATGATTAATTCCGCGTCGTAACCTGTCGGCGCGACCGCGCGACGAACTCGGGCAAATAGAATTTTGTTCCGCGCGTTGAAAGACGTGCGCCGGCGCGCCAAATGTGGTAAAATATCCTCAAGCGGGCGAGGAGATTCGAGTCCGCGTCCAGTTCCGTTGCAAAAACCGCCCATGAGAGGTTCAGCCATGCTCAAACAAATAGGGTTATCCGCCGTTCTCGTTCTCTCGTCGTTACTCGTCGGCTTCGCGTCGGGCGCCGAGGAATTTGTCGTTCAAAACAACTCCTTCGAATCGGCGGACGGAAACGGCGCGCCTGAGAAATGGAACTGCTCGCCGCAGTATTTCTCCGTCGACTCCGGCGACGCGCATTCGGGCAATTCTTGTCTTAAATGGTCGGGCGACGGCAAGGAATACAGGCTCTGTACTCAAACGCTCGATATTCCGGCGGGGAGCGTCGTCGATTTTTCCGTCTGGGTTAAGACGAAGGACCTTAAAGACGGAAAGGCGACGGTCTGTCTCGAATGGAACCGACAGGACGGAACATGGTACGGCGGATCGTACGCAAGCGGAATCGACGGTACGGATAACGAATGGCGGCAAGTCAAAAGCCGCGCGTTTATCCCCAAAGACGCCGTCGCTCCCCATCTTGCGTGCTATGTGACGCAAGGCGGTTCCGGCGCCGCGTGGTTCGACGACGTCGCCGTTGTCAAAACGACCTTTCCTCTCTTCTCAGCGATAACGACGGACCGCTATCGCGCGCAGTCCGACGGCGGCAAAGTCGACGTCTACGTCGGCTATACCGCGCCGTCGGACGATTTCGACGCCGAATCGCTCGCGCCGAAACTCGCGGTTGTCAATTCCGATAACGAGGAAGTCGCGTCGGCGTCGCTCGAAGAAGTCGTTTCACAAACGGACCGTTATTATCGTTTCTCTTTTGATTCTACCGCGTTAGCGTCCGGCGATTACTCGCTCTCGTGTTCCGCGGTCAATCCGGAGACGAAAAAGACGGAAACGATCGCGACGCGCTTCTCCAAACTCGACAAGATTCCCGAACGGACGAGCTATATCGACGAACATTTGCGCCTTATTCATAGCGGCGAGCCCTTCTTCCCGCTCGGACTCTACTGCGCTTCCGTCGCTCCAGATGAAGTGAAACTCCTCGCCGATTCGGCGTTCAACTGCGTTATGCCTTACGCCGCGATCAGCCGCGAAACCGTCGATTCTCTCTATCAAAACGGAATCTACACCGTTTACAGCGTCAAAGACAACTTCCCCACGCTTAGCGTCAAAACGATGGAAGAAGGAAACGCGAAAACAGAACGCATGGTCGGCGCAATGAAAGACGCGCCGGGCGTGATCGCTTGGTATATCAACGACGAACTGCCCAGCACAATGGTCGCCGACTTGGCCGCGCGGCGCGATCAGCTTGAAGCGCTCGATCCCAGCCGCCCGACGTGGGTCGTTCTTTATCAGGTCGACGAACTTCGTTCGTATCTCTCCACATACGACGTTATCGGCTCCGATCCTTATCCTATTCCTAGCAAGCCGGCTTCGACAGCGGCGGAATGGACGAAAAAAACGTTCGACGCGGGATTCGGGCGCCGCGCCGTCTGGCAGGTTCCCCAGATTTTCAACTGGGCCTCGTACAAAAGAGCGGAAGAAAAGGCGGATTATCGATCCCCGACCTTTGAGGAAATGCGCGGCATGTCGTGGCAATGCGTCGCGGAGGGCGCCAACGGTTTGATCTATTACAGTTTCTTCGATTTGCAGCGCATGGACAAGACCGTCGAAGAAGGCGGTCGCGCGCTCGTCGCGGAGCCGTTCGACAAACGCTGGGGCGAAGTCAAAAAGATCGCGCGGGAAATCGCCGATCAGTTCCCGATTCTGCTCGCGGTCGAACCGACGCTCGACGTCGCCCTCGCGGAGGAGAATCCGAACGTCTCTTACCGTCTGTACGGAACCGACGAAGGAACCTGGCTGCTCGTCGTCAATAAGACGACGCAAGAGCAAACCGCCGTCTTTAGCGTTCCGGAGGGCGCGAAAATCGTCGAAACGCGGCTCGGCGAACCGCCCGTTCAGAACGGCGCGCGCGTCTCGGTCCTTCTCCAATCGCTCGAACCGAAACTGATTCGCGTCAAATAGTCGCAAGATGATCTCGTTGTCTGGAACCGCGGGACGATCGACATGGACGTACGCGACTGATCGTCAAAGACCTGACGACGCCGGGCGTTTTTCATTCCGCGTTTTGTTTTTCGGAGCCCGCGAGCCAGACGGCGACGAGAACAAGGACGAATCCTAGCGCGACGACCCATGTGAACGCCTCGTGGTAGACGAAGATTCCC
>Ga0256407_10010095_pt1 | contig 13349 bp, 10 predicted proteins | sample RumenRJG_04DNA_FD_193489 | JGI IMG/M metagenome (GOLD analysis project Ga0256407, IMG submission 193489) | Bovine rumen microbial communities from Lethbridge, Alberta, Canada - RJG_04 | ecosystem: Host-associated > Mammals > Digestive system > Stomach > Rumen | place: Canada: Alberta... | reverse complement strand
TCCTTAAACCGAGATGCAGCAGAAAAAGAATAGCATAAAGGAAACTCTGTTCCTCAAAGTGAATTCCGTGTAGTGTTTTTCAGAGTAAGTTCAGTATGGAAACCGGAATTTAATATGCAAAATAAGATTTTTCGTGGAAAAAGCGAAAACATACTGCCAGTCCTGACGCCTGCTGCGTATAAACCAATGAAAGCTGACTGCACAGAAAAAGTATCTCATAAAGGGGTGGACTTCATGAATAAGTGTGCACTGAAAAAGGCTGTTCTCCTGGGTGTTCCGTCCGCTGTCGCGACGTGGATCGTCTACGGACTGATCACAATGCTGCTGGACCGGCAGCCGCTCGGTGAAGTGATGTTCAATACTCTGGGCATTGTTTTTGTGATCGTGATGGGAATCCTGGAAGTAATGATCTATTACCGGAACCGGACGGATAAAAAGGGTGCCGATATTTCTTCCCGACGCGCATTATAATCAGAAGAAAAATATTCACAAAAAAAGTTTGACACCATCCGGCGATTGTGCTATCATATTTAAGCTGTCACGACAGCATGTGGGCTCGTAGCTCAGCTGGATAGAGTGTTTGACTACGAATCAAAAGGTCGTGGGTTCGAATCCCGCCGGGCTCACCAACGAAAGGCTCTCCATCACGGAGAGCCTTTTTCGTTGTTACGATCCCGTCGTGATTCTGAACCCACTGTGGGTCCGGATATCCGCAATCTCAATCGGCACAGCGGGCATCACTGCCGTTTCAGCCCGCTGTTTGTTTCGATTGACTCGCTCAGGTCGCTTTTTCCTTCGGAAAATGCCACACTGTGGCATCGCTTCCTTCGCTCCCCGCCGGGCTCACCAACGAAAGGCTCTCCATCACGGAGAGCCTTTTTCGTTGCTGTGATCCCGCCGCGATTCTGAACCCACTGCGGGTCCGAATATCCGCAATCTCAATCGGCGCAGCGGGCATCACTGCCGTTTCAGCCCTCTGCTTGTTTCGATTGACTCGCTCAGGTCGCTTTTTCCTTCAGAAAATGCCACACTGTGGCATCGCTTCCTTCGCTCCCCGCCGGGCTCACCAACGAAAGGCTCTCCATCACGGAGAGCCTTTTTCGTTGCTGTGATCCCGCCGCGATTCTGAACCCACTGCGGGTCCGAATATCCGCAATCTCAATCGGCGCAGCGGGCATCACTGCCGTTTCAGCCCTCTGCTTGTTTCGATTGACTCGCTCAGGTCGCTTTTTCCTTCAGAAAATGCCACACTGTGGCATCGCTTCCTTCGCTCCCCGCCGGGCTCACCAAACAAAGACGCCACCCTTCATGGGTGGTGTTTTTGTTGTGAGCGATTCACAGTTGTGATATTATCTATCTATAGATGTTGACAAAAGAAGAGGAGGCTCTGCCGTGGTTAATGTATTCATCATCCATTCGGGTAAGGATTATGATTATGTGAAAAAGAACATTGAACCTTATCTGATGGGAAAAATCGACGAAAACGGACAAACTGCTGAACGGGAGAATAACGCCAGCATCCTGACACTGAAATCCGGTGTGAATTTCAATTGGAAAAAGGCTGTTATTAAACAGATAAAAATGGCCCAGGTAATTATTGTTGTCGTCGGCGCGGATGCTTCTGAACCATCCAAGGCCGGAACCATGGGGTGGGAGGTCGAGCAAGCCATAAAGTACAACAAACAAATTATGATTATCAACCTGGCTGACCATGAGCTGCCGCCCTATCTGGTCAAGCCGGACCGGTTTACATTGCAGGAGCAACCTATCGCGAAGGAACAGACACTACAGGAAATCAAGCAGAGAATAGATGATTTTTCAAAGGGGTATTACAACATCTTTTCATCTGAATATGAAAAACTGAAAGACAGTGAAAAGTCAGCATGCAAAGGAGAACTGCTGGATCAGTATAAAATGTTTCAAAAAACATCAGAGGATCTGGTGGCAAGAAGACAGTCTGTAAATTCCTTCTATATATCCGTGAACAGTGCACTTGTTGCCTTAGTCGGTGTTGTCATGGGGCTGGTTGAAATGCCAACAAAGGTATATGTGATGGCCTTTATGTGTATTACCGGTATCATACTGGACATTTCATGGATTGGCATACTTGATGCTTACGGAACCTTGAATGCTGCCAAAATGAAAGTGATTCATCTGATTGAAGAACAACTGCCTGTTGCACTCTATGATGTGGAATGGCGTGTTATGAGCGACAAGCTGAACAATAAGAAGTATGTCTCTTTTACCAACAGGGAGAAGCGTATTCCCAGGATATTTGCCTGCGTATATGTGTGTATTATTCTGATTATCGGAATTTACCTGCTGACTACGTGGTTTGCAAAATAAAAAAGGAAGAAAAGATTCTCAGAGAGATCATTTACGAGCAAAACGAAATACAAACATATAGAGTTGCGCCTGTTGAACTTATGCGGCGAAATCCAGGCGTGTCCTTTTCAGAACCTGTACAGGACGGAGAAATAGCAGAACCTATTTTCCTCATTCCGGCCTGTTTTGTTTTCCTGTTTCATTCTAAAATTACCCTGCATCAAGGAGAATGCCGGAGGTGTAAAAGATGACCTGGATGTGGATTGCCGGCGGTATCCTGGCCGGCCTGTACCTCGTCAAAAGAAAGATTAACAACAACCTTTACACCACGACAGATACGCAGACACAGGAAAACCGGGAACAGGATGCGCACAATGACGGGAAACTGTACGGGAAACGGGAGATCCAGGAAGCGGTCACGGCGGGAGAACATGCGCTGGACAGCCTGCGCGCCGTCATGGAACGCCTGGATTTTGCACGGGCGTGGGGCGTTTGCGATATGCTCGGAGCCGGGGCGATCTCCAGTAAATACAAATACGGGAAGATCAATGACGCGAATGCATGGATGCAGCTAGCCAATCATGACCTGCGCACCTTTGAAAAGAAACTGGAGGATGTGACCGGGGTGAGTGAGTATATCCGGCCCGGCGACATGGTCTCCGCCATGGATGCGTTCTGTGAGCATATTGCCGCTGATTCCGCAGTACAGAAACGGATCAGCCGGGCCATGGCGCAGACCGACAGCCTGATTGTACAGGTGGGGGAAACAGTGGAACTCCTGAAAAAGAAGCTGGAAGACTGACAGACACAGGGATTGGCGGATGCTGACAATCTCCGAAAAAATATGAACAGCTGCCCGGAACGGTCTGACACCGTTCCGGGCAGCCGCTTTTTTTCCGGAAAAAGAGTTTCGCTGAATAACTTTATCGGTTTAGTACAATCTGTGGACAGAGAGACTATGATTTTCAGGCTGTCCTGCGCTTCGTGCGGGGACACCGCGCGTTTATGCGCCGGAAAGCAAATAGTTACAAGGCCTGCAGCACTGTTTTGCAAAATAACCGGGAAAAGGTGTTGACAAGCAGGCGTCTGTTTTCGTATACTCAATTTGACCGAAACCGGTTTAGTAAAAGGAGAATAGCGTGAGCGCAACGATCAGGGACGTGGCGAAGATCTGCGGGGTGTCTGTTTCCACCGTGTCACGGGTGCTGAACGGCTATACGGACATCAGCGAGGAGACGGCGAACAAAGTCTACGAAGCAATCAGAAAGCTGGACTATGTGCCGAACAACACCGCGCGGATGCTGTCAAAAAAGAATACGAGGATTATCGGGCTGACTATCCCGGATATCAAGGATCCGTTCTTCTCGGAAAACGCTGCCGGTGCGGAAAACCTGCTGCTGGAGAACGGATACCAGATTTTTTACGGGAATATGGACCGCAGCGGAGACAAACTGCTGAAGTTCCTGCAGCAGGCACGCCAGATGCGTTTTGACGGTCTGATCATCACACCGGACGCCTGGACGGAAGAACTGCTCGACACCCTGCAGAAGAGCGGTATCCCCGTGGTATCGCTGCGCAGAAGACCGCCCCAGAGCAGCGGCGTGCCCTTCGTGGACAACGACCACTACAAAAGCGCCATGGAGATGATGGCGTACCTGACGGAGCTGGGGCATACAAAGATCGCCCATATCATGCTGCCGACGTGTATCGGCGAGATCCGGCGTGAAGGCTATCGGGATTTCTGCCGCATCCGCGGGATCGAAGCGCGCGATGTGAAGATCGACCTGCCGGCCAACAAGCTGGATCAGGCCCGGCAAAACGGTTACGAGGCCATGAGGGAGATCCTCACGAAGTATCCGGATACGACGGCGGTCTTTGCCGGAACGGACCAGCTGGCTATCGGCGCCATGATCTGCCTGCGGGAACGAGGGCTGAGCGTTCCCGGGGACATATCAATTACCGGGGCCAATGATATGGATTACTCGTCCCTGCCGTGGTTCGACCTGACCACGATCTCCCTGAACAGGACGGAGATGGGACGTGCGGCAGCACAGATGCTGCTGGATATCATTGAGAACCGCCGGCCGCACCCGGAAAACCTGCTCCTGGGATCGACAATTGTCGTACGCGGAAGCGCCGCCCGGCTGACTGGCGGCAGCGCAGAAGGGGACAAGGATGGATAAGCTTTACACGGAGATCCTGAACCTGGCCGCGGACGCGGCACGGAAAGCCGGCACTTTCATCCGGGAAGCGCGGAAGACCGGCCTGCAGGTGAACGCCAAATCACAGCTGGATTTTGTTTCGGACAAGGATCTGATGTCTGAGAACATGATCCGGGAAATGATCCTGGAACACTATCCGGATCATCTGTTTTTCGGCGAGGAATCCGTTTCAGGCTGTTCTGCGGAGGAAGAGAAGGAACAGATCGAGTCCTTCCGCGATGAAGATTTTATCTGGGTGGTGGACCCGATTGACGGAACGGTCAACTATATCCGGGACTATCCACAGTACGCAGTATCCATCGGGGTAGTGCATCACCGGGAAATCATTGCCGGCGCGATCTATGATCCTTTCCGGGACGAACTTTTCACGGCCTGCATGGACGGCGGCGCTTTCCTGAACGGGGAACGGATCCGCGTTTCCGCGGCAAAGGACGCGGGAGACGCGATTATCAATACCAGCATGCCGGCGAGCAGCATGCAGACCCGTTCGGACATGGTTTCACGGATTCCGAAGGTTTCCGGAGCGTTTCAGTCCATGCGGATGTGGAACTGCGCGGCGGTCAGCCTTGCCTCCGTTGCCTGCGGAAGGACCGACGCGAACTATGAGGCCGGGATCCACCTGTGGGATATGGCGGCCGGGATCCTCCTGGTCCGGGAGGCGGGCGGGAAGGTCACGCGGCTGGACGGCTCGCCCTGCACGCTGACCCAGACGGATATCCTGGCGACCAACGGCTGTGTGCACGCGGCAGCGGTCAGGGCATTGAATACAGAAAAAGGATAAATGGTGGAAGATATGCAGCTAGACAGAAGAATGCTCCGACAGAGGAAATGGCATATGCGGGGGAAGTTGATCCGGCAGCACTGGCCGCTCTATCTCTTCCTGCTGCCGACGATCGCCTATTTCCTGATTTTCCGCTTCTATCCGATGTATGGTCTCCAGCTGGCATTCAAGAACTATCGCGTGGTGGACGGTATCAACGGAAGTCCCTGGGCCGGACTGGAGCATTTCAGGCGTTTTTTCACGACGGCAGACTTCGGTAAACTGATGGGGAATACCCTGAGCGTCTCCATCCTGACGCTGATTTTCACTTTCCCCCTGCCGATTATCCTGGCACTGCTGCTTAATCAGCTGACATCGCTGAAATACAAAAAGCTTGTCCAGACAACAGTGTACGCGCCCCATTTCATTTCCACCGTGGTCATGGTGGGAATGATCTTCCTGTTCACATCACCCTCCTCCGGCCTGATCAACAAGATCATTGAAGCGTTCGGCGGAAAGGCGGTTCATTTTACAGCGGAACCCGGATGGTTCGTACCAATGTATGTGATCTCCGAGATCTGGCAGTCCACCGGCTGGGGCAGCATCCTGTACCTGGCTGCGCTGGCCGGCGTCAGCCCGGAACTGCATGAAGCGGCCCTGGTGGACGGCGCCAACAAGTTCCAGCGCGTATGGCATATTGATATCCCGGGCATCCTGCCTACGATTGTCATCATGATGATCCTCAATGCGGGAAAGATTATGAACGTCGGCTTTGAAAAAGCCTACCTTATGCAGACCTCGCTGAACATCAAAGCCAGTGAAATTATCGCCACCTATGTTTACAAGCGCGGCGTGCTGAAATCCCAGATCAGCCTTTCCACAGCGGTGGGCCTGTTCGATTCGGTCGTGAATATGATCCTGGTTGTCTCCGTGAACTGGATTTCGCGCAAAGTGACCGATTCGTCGCTGTTCTGACGGGAGGGAAAAGAAAATGAAAAAAGTCAACGGCATCTCCCGCAGCCGCGCGGACAAAGCATTCGACATCATGGACTATGTCCTGCTGACGATCGCATTCCTGCTGGTGGCATACCCGCTCTATTTCGTGATCATCGCATCCGTTTCCGACCCGATCGCCGTTTATGAAGGCCGCGTGGTCCTTTATCCGATCAAACCGACCCTCGAAGGCTATGCCCGGATCTTCAGCTACGAGAGCCTTTTCGTCGGCTATAAGAACACGATCCTCTACACGCTGGTCGGGACAGCCATAAACGTGGTGCTGACCGTCACCGCCGGTTACGCCCTGAGCCGGAAGGAACTGGTGGGCAGGAACGTGATGATGATGGGCGTCATGTTCACGATGATCTTCTCCGGCGGCATGATTCCGACGTACCTGCTTGTCCGCCAGCTGGGCCTGTACAATACGATGTGGGCCCTGATCCTGCCGGGTGCCGTAAGCACCTGGAACCTGATCGTATGCCGGACATTCTTCCAGCAGACGATTCCGGACGAGCTGCGGGAGGCAGCGGACCTGGACGGCTGCGGGGATGTGGCGTTCTTCCTGCGGGTGGTGCTCCCGCTGAGCTCTTCGATTATCGCGGTCATGGTCCTGTTCTACGCCGTATCCCACTGGAACAGCTATTACAACGCCCTGATCTACCTGTCCTCGACGTCCAAGTACCCTCTGCAGCTGGTGCTGCGGAATATCCTGATCGTCAATACCATGGATGACATGGTGAACGACGTCGCGACCCAGGCTGCCCAGCAGCGTATGGGCGACCTGATCAAATACGGCATGATTATTGTGTCCTCGCTCCCGCTCCTGATCCTCTATCCCTTCCTGCAGAAGTATTTTGTGAAGGGCGTGATGATCGGGGCCATCAAAGGATAATGTGCTTCGCACAGGATCCTTATGATCACGTAATTTTCAGAGAAGGCAAGCTCTGAAAAAAATATAAGGAGGGTATACCTGCAATGAAGAAACTGCTGTCCCTGCTCCTGGCGCTGGCCCTGGTTATGAGCTGCGCCGCCGCTCTCGCCGAGGATTACTATCCGGCGGAGAAGGTCTCCTACAACGTCTGGATCCGGATGCGCCCGATGAACGGCGACGCGGACCAGATGGAAATCTTCAAGATCATGGAAGAAAAGACCAACGTCCACCTGAACTTCGAGCAGATCCCCCAGGCTGACTGGGAGGAAAAAGTCCTGCTTACACTGAACGGCGGCGTGGACCTGCCGGACGCCCTGTATTCCGGCTATTCCCTGACATCCACCCAGCTGCTGCAGTTCGGCGGCCAGGGCCTGCTGCTGCCCCTGAACGACCTGATCGACCAGTACATGCCCAACTTCAAGGCGAAGCTGGAAGCGCATCCTGAAGTGAAGGCCGCAATCACAGCGCCTGACGGAAACATCTACTCCCTGCCGTTCTGCCGCTTTGACGGCCTGACCGGACAGATTCCCAGCAACATGTTCATCAACAAAGTCTGGCTGGATAAGCTGGGCCTGGAAGTTCCCACCACCATCGAGGAACTGGAGACTGTCCTGACCGCTTTCAAGGAGAACGACTGCAACGGCAACGGCGACCCGGATGACGAGATCCCCATGACGTTCAAGTTTGAGGGATCGCAGCGCGACCTGGGCGGCCTGTTCGGTATGTTCGGCTATGCGGACAACCTCTACGGCGGCCAGCATCATTTCTGCGTGGACGACGGCAAGGTCATCTACACGCCGGCCACCGAAGGCTACAAGAATGCCTGTGCTTACCTGTATGAACACTTCTTCTCCAAGGGCCTGATCGACCAGGAAGGCTTCACCATGGACAAGGCAACCTACAATGCCCAGAACCAGGGAGAGATTGCCAACATCGGCTCCTACTTCTCCTGGAACATCTTCGACCTGGGCTCCGTCCATATGGATGAGTACGTTCCCATGGCTCCCCTGAAGGGACCGGACGGCACGACCAGCTGGGGTTATGTGACCTCTTCCGGCATTGAGACCGTGGGCCTCGTGCTGACCAAGGACTGCCAGGATCCGGTGAACCTGATCAAGTGGGCGGACCTGTGCTATGACGACTTCTACGGCATGCAGCTTGAGTACGGCTGTATCGGCACCAACCTGATCGACAACGGCGACGGCACCTACGACTATGTCAGGGAATACCCGGACGGCATGACCTACGACGAGTTCCTGTTCGGAAATACCTATCCGGACTCCTGCCTGGCCCTGTTCCGTGATTTCTATGAAACCACCCTGCCGATGCCCGACAGCGCCAAGGCCAAGGACAAGATCAACAACGAGATGTATCTGCCCGTTGCTACGACCTATTACTATCCGACCCTGCTCTTCAGCGCCGAAGACAACGACCGCATTGCCGATATCGGCTCTGACATTATCGCGTACAACGAAGAAAAGCGCGCTGAGTGGCTGGCCCGCGGCGGCGTGGAAGAACAGTGGGATGAATATCTCGCACAGCTGGATGCCATGGGCCTTCAGGAATACATTGAAATCTACCAGAGGACCTACGACAACGCTTACGGAAAATAAGGCTGTAAAAGTCCTTTTTCCAGACGTCCGGCAGGGGGAGCTTCCAGCTCCCCCTGCTTTTTTGCAGGGCGGAGCGACGCCTGAGCAGGGGAAACCATTCATTGCAAGAACCCTGTTCTGCTGATATAATCGTAACCGGTCTGAAAAGCAAGCCCCGCATCCGGACTCATCCGTGCAGGAACCGAAAGAGGTAGGAAAATGAGTATTTTGGAGATTCTTCACAAACTGGTGCTTGGTCCGATTGAGCTCCTGTTTGATGTCATCTTCTCCTTCGCGATGTCAGCCACCCAAGGTCCCCTGCGCTCCGTGATTCTCCTGAGCGTTGCGGTCAATTTCCTCGTTCTTCCGCTGTACCGGAAAGCCGACGCCCTGCAGAAGGAGGAGCAGGAGACGGCAAAACGCCTGAAGCCGCGGATCGACCAGATCAGGGAGGCTTTTTCCGGAGACGAGCGCTTCATGATCCTCCAGACTTTCTATCGCCAGAACCACTATAAACCGTACTACGTGCTGCGCGGCTCGCTGTCCCTGCTGCTGCAGATCCCGTTTTTCATGGCGGCGTACAACTTCCTGTCGAATCTGACGATTCTGCAGGGGGCAGCTTACCCGCCGCTCGGAATTGAGAACCTGGCCGAGCCGGACAGGATGCTGCGGCTGGGCGGCGTTACGGTCAACCTGCTGCCCATAGCCATGACGCTGATCAATATCGTTTCCGGGATGATCTATACCAAAGGCATGCCGCTGAAGAGCAAGATCCAGCTGTACGGCATGGCGCTGATCTTCCTGGTTTTACTGTACAATTCCCCGGCGGGCCTCGTGGTCTACTGGACGATGAACAACCTCTTTTCCCTTGTCAAAAATATTTACGGAAAGCTCCGGAATCCGCTCAAAACCTCCGGGATCGCCTGCTCCGTGCTCGGGCTCGCGGCCGGGGTGTTCATCGCGTTCAGGTTCGAGAATTATGATCCCCGGAAAGTTTTCTGGTTTGTCTGCCTGGTGCTGCCGCTGCAGGTTCCGCTGCTTCTGTACGGACTGTCCGTGCTGATCCGGAAAACAAAAAGGACCGGAAAGGCCGGAAAGGCCGGAATCATACCGCCCGGCATCCGGAAGCACAGTTGGGGGATTTTCCTTACCTGCTGTGTGCTGCTGACGGTGCTCACGGGCCTGCTGATCCCGTCCGCGGTAATCCATGACTCCCCTGCGGAATTTGTGGAGATCAATGCCTACCGCTCTCCGCTGATCTTTGTGCTGCACGCATTCCTGCTTTCCGCCGGCACCTTTATGATCTGGAGCGTTGTCTATGCCCTCCTGTCGGAGGAAAAACGCCGCCCGGTTTTCAGCCTGGTGTTTGCGGTACTGTCGCTTTCGGCGGTTGTGAACTATATGTTCTTCGGGAACGGCTACGGCAATATGTCCTCCCGCCTTGTCTATGACCTGGACATCGCGGGCAGGGTTCCCGTTATACAGATCCTGCTGAACGCCGGGGTACTCCTGGCGCTGGCGGGTGCCGTCTGTTTCCTCTGGCGCAGGAGAACTGCCCTGCTCCGGGCGGTCTGCGTCCTGGCGGCCCTGGTAACCGGCGGCATGGCGCTGGTGAATATCGTTTCCGTCGCGAACCGCCTGCCGGAGATCAGACGGCTCGCGGAACAGCAGCAGTATGAGCGGGAAAAGATTATCCACCTGGACCGGAACGGGAAAAACGTCGTGGTCCTGATGCTTGACAGGGCATGCGGCTGCCTCATGCCGTATATCTTTGAGGAGAAGCCGGAGCTGAAGGAGCAGTTCGCCGGCTTTGTCTGCTACACGAACGTGCTTTCCTACGGCAACGCGACGCACAACGGAGCTACCGGCCTGTTCGGCGGTTATGAGTATACGCCGCGGAAGATTGACGAACGGACGGATAAAACGCTGGCGGAGAAGCAGAACGAGCTGCTCCGGCTGATGCCGGTGCTCTTTGCGGAAAACGGCTATGACGTCGCGGTCTGCGATCCGCCGTACGCGAACTATTCCTGGATTCCGGACCTGACGATTTATGAGGATCATCCGGAGATCCGCGGTTATATTACGGACGGCGTCTGGCGGGGAGATTCCCGGGACGAAAGCGAGGAAGGCATTGAGGACCGGAACCGCCTCCGGGAGCGGAACCTGTTCTGCTACAGCGTGCTGCGCTCCTCACCGGTACTGCTCCATTCACTGCTGTATGAGGGCGGGAACTATAACCGCTCAGAGAAGGAAGTCCAGGTCTTCTTCGACAGCGACCGGTACCGGATCCTGCAGGGGCTGCCGGATATGTCACAGGTGCGGGAGGAGGGGGGCAACACCTTCCTGATGATGACATCCAACATGACCCATGTGCCGCAGATTCTCCAGGAACCGGAGTATGTTCCGGCGGAGGAACCGGATAATGAGGAATATGACCGGCTGCATCCTTCCCGCTTTGCGGCGGACGGAACGGAACTGCCGCTGTTATCCGATGAGCAGAAGATGTATTACCATGTGAACATGGCCGCGATGATGCTTGTCGGGGACTGGCTGGATTACCTGCGGGAGCAGGGAGTTTATGACAATACCCGGATCATTCTTGTCTCGGATCACGGGACGAACCTGGGGTATTCCGGAATGTATTCGGAAAAAGCAGGGGTGGATATTGCCTATTATAATCCCATTTTACTCGTCAAGGATTTCGGCAGTGAAACTCCGTTCTCTTTCAGTAATGAGTTTATGACCAACGCGGATACGCCTGTCCTGGCGTTTTCCGGGCTGATTGATCATCCGGTGAATCCTGCCACCGGCGTGCCGGTTACGGATGATCTCAAGCGGAACGATGAGCAGGAGATCTGTTACAGCGAAAGAAGATTCGAGGGCTTTGAAGAATACGCTTTTCCGCGCGCAACTTATTATGTACTGAAAAACCGTGAGGTCATGGACCCGGAGAACTGGAGTGTGAAAAAATGATTTTCTATATTGATCCCGGTACGGGCAGCATGCTCTTTACGATCCTGATCGGCGTTCTCGGCGCACTGGTCTATGCCTTCCGGAATGTCCTGATGAAGGCGAAGTTCGCCATCACAGGCGGACGAAAGTCGAAGGAAGGCGAGGCGAACCGGATCCCGATCGTGATTTTCACGGACAGCAAGCGGTACTGGAACCTCTTCCGTCCGATCTGCAACGAGCTCGAGAAACGGCAGATTCCGGCGCTCTATCTGACTGCCTCCGAGGATGATCCGGCGCTTTCGGAAACAAAGTACACCTTTGTCCGCACGGAGTTTGCGGGGAAAGGGAACCGCGCCTTCGCAAAAATGAATATGATCCGGGCTGACGTGGTGCTCTCCAGCACGCCGGGCCTGGATGTTTACCAGTGGAAGCGCTCCCGCGGCGTGAAAACCTATGTGCATATTCCCCACGGGATCTACGACCTCACGACTTACCGCATGTTCGGCCTGGATTACTATGACGCGGTTCTCCTCGCGGGCAGTTTTCAGGAGGCCCCGGTTCGCAAAATAGAGCAGGAGAGGGATCTTCCGGCGAAAGAGCTTCCGGTTGCCGGCATGCCCTACCTGGATGAAATGCTGAAGCGGAAAAAGGAAGAGGAAGCGCAGACAGAAGGAGAAGAGGCAGGAGAAAAACCGGCGGAAGCGGCAAAGACAGTTCTGCTGGCTCCCTCCTGGGGTAAGAGCGCGATTCTTGCCCGCTACGGGGAAAAGATTTTTGATGCGCTCCTGAAGACGGATTATCATATCATTGTCCGGCCGCATCCCCAGTCCTTCACCTCCGAAAAGGAGCTGATAGACAGCCTGCAGGCGAAGTATCCGGACAGCGGCCGCCTGGAATGGGACCGGAATACTGATAACTATGATTCCCTGAAACGGTCCGATCTGCTGATTTCCGACTTCTCGGGCGTGGTCTTTGACTTTGCGTTTATTTTTGAGCGCCCCGTCATCATTGCGGATACCTCTTTTGATCCGAAACCATATGATGCTTCCTGGCTGGATGATCCGATCTGGAACTATGAAGCCGTAAAGGAGTTTGGCGCCCAGCTGACGGAAGACAATGCGGAAAACATCGGGGAACTGATCCGTGAATGCCTGGATTCCCCGGAACTGAAGGCGGGCATCCGGAAGGTCCGGGAGGAATCCTGGGCGAACATCGGACATTCCGCGGAGAAGATTGTGGATTATCTTGCCGAAAAGACGGAACTTTAACTTGTTGTAACCGGCATGAAGCAGGCCCTGTATCCGGATTCACCCGTGCAGGAAACGAAAGAGGAAGGAAAATGAGTATTCTGGAGATTCTTCACAAACTGGTGCTTGGTCCGATTGAGCTCCTGTTTGATGTCATCTTCTCCTTCGCGATGGGGGCCACCGAAAGCCCCCTGCTTTCCGTGATTCTCCTGAGCGTTGCGGTCAATTTCCTCGTTCTTCCGCTGTACCGGAAAGCCGACGCCCTGCAGAAGGAGGAGCAGGAGACGGCAAAACGCCTGAAGCCGCGGATCGACCAGATCAGGG
>Ga0256407_10010094_pt1 | contig 13350 bp, 7 predicted proteins | sample RumenRJG_04DNA_FD_193489 | JGI IMG/M metagenome (GOLD analysis project Ga0256407, IMG submission 193489) | Bovine rumen microbial communities from Lethbridge, Alberta, Canada - RJG_04 | ecosystem: Host-associated > Mammals > Digestive system > Stomach > Rumen | place: Canada: Alberta | collected... | reverse complement strand
ATTATTATTATTATTATTATTATTATTATTATTATTATTATTATTATTATTATTATTATTATTATTATTATTATTATTATTATTATTATTATTATTATTATTATTATTATTATTATTATTATTATTTGAATAATTTTCATCAATTAATACATTAGATAATATTTCTAATTTTTTATTGTTTAAATCAATTGGATTTTCTATAATATTGGAAGTATTTTTTGTTAAATTCTTTATATTTACCTCATTTTCTTTTTTTATTTTTTTTTCTTTTTTTTGAAATTGTTTTTTAAATTCTTTTAATAATTGTTTTTCTAATTTTGCTTTTTTTTTTAATTGTTGTTTTTGTTTTTTCATTTCTTTTTTAAGTTTTATAAATTTATTCATTTTAAAATTATTTTCAATTGGAATTTTTAATTGAGTTTTAATTTCATTAATTCTTTTCTCTTTTTTAATTATTTCTTCACAATTTTCCTTATATTTCTTGTTTATATTTTTTTCCATATCATTATATTGATTTTGAAGTTTTTGAATTGTATTTGATAAATCAATTAATTTATTTTTTCCTTCATTTAATTCATTATTACTTTTTTCAATTAATATTTTTTTTTCTTTGATTAATTCTGTTAATTCTTCTTCAAGTTTTTTTTTATATTCAATTATATCTTCTTTTTCATTTTCTTTTATATCTTCATCATCATCTTCACTTTGACTTTCACTTTTATTTTCACTATTTTTTGATATTTCATTTAAATTATCTTTATATAGTTTACTTTTTTCACTAATTGAAAGAAAAAGTTCACTTATACCTTCTTTTAAAAATATTTTAAAATCATCTTCATTTTGAATTTGTATTTTTTTTAAATCTTTTATGTATTGAATTAGAATTTCATTTACATCTGATTCAGAAAAAAGAAATTGTTCTGATATTATTTTTTTTAATAATTTTAAATTTAATGGGATATCTATTTCTTCTTTCTCATCGTAAAAATTTAAAATAATTCTTTCCATTATTTTATGTTTTTTTGTTATTTTGTTAATATATTTAACTTATTTTAAAATTAAAAAGATTAAAAATTTATTTTCTAAAATCCCATTAATATAATAAATAATTTTATTTTATAACAATAAAAGTTTTTCTTACAATTAATTAAAATTTTCTAATTATCAAAATGAAAAATAAAGAAATCAATTTTCTCATAGTTATATTAAAAACTAATTATTTTTTCATTATATATTTAGAAATACTATTTAAGAATTCGTTAGAAGAATTTATAAATTTATTTATATTTTCTTGTAAACCTTGTGAAAAGCTTTTATTATCAATTTTAATTGAAAAAAAAAAATTCACCTCAGAAAAAAATTCCTTATTTCCTTTAATATGATAATTTCTTATAAATTCATTAATTAAATGTCCAAAATTTTCTTGAAAATCAACTAAATGTTTGAAATTTTCTTTTATAACTTGATGAAGTTGTAATAAATATTTATAAAATTTTGTGAATTCATCATTTAAAAAAGTAAATAAATGATTAAATCTTTCTTTGTTTAAATAATTAACTACTAATATAAATTTATAAATATTTTGTAATAATTCATCTAAAATATTTTTTAATTCTTCATATTTATTTTCTGAAATTGATAAAATTGGAGGATATAATTTATTAGAATAATCATTTTTTATAGATTCAAATAATTGAAATTTTTTTTCAATTTTATTATTATTTTTAAGTGTATTTTTTATTTCATTTATATTTTGATTTTCGGGTTTCTTATATAAATTATTATTAACAATAACATTATTATTATTTTTATCATTTTTATCAATTAATATTTTTTTAAATATCTCTAATGAATTTTTTTTATTAATAATTTTGAAAATACAAGATTTACATAAAATTTTTGGAATTTTAAAAGTCCAATTATTACTTTCTTTTTCATAATCACGATGATAATCTAATAATTCTTTTTTATTAACTGAAAAAATTTCATGTGAATAATCAACAACTTCATTTTTACATAAATAAAGATATCTTAAATAATTTAAAAAATCTTTAGAATTTTTAAATCTTAATAATTCATTTAAACAATGTTCATTTTTAAAACAAATTTCACAATTTTTTTTCAAATAAATATTTTTACATTTATGATGATAATAATTTTCACATAAATTTGCAATTTTTATTAATTTTTTTTTTAACCTAAGTGATACTCCATTATTACTTGTTAAATTATCAAATTTTAAATCATATGGATTATATAATAATTTATATCCATTTGGTAATATTAAGCAATTATAATTTGGTTGATAGTAATAAATTTTTTCTTTATTTTTATTGTCTTTTTCTTTTTTATTTTTATCATTAAAATTTTTATCATTTAAAAAATCAAAAATTTTATTATTTTTTTCATTTAATAAATTATTTTGAAAATCTTCATTTTTATCTTCACTATTATAATTATTTTTAAAAGTTATGATTTTTTCTTTAATTAAACATTCTTCAAAATTTTTTGGTTCATTTTCATTTAAATTTTCTTCTTTTTTATAAAATTGAAAACAAGATGGACAATTACATTTCTTTCTACATTTAAAACAAATCCATCCATTTTCATTAAATTCTTCCTTTAATTCTTCAAAATTTCCAAATAAGGCAAAATTTTTTTCTATACATTCTTTACAAAAACCTTCTTGGCAACAATCATCAGTACAACTTATAATTTCATTTATATTTTTTAAATTTTTGCAAAAATGACATTGAAAAAAGGAGTCTTTTGTATCATTTATTGATATTTCTACTTCCATTAAATTCACAATTTTAAAAAGTTTAAATATTAAACAATAATAGAAAAAATTATATTATTGAGTTTATAATTTATTATTAGTTTATATAATGAAAATAGGATTTTTTGTTATTTTATATACTTCATTTTATTTTATATTTGATATATTTATTTAATAATAAATTTATAAAATGGATCAAGAACCTTTAATTGATAATAAAGAAATAAATAACAAAAAAATTGATTTTCTAAATGAAAAAGAAGAAAATAATGTTTTTTATAAAATGAATGAATCTCAATTAAAAGATTATTTAATTCAATTTTTAAATAATAATACAATTAACCAAATTATTGAAAATGGATTAAATGGTTTTGATTTATTAAATATAATAAATGATAATCAAACATTAAATAAATTAACAAAAGATAATTTACATGAAAAGATAAGTTTAAAAAAAATAATTATGAATGAAATTGAAAAAATGTTAATTGTTAAAATAATTTTAGATGATGGAAAAGAAATTATTATTAATTTAGAAAATGACCCTGAATTTACTATTGAAAATTTAACAACAATTATTAGAGAATTTTCTAATAATAATAAAATATTTTTAACTCCTTTAAATAATGAAAATGAAATTTTATTACCTAAAATAAAGATTATTCCAAGAATTTTTTCTAATCCAGAAAAATATTCAAATTTAAAAGTTTTTAATTTTTCAAAAGTTAAAAATCAGAATATTTCATTAGAAAATATTGCTTTACAAGGATATAGTCAATTATCTAATAAAGTTAAAACTGAAAATAAATTTATACCAATTGGAAATTATAATTCTTCATTAACTAATTCAAATCAAACAAATACAAAAAATGATATAGATTTCAATTTTATAAATAATAATAATAACAATAATAATATAAATGATAATAATAACAATATAAATATTAAAACTAATAATAAAAATAATAATAATCAAGATAATTTATCTCAAAAATATTCAAATTTATTTCAATATAAACCAATAAAACAAACAACTCAAGATGAAGAAGATAATAAAGATATTACATATCCAAATTCTGATTATAAACCAATAAATAAAATTCCAGGAGGATATTCAAATGTAAATATAATAAGAAATGAAGAAATAGACTCTAAAGATATGGGATTAAGTAGTGTTCGTTTATTATCAAATGAACAACCTTATTCAAAATATTCAGTAACTCAAACAAAAAAAATGAATGAAATTAAAAATAATCAAGATAAAGAAGAATTAGAAAATTATATGAAAAAAGGTTATGGAACTTATAATAATAATTTAAATATTAATTTAGATGATAATAATAATAATCCAAATTATACTATTTCTAAAAGTTATACTAATTTTTCTTCTGAAAAAAGAGAATTCAGAGGTTATGAACCTAATTTAACTAATGAAAATTCAAATAAAGATTATCCTTCATATTTATCTTCTCCTTTTGTTGGACAAAATAATAATAATTTTTATAATACTAATTATGAATTAATTAGAAATAAAAGTAAAGATAAAAATATTCCTACTCAAGATATTGATAATTCTCAAAATAAAAAATATTCAGGATATAAACCTCTTTAAAATTATATTATTTTATGATTAAAAAATAATATTAATTAATAAAAAAATAATAGAATATTAATATTAAAAAAATAATTTTTTTATATAATCAAAATTAAAAAAAAAATTTAAAAATCCAAAAATTAAAAATAATAAAAAAATTAATTATGAAAAAAGAAATTTTTAACTTTAAATAACTAAAAAAAAAAAATAAAATTAATAACTTCCAAATTTATTCACTAAAAAGTTCTCCATATGCCAAAATCCTAATTAAAATAGCAAAACCAAGACTTCCAGCAATACTATAAACAATAATTTTAGTAAGTCTAATTTTTTTTCCAATAATTTGATGCATTTTTTCATAAGGATGTTCATTTTCATTTTGAGCAACTTCAATAATTTGACTATTTTTATTAATTTCTTCTAAAGAAACTTCTTCTTTTAATTCAACATGTTCTCCTTTTTGTTTAATATTAATTCTTTCTTTTTCTCCTCCTTTACCTAAATTAATAACATCTTGTCTTTCTGTATCTTTAATAATTTCACCTATAGTTTCTAATTTATCTTGATTATTATTTTCATCATTTAATTTTTTATTTTCTGTATATTTTGATATAATTAATTTTAAATTTTGCATTGCTGAATTTGTCAATTGACCATTTGAATCAATTTGTTTTTGTATTCCATTATTATTAATTTCATTAATTAATTTAAATATTATTTCTACATTTAAATTTTCAGAATATTCTTTTGGGATAACAATATAATAAAAATAATTATCTTTTGTTAAAGTGTAATATGATTTAAAATTTTCCATATCTGAATCAACATTTTGTGTTTCTGTTTCTGATATTTCTGAAAAAATTTTATCTCCTTTTGATTTTACTTCATTAAATTGTTGAATTGTTCCTCCTACTGAAGTATCTACTATTGATGCTATTGTTGATTGATTTTCTTTATTTCCTAAAAAAAAATAGTATATTGACATTTTTATTTATGTGTTTTAAAGTTTTGTTTTTTTTTTTAATTTTTTAATTTTTTTTATATTATTAAATTAATATATCGAAAAAAAATTTAAATAAATATACTATTTATTATATTTTTCTATAATTAATCATTTTTAACATTTTGATTAACTTTATTTTTTTTATCCAAATATATTTTGATTAAAAAAATTAAAATAGATAAAGAACTAATAATAACTCTCCATTTATCATAAGAATTATATTTTTTATTTTCAAAGCAATTAAATTTATTATTTTTTTGATAATAATAAGGAACACTCATACAAGAACCTTGTAAATCAACACAACATAATCCTCCAATAACATCATCATTCCCAATTGAACATTCTTTTGCATCTTCTCCGAATTTTGGACCACAAGATTGAATTGGGATTGAACAATCAAATTCTTCATTAAAATCACCTGAATATTTTGTTTCTTTTTCTATACATTTATTTTCTTTTTTATTTAAACAACATACTTTTTGATTTAATCTATTTTTTAAACAGTCGAATTTGTCTTTTGGATTTATTTCTGTACATTTTTGATTTTTTGATATTGTTATTAAGAGGATTAATATTATGCTTTGGTATTTCATTTTTTAATTTTGGTTTTTTATGTTTTTTTTATTTTGTTTTATTTAATTTCTTTTGTTTTTTATTTTATTTTAATTTTTTATAATTAAAAAATAAAATTAAGTTTTTTTTGTTTTTTAATAATATATATTATAAAATTTAAATTCTATTTCAGAAAAATCCTCATTAAAAATTTTTAAATTCTATATCAAAATAATAAATTTAAAAAATAAAATATATAATTTCTTCACTAAATTTATATAAAAAAAATTACCCCATTCCCCAAAGAGAAGAAGTTTTATGATCAGTTTCACTTCCTTCAATTCCTAATAACTTAGCAATATTTTTAATTTTAATTAAAGTTTCAACAGGAATAATAGACAACATTTTTTTAGTTTTATAAATAGTTTCATTTAATCCAGATTCATGTCTTTTCCAAATAAAAATATATAAAATAATTAAAATACCACCAATAATAGAATTAACATATATTTCATATTTAAAAATACTTTTCGAATCAAAAACAGCATGACTAATTAATAAATCATAAACATCAGTATAAGCAGGAATCATAATATCAGTTAAAATAAAAAAAATTCTCCTATTATTTTCTAAATTAAAAATATTCAAAGGATGAGCATAATAATATAAAGATAATAATTCCTCATCTTTTGGTATTAATTCAATATCTTGTCCAGTACCAAATAAAGTCAAATTATATACAAAATTATATTTTTCCTTATAAATATCTTGTGTTTTTTTCAATATTAAAAATTTAGTATAAATTTCTCTAATTTCTTCAAAATAATGCATTTGTAAAATAGTCAAACCTTCAATAATAGTACCATCACTCATTGAAGAACAATATTGATTATTAATAATATCATCAGTTGAATAATTTGAATAAAAACAAATATTTCCATTCATTATTTTATTATAAGCAATTCTATCATTATTTGTAAATACAACATTATCTGTAATTTCTCTTTGTTCTTCACTTACACTTTGATAAACTGTATCAATTAATGTTGGTGCATATTCACTTAAAGGAGAATAATTATATAATACTTCTTCATTAAAAAAATATTCTCTCATTAAATTAAATGCCATTATTGAATCAACTTGAATATTTACTTCATTTTTAATTTGAATTTGTCTTACTTTTCCATTTTGACATTTTGATGCTTGTAAAACTGTAGAAAAAATTATTGCCCCAGAACCAATTAATAATATTCCAATCCATAATAAATAAATTATTGGATTTGATTTTTTTTGATTTTGATTATTTCTATGTCCCATTCTTAATTTACTTTTTTCTTTTTCTTTCTGTTCATTTTTTTCTATATTTAAATCTCCTAAATCATTTAAAATTGCAATTGATTCTTCATCTTCATCATCTAATAAACTTCCACCATCATCACCTTTATTATTCTTATTATTTAATTTAAATAAGAAATTTTCACATCTAGATGATGCATCACTTATAATTTTATTATTAATTGAATAAAAAACTTGAATATAACTTTCTTTTTTATCAACAACATCTTCATAAAAATATTTAAAAACAAAAAATATAAATCCATTTACGAAACATAATACACAACAAATTATTAATAAAACTTTTATTTGTTCTTTAAAAGCTTTTGTTATTTCTTCGAAAAATAATTCTTGTTGATCAACACAATTAACATAATTTGCATTTAATGAATTTATTAAAAATAAAAAAACATCTTTATCAAGTGGAATTATTTCCGTAATATTTTTACGACTAATTCTAAAAAGAGACGTAATCATTAAAGTAAATGCTTCATTTCTCGTAATAGGAGTTTTACTTATTAATTGTGCATCATCTAAAACTTCTAAATTAACTGTTTTATTACTTAATTTTTCAAAAACTTCTTTAGATACCATCATAGAATATGAAATAATATTATCTAATTCTTCTTCTAATTTCTGATATAATAATTTTACTTCATTAATACTTTCATCAATATATGAATTTCTCTCTGTTCCTTGAAAAATTTGATAATTTTCATTACTTATTAAAGTCAATTCTCTTACATGTAATAGAGTTACTATCATATCAATAAAAAATTGATTTCCTGCTGTTAATAAATCAATATATATATCAATATTATCTAATCTTCCTTTTAAATAATATGTATATAAAAATATTTCTATTAGTAATAATGATAATATTAATATTGATACTAATTTTATTATTAAAACTGTTTTTTGAGTATCTTTTCTTTGTAAAGCAAAACCTATTTCTTTAATAAAAGTTTTCATTTCAATACTTTTTGTATCTTTATTTGTATTATCTAAATCAGTATTTTTATCATCTTTATCATTAGAATTTTTTTTATCATTTTCATCTTTATCAGCTTTTTCTTTTTCTTTTTGTGCCTTATTATCTTTTGTAATAACTTTCTCATCAGATAATTTTTGTTCAACTTCACTTTTAAAAACAAAATCATTTACTTTAACAGTAGTTCTACTTTTATAATCATAAATCATATAAGTAATTTTATCTAATTTAACATGATAATATTCATCATTAATTTGAAATAATTTGCTTTTAATATTAGTTTGAAAAGGTGCAGGTTTAATAATATCTTCACCTAAACTAGAATTAACAACATCTTCATTTTCTTCATCTTCTCCTTCTTCATAATCATCTTCATTATTATCTTCTCCATTTTCAGAATTTTCTTCACTTTCTGAATTTTTTTTCCTTTTTTCTTGTTCTAATAATTCTTCATTTAATCTAGAAACTTTTTTAATAGCAATTTCTTTTAAATTTTCCTTTATATCATTTACTAATTCTAAATTATTATGTTGTACAAAAACCATTTTTCCAACATCTAACATGAAAGGTTTTTCCATTTTAGGAACGAATAATTTATTTAAAACTTTTTGATTTTTATTATTATTTGCTGTAGTTCCGCTTTGATTTACTTCTTCATGAATATTATTAATAGAAATATATTTTTTTGGTTTTGCAATATCAGAAACATTATTATCAGAAACATGTAATTGACTTTTTATTTCTTTTCCAGATTGAACTCTTGTTGGTTTATTTATTGAAAGACTTGATGCACCTTTTTCTTTAAAAACATATTCTCTTGTTTCTTTACTTGTTGTTACTAAATCTAAATCTTTATCATGAAATTCAGTTTCAAATCTAAATACATATCCATATGTAATTTTACCAAATTTACATTTTGTAATTGTTAAAATAAAATTTTGTTTTGCACTTGCATTTATATTATCATTTTCTGTTCCTCCTAAAAAAATTGTAGCATTTTCAGCTTTTGTATTATTAATTGAAGAAAATTCTGTATATTTTCCTCTTAATTTTTTTTCTGTAAATTCTTCATTTGCTATATTATTTTTTTCCATAAATTTTCTTGATCGAAGACTCCAATTTACAATTAATGGTTTCATAAATTTTTTATTTATTATTCCTTTTTTTAAATCTAATTTTGATATTTTTATATGTTCTTTTTCAATTTCTATATTTCTTGCTATTAATTCTTCTTGAAATTGTTTTATATATTTTAATATTTCACATGTTCCATTTAACATATCTGAATGTAAATTTAATAAATTAATTGCATTAGCAGAAAAATTTTGAATTAGAAATTGTTCATTTGTTAAAACAAAACAAGTGGATGAAGTTATTGTATTACTTCCTGGAATAATTGAAGCTAAAAAATTTAATTCTCCTCTTTCACCTTGAATACTATAAATTTTAGCACTAAATGGAATAATATATCTTGCTTTATTAACTGCAAATTGTGATATTTCTTTCATTAATTGTTTATCATCTTTACCACCAAAAATATTTTCTTGATTAATTACATTTGCTCTTGCTTTTAATATTTTTGTATGTGGTTTTTGAAAAATTTCAGGTATGATTAAATTTAAATTTTGACCTACCATTTCTTCTTTTACAAAACCAAATAAAGAACAAGCAGATAAAGAAATATTAGTAATAATACCAAAATTTTCTGAATTAGCAGAAACAATAATAGTTTTATTTTCCTTTGCTGTTTGATTATTAGAATCATCAATATCTTTTATATCATCAACATTATCATTATTTTTATTAACAAAATCAATATTATTTAAAATATTAATTTGATAACTTGTATATAATTGATTTAATTCTTTATCATTAGGATTAATTTTAGTTAATTCTTTATACATTTCATTAATTTCTCCATTTAATTTCGCAATTTTATCACCAACATTTGCTAATTTTCCTAAATCTTTAACAATATTTGCACTAGAAATCATTAATAAATTCCAAAATTCTAAATAATTAATAACAGCTTCATTAACATCTTGTTTAAAATTTTTCTGCATAGAAATAAATTTCATTTCAGTAAAAACTGAAGATTCATCTTTCCCATTAGATTTATCAAAAGCAGCAGCTTCAATCATTCGATTTAATTGATAAATACAGAATTGTTCATTATAATTAGCATCACATCTATCTTGAATTTCTAATATTTCATTTTCAGCTTGTTTCCTCTTATGTAATTTATTTAATAAAAATTGAACATATCCTAATCTAATAGAAACACTTGTTGGAAATCTACTAACTCCTAATAAATAAATATCTTCAATATGTCTTAAAAGATATCTTTGATTTCCAGTTTTTAAAAATTCTTTTAATGGACAATTTTTAATAGCACATGAATCTTCATGTACTCCTATATAACCATCTAACATTATATGACATTTTCTATCTTTTTCATTTAAATCAAGTAACATTTCTAACATTTCTAATTTATCTAAAAATACTCTTTCAGCTTTTATTGCTAAGGGAAGCATTATTACTAAACTGTAATCTACCATTTTTACTGAATTACCTATTAGGAAAATTACTATCATTAAACTACCACAAAAAAATAATCCAATTCCACCATCAAAAACTGAATTTCTTAATAAGTAACAAGCAATTAAACAAAGATATGAATATGCTAAAACAGATATTAAACATAAGTAAATAGTCATAATAGTTTTATTATAAAATGGTCTATAATAAAAATAATTATAAGCAACGAAAAAACATAATGCTGCAGAAATTAAAATTACACTAAAATCATATCCTTTTCTAGCATAAATTGCATCTTCTACAACTACATATATTTTAAGTAATATTAAACTTAAATCAGCTTCATTTGATTTTTTAGCTGTACATGAAAATGAATTTTTTCTAATATCACTAAATGTATATATATTAAATATTTCAAATGTTATTAAAATTAATAAAGCTATACCACCTACTATACAATGGATTATATGTTCTAATTTCCAACAATCCATTTCACTTATATAACTTAATTTTTTTGTTTTTGTGTCACAATAATAAATTGCTGCAAGTGTTTGAAGTAAAGGAAGAAAAATTGCATTTCCAACTAAACCAAATGGTATATTTAAAATATCTAAAATCCATCTTTTATTAAATTTATTATTTTTAAATAGGATACATGTATAAAAAAATAGTATCATATAAATAAAGAGAATTATAATAAAAATGTAATATACTATTAATAATATTTCTTTATTTCCTTCGAGAAATGGTGAAAGACGAACAAAACTTAAATTTTGACTTATTTTTTCATAAAAATCTCCTCCTTTCCATAATTCTTTATACTATAATTATAATTATAAAAATATTATTTTTACTCTTTGTTGAATTGGGAAAGTTAAAATTTCTAAAAATTCTAAAATTACACAAATAATATCTACTTTAATACTATTTAATTTGCTTTGGAAAATATAATATACTAAAGGAAATGCTGATTTATTTAATTCTTTTCCTACTTTTTGATATATATTTGAGTAAGTAGATTGATTTGAAGGAGTGAATTTAATTAATTCTGAATATTGCTTTTCTTCATCATTCTTTCCCATTTTTATTTAATAGATGAAAAAAAATTATATTTAGATATTTTTATTATTTTTATTTATGTAAATATTTATTTTTTATTGAAAATATTTAAGATAAAGAAAATCAAAAAGATTATTATTTCGTTATTGTATTTAGAATATGATTATTTTTATAATCAAATTTTTTATTATTAAATTTGTATATGTAATATTTTTTATATATAATATATTTTTTTCAATTGTTAATATAAAATGAACAAAATTGTTTAATAAAACTAATTCATAAATAATTTTCTTATTAAATAGAAATATAATTTCCTTATTTAATAATTTTACATTCCAATTTTCAAATAATAATTATATAAAATTTTATAATCTTTATTATTAATTAATATAAATTAATATTTTAATAATTAATTTCAAAAAAAAATATAATATCCAAAAAAAAGAAAAAAAAAAAAAAAAACCTATAAAAAATAAAAAAAAATAAAAAAAAAAAAAAAAAAAAAAAAAAAAAAAAAAAATAAAAAAAAAAAACAAAAAATTTAAAAAAAAAAAAAAAAAAAAAAAAAAAAAAAAAAAAAAAAAAAAAAAAAAAAAAAAAAAAAAAAAAAAAAAAAAAAAAAAACAATAAAAAATTAATAAATAAAACCATAACTTTAAAAACATAAAAAAAAAAATGAATCCTACTCAAAAATTCTACGATTCCTACGACAAAAACAACATAGTTTTAAAATTAACAAATTCCTATTACCACAATAAAAATTTAGCCTTAATTCGAAATCGTAAAAACCAATTTAAAGAGCCAAAAAAAAGTATCCATCAATGGAAGCCAGATCCAATGTATAAATTCCGAGTAGAAAAAGACAACGAAGAATTATGTGGAAAAATAAAAGATATATCAAATAGAAAACCAAAACAATTTGACAATTCATTTTTTAATTCTTACAGGAGAAAATTAGCAATATGTAAAAAAAATAGAAGAAAAGAAATTCAAGAAGAAATTGATAAAGAAAATGAAGAAATGTATAAAAGATTTGGAATTGCAAAACCATTTATAAGTTCTAAACAATTAGATAGTGATTTTAATGGAGAACATAAAATTATTGTTAAGAAATTAAGAAGAGTTGATGCTGATGGTACTGTTGTTTTACCTAAAATTTATACTAATCCTATGTTAAATAGTAGAAATGTTAAAACTGAAGAAAGTAAAGAAAAAGGAGATGATGATAATGGAAATGAAGATAATGAAAATCAGGGAAATAATCAAGGAAATCAAAATGAGAATGATGATGGTGAAATTGTTGCTTATACTGAAAATTTACAAATTGATAATAAAAAACATGAAACTAAAGATGTTAAGAAAAAGAAATAAGAGGTTTTTTTTTTTTTGAGTTTTTTTTTTTTTTTTTATTTGGGGTTTAAATAGGAAAAAATATTATTTGGTTTTTAAAAAAAATTATTTGAAAAATAAAATCAAATAAAATTTTTTTTTTT
>Ga0256407_10010086_pt1 | contig 13356 bp, 4 predicted proteins | sample RumenRJG_04DNA_FD_193489 | JGI IMG/M metagenome (GOLD analysis project Ga0256407, IMG submission 193489) | Bovine rumen microbial communities from Lethbridge, Alberta, Canada - RJG_04 | ecosystem: Host-associated > Mammals > Digestive system > Stomach > Rumen | place: Canada: Alberta | collected... | reverse complement strand
ACTTACTCAAGCAGATCGACCTCGACAAGCTCAGCTATGAGCTGCGTGACCGTGCCAACAGCGACTCCAGCCAGATGCGCAAGACCGAGGCCTTGAAGCGTCTGCAGGTCGTGGAGGCTTTCCGTGGCTCCAAGGATGTGAACAAGCCGGAGTGGATGATCATGAAGATCATTCCGGTCATTCCGCCAGAGCTGCGTCCGTTGGTTCCGTTGGACGGTGGCCGTTTCGCCACTTCCGACCTCAACGACCTCTATCGTCGTGTCATCATCCGTAACAACCGTCTGAAACGACTCATCGAGATCAAGGCTCCAGAGGTGATTCTCCGTAACGAGAAACGTATGCTCCAGGAGGCTGTTGACTCTCTCTTCGACAACAGCCGCAAGGCCAGTGCCGTGAAGAGCGAGAGCAACCGTCCGTTGAAGTCCCTCTCTGACTCGCTGAAAGGTAAGCAAGGCCGCTTCCGTCAGAACCTGCTCGGTAAGCGTGTCGACTACTCTGCCCGTTCTGTGATCGTCGTCGGTCCTGAGTTGAAGATGGGTGAGTGTGGCCTGCCGAAGTTGATGGCTGCCGAACTCTACAAGCCGTTCATCATCCGCAAGCTCATTGAGCGCGGCATCGTGAAGACGGTCAAGAGCGCTAAGAAGATTGTGGACCGCCGTGAGCCGGTGATCTGGGATATTCTTGAGAACGTGATGAAGGGTCACCCTGTGCTCCTGAACCGTGCTCCTACGCTTCACCGTCTGTCTGTGATGGCTTTCCAGCCAAAGATGATCGAGGGTAAGGCTATCCAGCTCCACCCATTGGCTTGTACGCCGTTCAACGCTGACTTCGATGGTGACCAGATGGCTGTTCACTTGCCGTTGAGCAACGAGGCCGTGCTGGAAGCGCAGATTCTGATGCTTCAGAGCCACAACATCCTCAACCCGGCCAATGGTGCTCCTGTCACCGTGCCGTCGCAGGATATGGTGCTCGGCCTTTACTATATCACCAAGATCCGTCCGGGTGCCAAGGGTGAGGGTCAGACCTTCTACGGCCCTGAAGAGGCTATCATCGCTCTCAATGAGAAACGAGTTGACGAGCACGCTCAGGTGAAGTGCCTCGTCGACGACATTGACGAGAAGGGTAATCCTATCCGTCATATCGTAGAGACTACCGTGGGACGTATCATAGTCAACGAGATCATCCCGAAGGAGATTGGCTTCTTCAACGGTGTCATCTCCAAGAAGACGCTGCGTAAGCTCATCGCTGATGTGATCAAGCATGTGGGTATGGACCGTGCCTGCACGTTCCTTGACGGTGTGAAGAACCTTGGTTACCGCATGTCTTACCTTGCCGGTCTTTCCTTCAACCTCGATGACATCATCGTTCCAAAGGAAAAGGCAGAGATCGTGAAGCGTGGCCAGGACGAGGTCGATGAGGTCAAGGCCAACTTCGATATGGGTCTTATCACTGATAAGGAGCGCTATAATGAGGTCATCAACGCCTGGACACATGTCAACAACGACTTGAAGAAAGCTGTGATGAAGCACATGACCGAGGCCGACCAAGGTTTCAACGCCGTGTTCATGATGCTTGACTCCGGTGCCCGTGGTTCTGCTGACCAGATTGCCCAGCTCGCTGGTATGCGTGGTCTGATGGCCAAGCCGCAGAAAGCCGGTGCAGAGGGTAACTCCATCATCGAGAACCCTATCCTGAACAACCTGAAGGAGGGTATGTCTGTGCAGGAGTACTTCATTGCCTCACACGGTGCCCGTAAGGGTCTTGCCGACACGGCTATGAAGACGGCCGATGCCGGATACCTGACTCGTCGACTCGTCGACGTGTCGCACGATGTCATCATCACCGAGGAAGACTGCGGTACACTGCGTGGTCTGGAGTGCCGCGCCCTGAAAGAGGGCGACGAGGTTGTCTCCACACTTGCTGAGCGTATCCTGGGTCGTGTCTCCGTTCACGATGTCATCAATCCTCACACCAGTGAGATCATTGTCAAGGCCGGTGAGGAGATCACCGAGGCAAAGGCACAGGCTGTCGAGGATGCCGGTATCGAGATGGTAGAGATCCGCTCGGTGCTGACCTGTGAGAGCAAGAAGGGCGTCTGCCGCAAGTGCTACGGCCGCAACTTGGCTACTTCCAAGATGGTTCAGCTTGGTGAGGCTGTCGGTGTCATCGCTGCACAGGCTATCGGTGAGCCGGGTACACAGCTGACGCTTCGTACCTTCCACTCCGGTGGTATTGCTGAGAACGCTGCCGCCAACGCATCCATCACCTCTAAGTATGACGCTAAGCTGAAGTTCGAGGGCTTGCGTACGGTACCATTCGTAGACAAGAGCGACGAAAGCAATCCTGTCGAGTGCCAGATGGTAGTGAGCCGTTTGGCTGAGGTACAGTTCGTTGACCCCAATACTGATATTAACATGGCTACGCTGACCGTTCCTTACGGTAGCTCACTGTTCTTCAAGGATGGTGACGTAGTGAAGAAGGGCGACGTGGTCTGCAAGTGGGATCCGTTCAATGCTGTGATCGTCAGTGAGTATGCAGGTAAGCTGCAGTTCGACAATGTCATTGAGGGTGCAACCTTCAAGACTGAGACCGACGAGACCTCCGGTATGACCGAGCGTATCATTACTGAGTCCAAGGACCACAACGTCATCCCGACAGTTCACGTCGTTGACGAGAATGGTCAGGTGCTCGGTACCTATAACTTCCCTGTGGGCGGCCATATCGCCAACATCGAGGACGGTCAGGTCATCGAGACCGGTACCACACTGGTTCGCATCCCTCGTGCCGTGTTCAACGCCGGTGGTATCACCGGTGGTCTGCCGCGTGTGACCGAGCTCTTCGAGGCCCGTAACCCGACGAATCCCGCTGTGGTCTCTGAGATCGACGGTGAGGTGACCATGGGTAAGCTGAAGCGTGGTAACCAGGAGATCATCATCACCTCCAAAACGGGTGACCAGCGTAAGTATCTTGTACCATTGTCTCGTCAGATCCTGGTTCAGGAGCACGATGCTGTGCGTGCTGGTACAGCACTCTCCGACGGTGAGATTACACCGGGCGACATCCTTGCCATCAAGGGTCCCACCGCTGTACAGGAGTACATTGTCAATGAGGTGCAGAACGTCTACCGCCTCCAGGGTGTGAAGATCAACGACAAGCACTTCGAGATTATCGTCCGTCAGATGATGCGCAAGGTACGCATCGACGACCCGGGCGACACCTCGTTCCTTGAGCAGGATCTCGTTGACAAGCTCGACTTCGCTGACGAGAACGACCGTATCTGGGGTAAGAAGGTGGTGATCGACGAGGGTGACTCTGAGAACCTCCACAAGGGTCAGATCGTCACTGTGCGCAAGCTGCGTGACGAGAACTCCAGCCTGAAGCGTCGTGACCTGAAGACCGTCACTGTCCGTGACGCTGTGCCCGCTACGTCTACTCAGGTGCTGCAGGGTATCACCCGCGCCGCTTTGGGTACGAAGAGCTTCATGAGTGCTGCCTCATTCCAGGAGACCACCAAGGTGCTCAACGAGGCTGCCATCCGTGGCAAGGTCGACTACCTGGAGGGCATGAAGGAGAACGTGATCTGCGGTCACCTCATCCCTGCCGGTACCGGTATGCGTCAGTGGGATAAGATCATCGTGGGTTCTAAGGAAGAGTATGAGCGCATGGAAGCCAACCGCAAGAATGTGCTCGACTATGCTGACAAGGTGACTCCGGAGAATTAATCATTTACACAGTCTATCAATAATAAAGGCCGTGGACCCGTTATGGGTTCACGGCCTTTTTTTGGCTTCTTACTACTTTGTGCTCTCCGCCTTTTTTGGCTTCTTACTTGTTTGCTGTTATTGTTTCAAAGATAGTAGGCGATAACCATTAGTAAACGTATATTTTGCAGTCCTTGACGCTGCCCGGTGCGCCTTGCTCGGCGCGTGGCAGGTATTCGAGGGCGGAGACGGTCTGGGTGGAGCCGAGGTCAATAACGAGAAGGTGGGGAAGATCTGCGCCTGGAACGGTCTGCCAATAGGTAGACTCTTGCAGGTCGAAAGCCTTGTCGCCCGTGTGGTTGCCGTTGGCAGCATCTTCCGAGTCAGCGTATTTCGTCGTCCAAGACTCACGGCTGATGCGATGGCCTTGAGCATCCTGAAGATAGAGCTCAGCGATGGCGGAGAGGTCTTTGCCACTCTGGTTGCTGTTGATGAGAATAGCCAGGTAGCGGCCCTGCTGTGGCTTGTCGAGGCGAATGGTCTGCCAACCGTTGCCAGACTGTAGTACGCCACTGAAGGCCGGTGTGCGGCTGTTCAGGTCAGGCTTGTCACCGATGTTATTGTGCAGGTTGGTTTTCTCCAGTTGCAGCTTGTCGAGCTCCGGCTTATCCTGTCCCCAGAGAACGAGGTTTGCGGTGCCTACCACGTCGAGCACCATGATGTCGTTCTTGCCTTTCCGCAACCAGCAACCCGGGCAGTAGAGCGTCTGCTGAGGGCCAATGCGCCAAAAGCGGCCCAAAGCATGGCCGTTGACATAGACCTGGCCTTTGCCGAAGTTCTCCATATTAATAAAGGTGTCGCCCACCTTATTGAGGTTGAATGAGCCGAGGAAGACACTTGGCTCCTTGTCGCCGTTGCGCAGGTTGAGATGGGTGAGCAGTTCTACATACGGTTTACGCGACTGTGTGGCCAGTGTGTCCACATCGTCGGGAACGAGGCCGATGGTCCAGTCCTTGAGGTTGTAGGTGACATCGTGCTGTCCGTCGGTGGTGGCGATGGTCACGTCGCCCGTGATACCCTTGTAGTCCTTGATGGCGCGCCCGAAGTTGATACGTCCCATAGCCTCTACGAGGATGTCGAGTTTAGAACCTCTCTTCACGGGCGGCAACATGATGCTCTTCTCATTTTTCACGCGGTCGATCTTCCCAACAAACTCCCCGTTGATGAACACCTGCGCATAGTCGTGGGCATCGCTGATGGTGAGGCGGCTGGGTTGACTGATGTCGGGCAGGGTAGTGGAGTAGAAGGCCGAGCCCCATCCCATGTCCATCTCTTCAAAGGTCTTTGTATCGTGGCTCTTCACTGTGCGTGTGATGAACTGACAGAGAGGGATGCGGGCGGAGAGCTTCACCTTGGGGAAGCTGACCAGCGGAGCCGCAGGCTGGGGAACAGCGGGCAAAGCTTTGTCACCATTGTATTTCTCCATGGTGTGGCGCAACTCAAAGAATTTTGGCGTCGTGCGTCCATATTCATTGATCGGCGCATCGTAGTCGTAGGAGGTCACGTCGGGTGCGAATCCCGGGCTGTTGGCTCCTGCCCAATGTCCGAAGCTCGTTCCTCCGTGCGTCATGTAGAGTGAGAAGGAGATGCCTTTGGAGAGCATCTCGTCGATACCGGCCACCATGTCTTTGGCCGGACGTGTCTCGTGGCGTGCTCCCCACTTGTCAAACCACCCGCTCCAGAACTCCGAGCACATCTTCGGAGCGTCGGGACGCAGTTCGCCGAGACGTTTGAACTGTTGGTCGATGTTGGCGCCCGTGCCGAAGTTCATCGTCCACACAAGGTCGTCGAGGCCGTTCTTGGTGAAGTTGCTCGACCAGTCGCACTGGAAGAGAACCGGACCAACCTTGTTGCCCTGCTTGTCCTTGGAGTACCAATTAGCCTTGAGCAGATCGCGGATGGCACGGATGTAAGGTTTGTCCTCGCCATAGCTGCCATACTCGTTTTCTACCTGCACCATGATGATCGGGCCACCGCGTTGAATGGTCAGCGGAGCAAGTTGCTCAGCAACCTTTTCCTCGAAGACCTTCACACGCTGCATGAAGAACGGATCCTGCTCGCGCAGACGGATATCTTTCTTCTTCAGCAGCCACCAGGGCAGTCCGCCCATTTCCCATTCGGCGCAGACGTAGGGTCCCGGACGCACGATGACATACATGCCGTTTTTTTGTGCCAAGCGGCAGAAGGCAGCCACGTCGTTGCTGCCCGTGAAGTTGAAATGATCCTGCTGTGGCTCGTGGATGTTCCAAAACACATAGAGGCAGAGTGTGTTCATGCCGAGGGCTTTGCACATCTTGATGCGCTGCTCCCAATAGGGTCGGGGAATGCGCGGATAGTGCACCTCCGCAGCTTTCACGACAAACGGCTTGCCGTTGAGGAGAAAGGTGCCTTTTCCTACCGTGAAATCACCACTGCGGTTCGCTGCCAGACTGGAGCTTGGGCTCAGCATCATGGCCAATGCGAACATAAAAAAAAGAATCTTTTGTTGTAATCTCATAGAAGAATTGTTATTAGGATTGTCTTCCACAAAATTACAAAAAAGATTCTTTCCTGTTGTTCACTTATCTTTCAATCAATCGTGCAGCAGAGAGAAATGTCGAAAAATGCCTGCTGATTCACGATTTGTTACCTTGACATCTTTATCATTTATTGGTTCTGACCAATCGCAGTCCGTACCAGCCTGGGTTGGGCGTGGTGCCGTCGGCAGACAGTCTGACGAGGAACTTGGCGGTAGCCTTCCCATGCTTGTCACGAAGAAGAGTGGTGGGCAGAGGATATTCGACATCGAAGAAGCCATTGGTCTCGCCTTCGGCCTTCTCCGGAATAACGATGTTGGCGATATTTACGGCGTTGACAGTCAGCGTAGCCTGACGACCCTTGTCAGCTGTAGTGAATCGGCAGAGGATAGCAAGACTGTCAGCAGCGGCTTCTGTGTTGAATAGCGAATACTGTACGTAGCCACCTTTTTGTGCATCGCGATAGGTCTCGTCGCGGAATGATCCCGTGTGAGAGTCGGTCGTGTAGTTGTATTCGTGTCCCGCCTCGTTTTGCTGTTCACCTGGAGAGACGAAGTCGATGGTGCGCTTGGCGAGTGCTTCAGCCTTTCGTTCTGTCTCCGCCATATCGCTCTGAGCATAGCCTTCTGGCGTCTGCTGATACCAGTAACACATATAGCGGGCATGGTGGATCGTGGCAAACGGTTGCAGCATGAGATGTGTCCAGTGATAGCCTGTTACGCCCGGGCGGCTCACATCCAATGGGAAGCGGAGTGTGGACAGGTCGCCCTTGCCGACGCGGGAGAGTACTTCGCTGCGCTCGCCGATGAGTAGCGGAGCCGTGGTGAGCGGCAGACTCTTGCCCACGGCGCCGGGTGCATGGTCCATACGTCCTTCCCCGGCATATTCGTTTTTCAACGCCTCATAGCTCAATCCTGTCGCGTCAGCGTCAGCCTTGTCGCTGGCCGTGGTCTTTGCGGCAAGCAAGACGGGGCCATACTCAAAGGCTACATAGTCCGGAAGGTTAGGACAGGGCACCACGCGCATTGCCATGGGTAAATCAACTTGTACCTTGTCTCCGGCTTTCCACTGACGGCGCAGCTTGACGTAGGAAGCCTGTCCCACGGTTGTCTTGACCGTTTGTGGCTCACCATTGACGGTGATGCGATAGTCGGCTGTGGTCCACCAGGGATGGCGGATAGCCAGCGTGAACATGCCGTCGCGGTTGATGGTCAGCGCGGTCTGCTGACTATAAGGATAAGAAGTTGTCTGTGTCAAGTCGAAGCGGCGGTCGGAGAGATGACTTGGCGTGAAGAGATTGACGTAGAGCACAGAGTCGGCATCGTGGGTGTAGACAAACTGCCCGTACTTACTATGGTTTTCCATGCCCGTACCAACGCAGCACCACATGCCTTTGTTTACTTGGGAATAGATGCGGTATCCTTGTGGGCGCAGCGTGGTGAAATAGACATATCCGCCCGTCTTCGGGTCTTGCGTGGAGAGGATATGGTTGAGAGTGGTATATTCGTAGAAGTCGGCGTAGCGGGCGTCGTGGGTGCGGTCGGCGAGTATTTCCGAGAGTTTCAGCATGTTGTTGGAGTTGCAGCTCTCAGGTCCGTCGGCTCTGTCAATATAGCGGTTGCTGTTGGCTTTTGAGAGGAAGTGCTCTTCGACGCTGTTGCCGCCGATACATGTCGTGCGGTAATTTGCTACGTCGTCCCAGAAGTTTTGGGCTGCCTTGGCATAGCGCTTGTCGGCGGGGCTCATCTCTGCAATGCGCTCGAAGCCGATGTATTTCGGTACCTGCGTGTTGGCGTGCCGGTTGTCGAGAAACGTAGTGTTGAGCGTCTGCATACCGTCGACCATCTTTTGGTGTGAGAACGCCTTGGCAGCTTCGAGGTATTTTTTGTTGCCGAAGATCGTGTAGGCATCGGCGAGGACTTCATTCATACCTCCCTGCTCGGTGTTGAGTATGCTCTGCATCTGTTCGGTGCTGAGATGTCTGATGAGTGCCACGGCCCAGTCGGCCATCTTGCGGTACATCTCTTTGGCGGTCTTGTTGCCAGTGTAGAGATAGGCATCGCGCAGTCCGGCCATCACCTTATGCTCGCAGTAGAACGGCACCCACCCGCGTACGGGATCAAAGGCTTTGGCGTTGCCCTGATAGAGTTCTCGCCACACCTCGTTGATCGGTTGCCCGCCGAGAAAGCCTTTCATACCCGTCTTGTCGTGTTGGTAGACGTCCTGACAGTCTTTCAGAACGCTGAGCATATAGTCGAGTCGGGACTTGAGCAAGGCGCGTGTCTGATGGTCCTGGCAGGCAGCGTAGGCCATGGCGAGGGCAGAGAGATAGTGCCCGCCTACGTGTCCGGAGAGGTCAAAGCCGTTGCCGCCCCAGTTCTTGAAGTTAGGATGGAGCAGCAGCCAATTGGTATACCGGCCCGTGGTGAGTCCGGCTTGTCGGATGAATGGCGTGAGTAACCGGTCGGTATCGTAGTCGAGGAGCACACGGATGTTTAAGTCCATGGCCTGCTTCATGGGACTGTCGAGTAGCGTGACCTCGCTGAGGTTGAAATGATGGGGATAAAGTTGCTCCTGTGCCAAGCCTTTTGCAGGCGTAGCCGTCAGCATAGAGGCTGTGAGAGCGAACAGCAAAGAGTGTTTCATGATTTGTCTTTAGTATATTGTTGTTTGGTCAGGTGCAAAGATAAGCGTTTGTTTTCATATTTGCAAGTTTCTGTTGTATTTTATGTTCCAACAGCAATGATGATGTTAGTTTCTGGCGCTTTGGTGTTAGTTTCTCGCTTTGAAACTGTTAGTTTCTCAGTGAGAGACTACGAGTTTCTAAGGCTGAGACTATCAGTTTCTCGCTTAGAAACTGTCAGTTTCGGCCTTTGCGAGCAAGCTCGTAGCCTGCCCCATCGCTTCCACACCACCCCTGACGGGGTTAAAAGCCTGCCCATGATTTTCTTTTCTCTTTTCCGTTTGAAAGTGCTAATGCGATAATGACAGTATAAAGATTTATGTTTCCTCTCACTATGATTCCACGGAAAATATCCGCTGCGCCCATATAACACTATTAATTTTGATGCCGGGAAGCAGCCTTCTGAAAGTTATTCTTGATCATCAGCTCAAGTATTTTCAGACCACAGAGCCTTGGACGAAGTTCGGAACGGTGCAGACGCTGAGTGGCGAGACTTCTTTAATGCCGACTGCCTGTGCGAAGCCGTCTATCTTCTACGAGGTAAGTTAGTAATCAACTCCTTCACCGCCGGTGTCAGGTACCATTCTAAGTACGATGGCTTGCATCACAGCAAGGATTCATACTTGCTTGAAGTGTAATTGATTGGCTATCAGCGCCAGTACCCCTTGGCTTGGATATCTATATTAGCATCAGTCTCAATACACGCTCCATCCGATCGTGATACAGATCAATGGCTACGACCTCGTGAAGTATGAGGAGATAAAAGTTTGAGTTTTGTTTTTTTATCAAAGAAATATCAGCCTATGTGAACATTTTTAGAAAGAAAAGCCTATCTTTGCAATAACATTCAGCCTAAAGGAGATCTCTACAAGAGACGTAGACCTTAATATATAATACTGTGGTTATAATAATAATACTGTGGTTATGAAAAAAGCCATTCTCATCTTAATGACTCTATTTACTATGACAAGTTGCCATCATCAAATGACCGTTGACCAGCAGGTGGATGCCCTCTACGAGAAGATGTCGCAGAAGGAGCGCATCGCACAATTGCGAAGTACCTATATGGATGACCTCTTCGATGCGGAGGGACATCTCGACACCAATAAGTGCCGCGAGCTGATTCCCGATGGAATCGGCCATTTCTCACAGTATGCCAGTCAGGCTCCGATGGATCCCAATGTGCTGCGCGACCGTGTTGCCGCCGTACAGGAATGGCTGATCCACAATACCCCCAACGGCATCCCCGCCCTATTTCATGAGGAAGTGCTCTCGGGAATCAATACGAGTGGCGCCACCATCTATCCTCAACAGATCGGACAAGCCTGCTCGTTCAATCCAGAACTGGCAGGGAAGAAAACCCTGCAGACGGGAACCGCACTGCGCAAGATGGGTGGAGTGCTCTCGCTCTCACCCATGGTCGACGTGTGCCGTACGCCGAGCTTCAACCGTTTGGAGGAGTCCTATGGCGAGGACGGCTATCTATCGGCTGTGATGGGTACAGCCTTTGTGCGTGGGTTGCAGCACGGCGGACTGAACAAAGGCGTCGGCGCCTGCTCGAAACACTACCTTGGCTATGGCGGTGGAGGCGATGCCGACGAGAAAGAGCTGATGGAAGAGATACTCCTGCCTCACGAGACGATGATACGTCTGGCAGGCAGCAAAGCGCTCATGCCCGGCTATCATGCTGTGCATGGCACAAACTGTGTGGCCAATCACGAGATACTCACCGACATCCTGCGGGGCTATCTCGGCTTCGACGGCATGGTGGTGAGTGACTATACGGCTATCGATCAGATACCCGGGCTCGAAACCCCAACAGAGAAAGCGGCAGCGGCCATCAATGCCGGTAATGATGTCGACTTCCCTTACGGAGCCAACTATCAACATCTGCAGGAAGGACTCGACAGGGGACTCGTCAAGCCTAAGGCTTTTGAGCGCGCTGTGAAAGACGTGCTGAGATATAAGGTGCGGGCCGGACTGCTCTCCCGTACACCTTATTTATATAGTAACGAGAAAATTGTGCTCGACAGTCCCGAAGAGCGACAGACAGCATACGATATTGCTGCGCAGTCGGTGGTGTTGCTGAAAAACAGTGGTGTGCTTCCGCTGAGCGGCAAGCAGCGGGTCTTTGTGACCGGACCCAACGCCAACAGCATGTGGGCGATGTGCGGTGATTACTCTTTTCCCTCGATGACCTATTTTTGGAAGATGAATGACAAGGATCTCGACCATCCCCATGTGGTAGGTCTGTGGGAAGGAATGCGTGACCGTCGTCCCGCTGACATCGAACTGTCGTATTCGCGAGGCTGTGACTGGACGGAGAAGATTGAAACCAAGCTCAGCCACGGCGGCGACGAACGGGCATGGGACTATAAGATGCTGCATCGTAAAGTAGATGCAGGTGAGAAAGCCGACAGTGCCGAGGCCTTGCGCATGGCGCGTTCTGCCGACGTCATCATTGCAGCTATGGGCGAGAACGTGATGCTCTGCGGTGAGAACCGTGACCGCCAAGGTCTGAGCCTGCCGGGGAAGCAGGAACAGTATGTAGAGCAGTTGCTGGCAACGGGTAAGCCAGTAATACTCGTGCTCTTCGGTGGTCGAGCTCAGGTCATCGCTCGATTGGCAGACCGTTGTGCCGCCATCTTGCAGGCATGGTATCCCGGTGAGGAGGGTGGACACGCTGTGGCTGACATCCTCTACGGCAAAGTGTCGCCGTCGGGTAAGCTCTCGGTCAGCTATCCTAAGGAGGAACTCAACGTGCCGATCTGCTACAACCGATCCACAGCGCACGACAGTAGGGTAGAGTGGCCCTTTGGCTACGGACAGAGCTATACCAGTTTTGCTTACAGCAATCTGGAAATGACAGATGAGGCCAAGACCGATGAAGACAGCTTCACATTGCGTTTCCGCGTGACCAATACGGGTCAGCGTGACGGTGACGAGATTGCCCAACTCTATCTCTCTCCGGCAGACGACAAACTGCCGGTACGCCCGATACAGTTGCAGGGCTTTGCAAGAGTTTCACTGAAAGCGGGTGAGACCAAGACGGTGACGATGAAAGTATATACTGAACAGCTTGGCTACTACAGCCATGAACAGCAAAGACAATGGAATGTCGTACCCGGCAATTTCGTGCTGAAAGTGGCTGCATCGTCACAAGATATCCGGTTGCAGCATCCTTTGGCACTCAAGGGTAAAACGGTCGTCAAGCCGCTTCGGGATCACTATTTCTCTGAGGCTCTGGTTCAAGGAGAAAAGAAGTAGGGATGGACCAAGTTACATGTTGGATCAACAATATTAAATGGGTAAAATGAAAATAGAGACAGGTTACATGCCCTTCAAGGGCTTTAAGACGTTCTATCGCGTCGTAGGAGAGATGACCGATCGTGCACCGCTGGTGCTTTTGCACGGCGGACCAGGCTCCACACACAACTATTTCGAGGTGTTGGATCCTTTGGCTGAGCTGACTCACCGACAGATCGTCTTCTACGATCAGATCGGATGTGGTGAGAGTTATGTCGAGGGACACCCGGAGTTGTGGACGCTCGACACGTGGATGGAAGAACTCTCGTGCTTGCTGGATTATCTCCATATCTCCGACTTCCATCTTCTTGGACAATCGTGGGGTGGCATGCTGGCCATCGCCTACGCCATCGAGAAGAAACCGCAAGGACTGCGTTCGCTGATTCTCTCCAGCACGCTGCCGCAGAGTCAGCTGTGGGGCAAGGAGCAACATCGGCTGATCACGTTCATGAGTGAGGAAGACCAGAAGGCTATCGCAGAGGCTGAGCGCACCGGTAACTTCCAGTCACCGGCATATCTCAAAGCCAATGACCACTACGTGGCGCGCCATGAGTTCGTCATCGGGCCTGACACACCGGAGTGTATGAGCCGCAAGAAGCGCTTTGGCAATGAGGCTTATCTCGTGGCCTGGGGACCGAACGAATACAATCCGACCGGAACACTGAAGGACTTCAACTATACCGACCGCCTCTGTGAGATCTCCTGTCCGACACTCGTCGTCAGCGGTACCAACGACCTGTGTACACCGTACATCGCCAAGACCATGTTCGACAGAATACCTAATGCTAAATGGGAACTCTTCTATGGCGCGCGCCACATGGTGTTTACGGAACAGACAGACAAGTACCTCAAGATGATGACCAAATGGCTGCAGACAGAGTAAACAAACTGTAGGATATAGTAACAGAGTAAACATATATATGTCGGTTGTGTTACAGAATAAGGAGAAAAATGACACTGGGAAGAAAAAAGTGCATAAAGTTTTGGAAAGAACAAATCTTTTCTTTACCTTTGCAGTGTTATACCATGTTCTTACAGACTAAGACATAATAACAGAAACATAAATATATAGTAACCTTTAATTTAGCTT
>Ga0256407_10010085_pt1 | contig 13356 bp, 10 predicted proteins | sample RumenRJG_04DNA_FD_193489 | JGI IMG/M metagenome (GOLD analysis project Ga0256407, IMG submission 193489) | Bovine rumen microbial communities from Lethbridge, Alberta, Canada - RJG_04 | ecosystem: Host-associated > Mammals > Digestive system > Stomach > Rumen | place: Canada: Alberta... | reverse complement strand
ATAAAAAAAAAAACAAAATAAAAAAAAAAAAAAAAAAAAAAAAAAAAAAAAAAAAAACCAAAAAAAAAAAAATAAAAAAAAAAAAAGCAAAATGTCCAACAAAGAAAAAAGAAAACAACTCTCCCTCTCAAACTTCTCTTCCTCAGACTCACCTTACATAACAGGTAACCAAAAAAAAAAAATATAACCCAAACATAAAATAGTCCCTTCTCAAATTCCAAAAAAATTCAACTTATCAAAATACACAACACGACCTCCCTTATCTCAAACAGAACATTTCCCATATTACGACAGACCTTACAATCCAAATGACTCATTTTCAAACGAACCAAAACAATGGAAAAGAATAATAGGAGGAAGTCTATCTCGTTCAAAAAGAAAAACAAATCCAATATATGATCATATAAAAAGAGAAAATGTTCCTGGTCCTGGAAATTATAATCCAAAATTAATTTTAACAAGACCAATGACACCTTCTTATAAATGTGGTATTAGAAGAGAAGGTAAAAGTGATTTTAATGTTATTACTGGTACTTCTGTTTTTGTTGGTCCTGGGAAATATTTTTTTAAATTTGGTGATGAAGTCAGAAGTGATTTTAGAAATAGTCCTTTATATAGTATTGGGAGAAGTGGGAGGAAACCACTTTATGGGAAAATTTGGACTAGGAATGAAATGTATTTTTTATTACCTGCTTTTAGAAAAATGGGTTTTTATAGGAAAGATTTTGGTGGTAAAGGTTATTTTGTTAATAATACTATGGGAAATAGAGGTTTTAGTGCTAAGGTAACTGGACAAAAGAAAGTTTTTCTGTAATTTATTTTTTTATTTTTAAATAATAATATCAATTAATATATTTAATTTTTTATATAAATTCAAAAAATAAAAAATCTCAAAAAAAAAAATTAAATTCTAAAAATACATAAAAAAATAAAAATGGGTTCAATAATAAATAAAATAGTCTTCATGCCTCAACTAAAAGTCCATGAACAAGACTCAGAAAACGACATATTCCTTCCAACTTCTCATGGTTCCCAAATCCAAGTAAAAACAATAATAAAAAACGAAAATTACCTTTACTTAATAATTTCCCACGGTAACGCCGAAGATGTTTATGGTGTCTATGACTGGGCATCAAAATCCTTATCTCATTACGTAAACGTAAATATAATAATGTATGAATATACAGGATATGGAACAAACAATCAAGAAGCATTTCCATGTTCAGAACAATATTGTTACAATGACATTGATGCAGTATACAAATATTTAACTGAACAATTAAATGTTCCATCTGATAGAATTGTTGCTTATGGTAGAAGTGTTGGAAGTGGACCAAGTTGTTATTTAGCTGAAAAATATAAAATTAAAGGTTTGATTATTAATTGTGGTTTTTTAAGTGCTTTTAGAGTTATTTTTAAATTTAGATTTACTATGCCTGGGGATATGTTTCCTAATATTGATAGGATGAAAAATATTGATTGTCCTGTTTGTGTTTTTCATTCTATTAAAGATGAAATTATACCATTTTATCATGGGAAGGAATTATATAAAGCTAGTAAAAATAAATTTGAACCACTTTTTATTGATGGAACTTCACATAATAATATTGATAGGTTAAGTGATGATGTTTATCAACATATGCAGAAGTTTTTTAAGTTTTTAGATAAGGATTATCAAGAAGTTAAAAATGAAGTTGATGATATTAATGAAATGTAATAAAGGGATTTTTATACTTTTTCAAATTTTTTTTTACTTAAGTTTTTATTACATTTTGATAAAAAATAAAAATATTAAACAATTAAAATTTATTTAAAAAAATAATTTTTAAAAATAATGTTATTTATAATTTAAAAATTGATTTATGTTTTAGGAAAGTAGATAATTTTGTTTATAATTTTATAAGCCTATTTATATTTTTCATTTATTTTACCAAATTTTTATATTAGAATTGTTACCACAAATCAAATTACATAAAACAATAAACCATTAATAAAACAAATTAAATTTTATACATTATATTTTACAATAAAAATTACAATTTTTTAAACCTTGAACTAATAATTATATTAAGAATAAATGTGCATTGAATAATTTTCATATTCTTTATTTCAGATAATTTTTTATGATAAAAATTAAATTTTTTTCCTAATTTTTTATTTTTTATTTTTATAAAATGATGACTTAAAGAAATTAAAATAAGACAATACCCTAATTCTAAAATATTAAAATCTAGATATCTTTGATCTTCAATAATTGCTTGTGCATAAAACCAAATTTTTCTTGAAAATTCTGGAGAATCTTTTAAATATTGAAATAACTTAATATTTTTTATAAAAAAAATATGAATAATATCCATTAATGAAAAAGAATCTAAATCATAATTTAATGTAATTAAAATTTCCTGTTCGATTTTCATTATATTTGTTATATATTTTTGTAAATGAGAAATAAATTTTTTTAATTTTATCAAACAAGATTCATTAAATTTTAATGATAATAATAAACATATTGATGATATTTCTATTACATCATTTGATTTTTGAGAAAGGAAAAATCTATCCATGTAATCAATTGCTTTTAAAACAACATCTAATGTAAAATTATAATTTATTGATAAATTTTTAATATTATTTATTCCTTTTTCACGATTAATTAAATAATTTACATGGTAATAATTTGAATAATCACATAATATTTTTTTTTCATTAAACATTTTTATTAAACCTATTTCTTCAATTACATTAGATAAATTAGGAAAAAAACTCATTTTTAAATTTGGATTCTCTTTTAAAATATCTTTTTTATTGATTTTTTCGATTTTAATATATTGTTCTTCAAATAACAAATTCATTTTATTTTCAATATCTGAAAATATATTATTTAAATTAATTATTAATAAAAAATAATTAATTTACAATAATATTTACTACAAATTATAAAAAAAATTTATTATTTAATTCATAATAAAATTTATAAAAAAAAATATAAAATGACTCATTTATAAATAATATGAAAGAAAGTAATAATAATAACAATAATTTTAAAATCCAATCTCCAGAAGATATAAAAAATAATCAAAATAAACCAATAATACAAAATTATTTTAGAGGACATTATGTACAAAATAAAAATGAAAAAGAAAAAGAAAGACCAAATTATTTTACACCTAGAATAAAAGAAAGTGAAGTAAAAGGAAAACCTAAATTATTAACAAATAGATTACCAGATGCATTTACAGTAAAACCAAAGTAAAAAATAAATATAATTTAACTAAAATTTTTTAATCTAGAGAAACAACAATTCAAAATCATAGAAGAATTTATCAAACTAATACAAGAGAAAATTTATATAATAGAAGAAATGATTCAGCAAAAATGATTTTTAAAAATGATGATGATTATGAAATTCCACAAAAAGAAGTATAATATTATAAAATTAAAAAAAATATTAATTTTTATAGACAAGACATTCATCAGTTCCAAGACAAAAAACAAGTAATGACTTATCACCATTTAATGATAATTCATATAATGAAAATATTAATCAAATGAAAACAGAAGGGAATGATTCTGGAAAAAAATATTATAATTCTAAAGAAAATAATTATAATTATTTAAATGTTAGTAAAATAAAAATAAAAAATAAATATTATCAACAAAATATACCAAAACCAAATACTAAAAGTTCATATAGTGCAAATATTTCTTTTCATAATTCACATTCAAATTTTGCACCTAAAATTCAATTAGATGAAACTGATTTAAGTATAGGGAATGAAAATTTTCATAATAAGGAAAATACAAATCATATAATAGATAATAATAATAATAATAATTATAATAATGCCATTAATTCTCTTCATAATAATAATGGTATAAATTTAGAAGATGGAATTACATATAAAGTTAAAAATGGATATAAATATTATATTCATATTCCAACAGTTAATTTATATTTTATAAAAGAAATTAAATTTACTTATTCTCAAACATTAATAAAAAAAATTTCTGATTGGAATAAAAATTTTTATAAACATGAAAATTATTTAAAAATATATCAATATTTTGTAAATAATCCAGAAGGATATTTTTCAATATTAATTGAACAACCAATAGGAGATACAATTAATGATTATATTAATTCAATTGGTTTTTGTGATAATTTTTGTTTATCTCGAATATCTCAAAAAATATATGAGTTAATAAAAAATATGAAATATAATTCATATGAAGAAGTTTTTTGTGGATGTGATTTATTTTTTGATATATCTAATAAATTAAAAGTTTATCCTCCTTTTTTAAGAAATATAAATTATTCTACTCATTTATGTGAATGTAAACAAATCTTATTTAAAATTTGTAAAATATATCAAATAAATATCAATCCATATTTTTGTTTAGGATATTTAATGATTAAAATGATGAGTGGAAATATCAAATTAGTATCATTTAAATATTTAATTTCATATTATGAAGAAATTAAAAAAAATAATAATTGTTGTTTATTTCATACTTTAATTTATATTGAAGAAAAATTCTTAAATAAAAAAGAATTTTTATTAAAAGATTTATTAAAATTTTATTCACCTGAATTAAAACATTTTTTATGTGAATGTTTATCATTTGATTCAAATAGACATCCAACACCACAAAATGAATGGCTTAATTTATATGATATTTCTCAAAGAATTAGAGTTACTATTAAAGAATTACTTAGAATTGTTCAAAAAAATTTAAAAGAAAATAAATTTAAAACAATTGATGAATTTATGAATAATTATGAAATAATTTATAATAATTTAAAATTAAATGGTGGTGATAAAAGTTCATATATAAATCAACAATATTTTCAAAATTTATATAATCATAAATATATTATATCAATGATATGTCGTTGTTTTGAAATTGAAAAAGAAGAATTTATGTCAAAGTTAATTAATATAATTTGTGGAAAAGAGCATTCACCTGAAAAAAAAAAAATATCAGATCCATATTCTAGTATTAATTTAGAAAAAAAACAATATAGTAATTCATATAAGAAAAATACACATAATAGTGCTTATATTCAGGAAAATGATTCTATATATAATGGGAATAATCATATCTCAAAAGAAAGAAAAAATTTAAAATATTAATAAAATTTTGAAAATAAAATAATATATATTTAAATTGATATATTGAATAAAATATAAATACACATTAATAAATATCATTATTTATTTTAATAATTAAAAAAAATTATATTATTCAAATCAATATATGAAACAAAATAAACAAAATTTAAAGAATTGTCAATTATTATTATTAGTTTTTGGTACAAATCAATGTTATGAACCACCATATAATTTAATCCTTTCATTTCTAAATAATAAAAATGCAACAATTATTGAAAATAAAGATAATAAGGAAATAATATTTGAATATAATTTACAAAATGGAGATCCAATAATTATAAAATCAATTTTCGTAAAAGAAATAGCAGAAAAAAAACCATATTATGATAAAGTAGATGCATATGTTATTTTTGCAGATTTAGAAATGGTAGATACATTAGATAAATTAAATGAAATTGTTCAATTTCTTTTAGATTGTAATTCTAATATTCCTTCTATTATTTTTGGTAAATATAATAATAATACTGATAAAATACAAAGTCTAAATTCAGAAACTATGAATAATCAATTAAAGAAACATAGTGAATTAAAATTTAATTACGATGAAATTTGTACTGAACAAACAAAAGTTTTTAATGATATTATTGATATAAATTTAACAAAATGTTGGAATATAAAAGGAGAAAAGAAAAAAAGAGCAAAAATTAAAGGTTTAGAAAGTAACGATGCAAAAAGTGGATGTTTTATTTTTTAATTAAAAATTCAATTTAAAATAATAATTTATATATTAATGTATTAAATAAATCAATATAAATTTCAATTATCAAAAAAATATGTTTTATATTTATTCAATATAAAAAAAATAATTAATTAAAAAATAATTAAAAAATTCCTTTGAATAAAGTAAAAAACGTTAAATTTTCTATATTTAAAAAAAAAATTTAAATAAAAAAAACAAAAAAAAAACAAAAAAATGTTTAAAATTCTTTCAATCCAAGGAATGCAATGGGGAGATGAAGGTAAGGGAAAAATTACAGACTTCTACGCTCAAAAAGCTGACATAATAGTTCGTTCAAACGGAGGTAACAACGCAGGTCATTCAGTAGTAAGAAATGGAATACGATATTCTCTCCAACTTCTCCCATCAGGGATTTTTAACCCAAATGCAATTAACATAATTGCAGATGGAACTGTAATTTCATTATCAGGTCTCCTTGAAGAAATGGAACGTCTAGAAAAACAAAATATTACAAATTATAATCTATATATTGGTACAAGAGCTTCTATTATTATGCCTTATCATATACAATTAGATAAAGCTAAAGAAGTAATTTTAGGAAAAGCTAAAATTGGTACTACTGGTAAAGGAATTGGACCTTGTTATTCTGATAAAGCTGCTCGTTTAGGTTTGAGAATAGGGAATTTGGTTGATAAAGATTATTTAAAGAAACGACTTGAGGAAGTTTTACCTATTAAAAATATAGAATTAAAAGCTTTTGGTATTGAAGAATATGATATTGATAAAACTTTAACTTATCTTTTAGATTTAACTGAGAAATTATTAAAAAAAGTTAAAATAATTGATATTTCTAATTACTTATATGAAGCAATTAAACAAGGGAAAAAAATTTTATTTGAAGGTGCACAAGGTGCAATGTTATCAATTGATTTTGGTACATATCCTTATGTTACATCATCATCTACTTTATCAAGTGCAATACCTATTAATGCAGGAATCCCTGCTGAAATGATAAAAAATGATTATATTGTTGGTATTTTAAAAGCTTATACTACTAGAGTTGGTGAAGGTCCTTTCCCTAGTGAAATTTTAGATGAAAGAGCTAATTTAATTAGAGAAAAAGGACATGAATTTGGAACTGTTACTGGACGTCCTAGAAGAATTGGTTGGTTGGATCTTGCTCAAGTTAATTTTGTTGTTAAGATTAGTGGAGTTAAACATTTTGCTTTAATGCTTACTGATGTTTTATCTGTTGTTGATGAGATTAATATTTGTACTGGGTATGAAATTGATGGGAAAGTTATTGATTATTACCCTGCTAATTTAAGTGAATTATATAAGGTTAAACCTGTTTTTGTTACTATGAAAAATTGGAAAGAAGATATTTCTAAAATTAAGAAATTTGAGGATTTACCTAAAGAATGTCAAGATTATATTTTTACAATTGAAAAACTTACTGGAGGGAAGGTTTCTTTAGTTTCTGTCGGTCCTGATAAAACTGAAACTATTGTAAGAGAAGATTTATTTTAAAAAATAAAAATAAAAAAACTTTTATTATAATTTGAAATTAAGATTTATAATATATAATATTAAAAAATTATAATTTTAAAAAAGTAAAATAATAAATTATTTTTAAGTATGTATATTTAAAAAAATAAAAATCCTTAAATTAAATAAATATAATAATTTATCTATTTTATTTCTCCTTCTTTTCTCTTAATTTTTCTTTTTCTTCCTTAATCTTTCTAATTTCTTCAGGTTCAGATGCAGTTGCCAAAGAGAAGAAATATTCAAATTCAGCATTATAACTGAATTTTTGGAAAGCATCAATAGCATTTAAAGCAAAGAATCCAGTTTGTCCAGGTAAAACAGTCACAAGAATTTCATCATTTTGTCCTTTAGAAATTTCATTAATATCTTTAAACATTTCTAATTGTTCATCTTTAGGATCATCACTATTAAGTTGTAAATATAAATTATTATATTCTTTAAGTGTAGTAAGAACATTTAATCTTAAATCAGGAGTTCTATTTTTAAAATGGAAGAAAACTCCAGTATTATGCTCAGTAATACATTGAAATACTTCAATTGGTTTTCCTTCATATCTCAATTTTGTTTTTTTAGCTCTGAATTTTTGTTCAGTTAATAAAACATTTGGTAAATAATCAAATGTAATATCAGAAACAAAATCAATATCAGCTTCTTCATCATTTTTTTGTAACATAACTAAACAACTTGAATGAGGAGCAACATTAAATTGAACAATAGCAGGATTTTTTTCAGAAACTTCTTTCCCAGCATCAATAATTTCAGCATTTGATTCAAGAGGAGCATCTTTGAAATTTTCAATAACTTTAACAGCAGCTTCATCTTCAGTATCTTCACCTTCTTTAGTAGCATTTTCAGGGAAGCGTCCACTTTTAAATAAAGGAACTAAATTAACATTAACTAAACTAGTAATTTTAGCTCTTTCCCTTAAATAAGCATCACTATTATTTTCATAATAAATGTAACCAAAACCTGTTCTATCATTATCAAATGCTGCTACTCTCCATGAATCATTTTCACCTTCATTTGCAAATCTATGTTTATCTGGATTTTTCTCAGCAACTTCTGATATGAGTTCTTCAGTAAAGTTTCCTATATCTTTTACTTCTTCTGGAGTTGCTGCTTCAATTTTAAGTGATTTATCTGGAGAATATATACCAACACGATATGATAATTTATCAAATTTTTTACCTTCGAATTTAGGATTCATTGAAAATTCTTTATTTTGTGCTGGGAATGTTACAGCTACATAATATGTTCCTGGTTGCATATCTTCACATTGTACATATAAACGATCTTGACGACCTGAGTCACTTCCTATATATTGCAAACCATCTTTACCTTCTTTGAATACTGTCATTGAACAGAATGGATTTTCAAAATTGTCAAGTCCTTTTAAATTCCTGTAAATTCTCATATTTTTTAAATTTACTATAAAATAACCTTCAGTAGCTTTACCAACATTGATTTTAACCATATTATAAGCATCATCAGTGGAGACAGGGAATTTTTTACTAGTAAATGTATAATCATCATGTACTTGACAAATATGAGTAGAAGTATAAAATTGTAAAAAGTCTTCAAAAGCCATCCAGAAAATTCCATCTTCCTTTTCTTGTAATTTAACTTGTTTCTTATAATCTTCAGTCCACTTTTTAGAACCATCACTCCAATCTCCAAGCCATTCATTAGTACCCCATAAATTTTTAATTTTCAAAAGATTAGTAACAGTACCATTAGGATTTTTCAATTTAGCAGTATCAATAACAGTATAAGCATGATTAGTAACAAGACCCATTTTAGATAAATAATCTAAATTAGTATCATTAGTAAGAGTAATATCACAAGTAACAATATAACCATTATTAACAGCATTTTCAATAATATCAAACAATTTATTATTATCAGCATTATGATAATAAGTATCAAAAGGAGCAGGAGATAAAAATTCAAAAGCTTCAGCACTATTCCCAGTAACAATATCTTCATAACTCATATTACATTTAGCCCAAGCTTTCTCTAATAATAAAGGCCAAATATTATTAGTATCAGGATTAACTCCTGCAAAAGCAGGTTCTTCTCCTCCTTCAACAACAGGAACATAATCATCAATTACAACAGGAGTAGGATCACCATGTAAATAAACATCACATTCATAAACTCCTTTATCAGAAGTTTTATTTTTAGGAATTAATTTTTTTATTCTTTCAGGATTATCAGCTAAAGCTGCTAAAGCACTTAAAAAATAACCATCACCTAATTCACCTTGTACAACATCTTCTGATAAATCACGTGAATCTTTAATAACATTTAATTGTTTTAAATCATATAATTCTGATAATCTTTTCCAAGTATATCTTCCTTTTTTTTCAGGGAGACCAATTTGAGATAAAAATTTTTTTTTTTGAGAATCTTCTAACATAAATAAAGGAACTTCTGGTATTTCTGCACTTTTTGTTTCTGGTTTATTTGAATAAAGTGATGTGTCATTTGGAGGAAAAAGATCATCTGTAAATTTTGATGATGAACGACTTAAATTGTCGTAGTTTTGAGATAGGAATCCTTGGACTATTGGATTACTTGTGAAGGTTGCTTGACGAGATTTTGATTTCATTTTTAAAATTTTATTTTTTTGATTATTTTATATATTTTTATTTGGGAAGATTCCGTATTTAATGATTTTTATTTTGGGTTTTATTTTTTTTTTTTGAATTGGTGATTATTTTTTTTCTTTTTTAATTTTTTTAAAGTTTTTAATTTTATTTTAAATGAATATTAATATAGATAAATATTATTTTTTTTATTTTTTTTTTCTTAACTTTAGACTATAATAAAATAAAAAATGATATGAATAAATTCATTAATAAGGAAGATACTTTAAATTTAAAATTTTTAAAAATATGTATTCTATAATTTCTATATTGAAATAATAAATTTTAAAATAAATTTAAAAATTGGAATAATAAATAATAATTTCATATTTTTTTTTACCTTTTAAAACATCATTTAAGTTGTTAATTATTTACAATCTATTTATATATTTTTCAATATGTTTTTATGAATCAAATTTTATTCTTACAAGTAGTGTTAGATTTTTTGATTTGAAATCTTTTATTTTCAATTTCTTCATACTTCAAATCATTTGATAAGTTTCTAAGAAATATTAAAGAAAAATGAGTATTAGGATTTTTATTGTTTTTTGTTTTTGCTCTTAAAATTTTTATATTTGAAGGAGAGCAAGTATTAGTATCTAATTCTGATATATTTAAATTTTTATGAGATAAATTTTTAGATATTCCCCCATTTTCAGATGAATTACAATGAAAATATTCATTGAATTGAACTTTATAATCTGAATTTTCATTATTTTGAGATAAACTCTTAAAATTATTGTTTAAATTTTTATTTAATTCTGAATTAACTTTCAATAGAAGATTTGTCCTAATTTCATTATTCATATAATTATCTTTTATATTGAAAAAAAATAAAAAACTCAATCAATTTATATTTAAAAAATTTACTTAATAGAATATTAAATTAATAAATACAAAATTAAAATCTAAATATTATTTACAAAGATAAAAAGTTTAAAAAAATTTTTTATTTATTAACTCATTGATACATTCTTTAAAATATCATCCTTAAATTTTATAATTTCATCTTTAACATCACAATTATAATTAAAATCAATCATATTAGTTGCAATAGTAACTAAAATTCTTCCTAAATGCAATAAAGCTTTATCATTAATATCATCTCCCCAAAAAGAAGAAATTAAAATTCCATTATTTTTTTGTAATTTAAAATTTTGTTGCATATTATCAACAATAATTATATGTTTAATATTTCTTCCAATTAAACTAATATCTTTAACAATAACATTATTAACAATTGAACAATGTTCTCTATATAATCTATAATTAAAATATTTTCCTTTTTTTTCTTCAATAATATCTAAAATTGGATCTGCATAAGTTTGAGTTGCTGCTGTAAAAATAATTATTTCATAATATTCTTTTACTAAATTTAAAAAATTATATAAAAAAGGTCTTAATCTTAAAATTCCTTCTTTTTTCTCATTATTAATATAAACAAATGACATTAAAGTTTCATCTAAATCTAATACTAAAGTTAAAGTTTTTTGAGAATTATTTTTTAAGAAAAGATCATTCATTTTTGGATTATTAAATTTTTTTGAGGAAAATAATAATGAACCACCTTGATTATCAATTTGGAGAATATTTGACATGAAAATTTTATTAATTGTATCTGAGTCATATTCGTTATATTTTTTATATATAATTTGAATTTTTTGATTTATTATATTATTTGATGTATTTAATTTTAATATAATCATTGATAAATATTGATTTAATGATTGGATATTATCTTCAATATCATAAAAATAAAAATCTTTCTTTTCAATATTAGAAGAAATTATTTCTTTCAATTGTTCAACCCATTTACTATTTAAATACTCTTGTTTTATTTTTGATATTAAAAATTGACAAATAGTAAGAAAATTTTGATTATTAATATATAATATTTTTTGAATAATATCATATAATTTTATAAAAACTTTTGACTTAAATGATATATCATATACTAACATAATACTAATTAATAAAAGTGTATTATGACATGTAATAACACTTTTATATTTAGGTTCTCCAAATAAATAATCACAATTACCTTTTAAAGTACAATTAAAGTAAAAATTCCACCATTCATAACAAGATTTATTAACTACATTAAAATTTTGTTCATTAACATTTTTTATTAATTTAGAAAATTTATCTTCAATCATAATTAAATCTTCAATGTTTAAAACTATATCAAATTCATTATTATTACTATTTTTATTTATATTATTATGATTAATATTATTATTAGTGTTATTATTATTATTAGTTACATTATGAATATTAAATGAAAAAGTCTTATTTGATTTTGATGATTCATTTCTACTTAAAATTTTCTGAAAAGGAAATTCTATTTGTTTTTTTTCATTTATTATATTATTTTCATATTTTATAAAATTATTTTTATCAAAAAAATAATTTGGGAATTTTAATTTATTTTTTTCATAATGAGTTAATTTTTTAATATTATGCCCACCACTTAAAGATATACCATTATCTGAATTAATATTTTTTATTATTTCATTTGTCCCTTTTACTGGAGTTGTAATTGGAGTTGTTGTAGAAGTCGTTATTGTTTCTTTATCATTATTATTATTATTTACAATATTTTTATTTTCATTATATATATTTTTATTTAATATTTTTTTTTTTTCATTTGAAGAAGCTCTAATTGATTTATTAATTGGAGATTCATTTCTTGAATTTTTATAAATAATTCTTCCCTTTAATTTATTTGGAATATTAATATTTGATTTTAATACTACTTTTTTCAATAATTTTTGAGGAGTTTTTTGAAAATCTTTTTGATAATTATTTTTATTATCTTTATTTAAAGATATATTAAAAGATTTTTTAATTGTTTCATTTTCTCTTGATGATAAAATTTTTTTATCATCATTATTATAATAAATTTTAAGTGATTGATATAATGTTATATTTTTAACTTGTTGATTTTTTAATGGTTGTTTTACTAAATTCAAATATTCAGATTTTGACATATGAATTTTTCCAGGTTTAAGTATAAATCTTGAATATTCTCTATAGGATGATTCCATATATTATAATTTTTATTACAAATTTTAATATAAATAAAAAAATTTAATATTTTAACTTTTTAATTTAAAAATTAATTAAAAGAATATTTTAATTTTCTTTCTAAATTTTTTATCTTTAAATTAATATTTGAATATTTTATTAACAATCACATTCTTTTTTATAAACTTGTTTAAAATAATCTTATTATTCTATAAATATATAATTTATAATAATAATAAAAAAATATTTAAATTAAAAGAAATTATAAAATTGGATT
>Ga0256407_10010082_pt1 | contig 13360 bp, 16 predicted proteins | sample RumenRJG_04DNA_FD_193489 | JGI IMG/M metagenome (GOLD analysis project Ga0256407, IMG submission 193489) | Bovine rumen microbial communities from Lethbridge, Alberta, Canada - RJG_04 | ecosystem: Host-associated > Mammals > Digestive system > Stomach > Rumen | place: Canada: Alberta... | reverse complement strand
ATTAGGTTTACCACTAAAATGATCATGAGATCCTGTAGGATCACCCCATATCTGTGTTATAGCATTCCATATAGGGTTTATACCATATGCTGGATCACCATTAGGAGGGGAAGCGAAATGATTGTCATTTGTCTGAGGAGTGCCCCATAATTGCTCTATAGATTTCCATATACCAGAAATGTTCCATGTATTTGCATCGTCTCTATCTGCTGAAATAGTACTAGAATCATATTTTTGATCGATTTCATTCTTTTTAGAATTACTGGTAACAGCATTTTTAGTATCTGATGTATCGCTAGTAGTTAATATTCCATATTTATCGAATTTCTTTCCGAAATATCCTGTTCCCCACGTTTTTTCGATGTCTGATCGTATTGTTTCTAATCGAATCTGCATCGATGGAGCTAGTTCTACAAATCTTATTTTATCTTCGAGATCGAAGTTTTTCGCATTATTAGGAATAGGAGGAGTTGTTCCGCCTGCCATTTATACCACCATCCTTATATTAGATATAGATTATTTAAGTGTTGAAGGATTATATAATGAATGAATTGGCGAAAATCACGAATTTTTTCTCCAACAGCATAATTTTTAAAAGAGTGATCCAGCATATGGTATAAACCCTATATGGAATGCTATAACACAGATATGGGGTGATCCTACAGGATCTCATGATCATTTTAGTGGTAAACCTAATGGAGATTCATCTAAAGGAATTAATCCTATATGGGATAAGTTAGATGATCATGAGGAGAGAATTAAGAAACTAGAATCAGATGTAAAGAAACTAAAAGAAGATACGGAGAAATTACAAGGAGAAATGAAAAATATGAGCGGATCTGCTGGAAATGGAGGAACATATACTCCTGGAGGCGGATCAGGTATAACAGGAGGTAGCTCTTCTGGTGGAGGAACTGGAAGCACAACATTATTAAGGACTAGAACTATTTTAACTCAAACATATTGGAATAGAAATTGGCCATATACTGGTGATTTATGGGTGGCATTTTTTACAGTACTTATAGACGCTTATGGAGAAAAATGGACATACATGGACGGATATTATAAAACCCCTATTATTGAAGGAACCAATACAGGTGCAAGTGCTAAAAATGAATTTGATTATTATTGTACATGGCCACTTAGATGGGATACGGCTGGTGACGGAAATTCAGATTTAATTTCTATGAGTTATTTAATTGAATACTATGGAAATATCGGATGGTCAGATTTTTTCTTAGAAAATAATACTATCAATAGAGACGGATTTCATATATACTTCGATAGTGTTCATGAAACAAATAAAAATCCTAAAGTTAGATTGTGGATTAACTATCAATATTATTGGCATGGTAATATTGATCCATTTACAAACAAGCCATTTACAATATTTTAATATAAATTTATTCCCTCTACCTATTTGGTAGAGGGATTTTTGTTGTTATTCGGATGCGCCATATATTTCTTTACCCTCATGGGTAGAGATTTGACTTTTTCATAATACGCTTACATAAAGAAGGTGTTTAGATGTTACTCGGAAAGATGAATAAAGCAGAAGCTAAAAATAAAGCTGATTTCTATAATGAAAATGCTCTTAAAATTCAAAACACTACGGATTTTATGGATTCCCTTACAACTCTTATTAAAGATGCTGCTACTAAAGGAGACTTCTCCATCGATGTGGATTATGAAGCAGATAATCTTTTTTCTGCAGAGATCAATGATTTCCTTATCACAAAAGGATACAAGCTATTTAAACCAGATGATTATACTCTTACGATATCTTGGAGGTGACATGAATGCCATCGTCTAGAATAACGTTTTCTTTTGATGGGAACAATATAGTTGTTCATCAACAAGATTTGAAAGTACGTACCAGTGAGAATGAAGATGCAGATACTGTATTATATCTGGCAGATGATCCGAATCGTTCATCGAAAGTAAGCTATGATTCTAAATATTCTGCGAATAGTGTTAGTTCTGTTTCTATGACTGGATACAATAAGTATTCTGGTTTAGAAATGTTTAATATATTGAAACAGATTTTATATCAGAGTGTAGATACTTCATTAGAGAAAACATTCGATGCTTATTCTGATATAGAGTTTTCTGATCTGGATACATCAGCAGAGAATGTTTACGATTATCAAATCACATTCTCTGATTACTGGAAAAACTCTATTAACCTGATTCAATTCAGAGCTGTACTGACAGAGATATCTGGAGTAACAGTAGACGATGATCTTACTGTGGACAATAACGGTGTTATCCATATGAAGATTTCTTGGGAGAATTTAACTCAAGCGTCATACGATGAAATTAGAGATGCTATCAGTAAAATAGACGGATCTGAATATTTCCCGAGCGATTATAATTCTGGAATTTCTGATGATTCTGGTGGAGGTTCATCTGGTAGTGGAGATTCTTCATCAGATTCTGGAGGATCATCTACAGATGATGAGGGAGATGAAACTGTTACTGATGAAGATATAGAGAGTATATTTAATGGAACTGCTTCTTCTTCCAGTTCGTCATCTTCTAGTTCTTCTTCACCTACTATGAGTACTATGGATCATAGCATGCATCATATGACAACATCTTCTATTATGAGTACGGCGTCTGTACCATCTCCAATAGCTAAAGTATCTACTATAGATGCTACTAGTAGTGGAACAGCAACAGTAGAAGAAGATTCATCAGATTCTACTACAGAAGATACTACAGACTATACTGCTTGGTATCCATTTAAATTAGGTCAGAATATTGAAGATCAGATTAAGAAATTTGCGAATGCTCATTGGTTTTATATTAATATTTATGGTAATGTACTGCAAGAAGATCGAGATATATTCGAAAATTTCATGATGGACCTGGCTAATAAGGGATATATCATCACGTATGATATTTCTGATATTGATGATGAATACTTTATGTGGCAGGCCAATATCTCTTGGAATACAGATAGTCATATCTGGATACTGAATGCGATTCCGAAAACAAATGAAAGCGAAATCTACGATATCAATTATTTCTATGAGTGTACTAAGGATATGCTTAGTACAGGAAATGTTGGATATAACAATGCTCTGTCTATTATGAATAGTTATGCAAATAAAATTATCGATGCGAAAACAGCGAAATATCTAGCACTGAAGCTTTACGATGTGGAACAAGAATTACCAGAAGATCTGATGAAGATTGTAGTTGATTTGAATGCTGCGATTGATGCTGCCGCTGATAAAGGAAAATACAATGTGGATATTGATAATATTAATTGTAGTGACGCGGAAGCCAAAGCTATTGCATCATATTACGCAAAAGTAGGATATACAGTTGGAATTGTATATGTTGATTCAAATCATTCTGCTTTCCAGATATCGTGGAGCGATTATGATGATAAAACAAAATAAATCCTAGATTCCGGTGGGAATCTATGTGAAGATAAAGAACGATTTTAGAAAGATTGGAGGTTATTGCTAGTGATTATTGGATATAAAGATTTTTTATATAATGAAAATACATTGGATGATACCATCGAAATGAGTATCCAATTCAGTATGCATATCGATCAAGAAGAATGGTATGTTGCCAGCTGGCTACAAAAGAGAGATTATGCGATTGTAAGAATTTATAGCGATACAAGAGCAAAGAGATTAGACTGGTATCGATATCGACTGACGAATCATATCAAAGATGACGAGATTATTGAGGAGCAACATTTCCATGTATATAGTGATATACGTCCAGACTTGCAATTACTCAAACGAGTATGTGAGATGTTTGCAAGAGAGAAATATATCATCCAAAAGGGAATTGTACCAGATATTACATATGAGGAGAAATGGTGGTGGCTGGGAACGTTTGAAGTTGCTGAACGCAAAGTTGTTATGTGGGTTGGAACGCAAACGAATCCGAATACTTTGGTAATAAAAGCTTTGAGTCGAGCGGATTTGAATAACAATCAGTTTGATATTTGGGGATGGATTAAAGATATTAATGGATCTACTTTTAATACAAAAGCAATAGTAGGAGGAAATAATGGAGGATTATTTCCTGGAGGAGATTGGTCGTTTGAAATAGAAAAAGGACTTGGTATAGGATATAGTAAATATACTATGGATAAATTATACCCTAGTACATATCAAATTATGACAGAAATACCATCTAATGATTTACATTCTGATGGTAGTGTGGATTTAATTACAAATAGTTTAGAAGGAGAATTTTTTGGTTGCAACAAATTAACATCTATTCCTAAAATAAATAATACAGATAAAGCAACAAGTTTATCAAGAGCATTTATAGGTTGTAGTTCTATTAATACATTAGATTTATCATATTTTAATACCAGCAATGTAAAAGATATGAGTAGAATGTTTTATGATTGTTATTCTCTTACAAAAGTAAATGCATCTAATTGGGATACTAGTAAAGTAACTAACATGAATGGAATGTTTCTTGGTTGTAGATATTTAACATCTCTTGATGTATCTAATTGGGATACTAGTAGTTGTACAGATATGCATGACATGTTTTTTACATGTTCATCAATTGCTACATTAGATGTATCTAATTGGGATACTAGTAAAGTAACTAACATGAGTAGAATGTTTGATATATATACATATTCCGAACCAAATATATTATCTGTATTGGATGTATCTAATTGGGATACCAGTAGTTGTACAGATATGCATGGCATGTTTGGATGTTCATCAATTACTACGCTTGATGTATCTAATTTTGATACTAGTAAAGTAACAGATATGAGTGAAATGTTTGAAGATTGCTTTTCTGTTAAATCTCTCGATGTATCTAATTTTGATACTAGTAAAGTAACTAATATGAATGAAATGTTTTCTGGATTTAGTGGAATGCAAAATAATTATATTACTACATTAAATGTATCTAATTGGGATACTAGTAAAGTAATAAGTATGCGAAAAATGTTTACTATGATGAAAGCTCTTACTACATTAGATGTATCTAAATGGGATACTAGTAGCTGTACAGATATGGGAGAAATGTTTGGATATTATTATTATGGAAGAGGATGTAAAGCTCTTACTACATTAGATGTATCTAATTTTGATACCAGTAAAGTAACTAAGATGGATGGAATGTTTACAGGTTGTGAATCTCTTACATCATTGGACGTATCTAATTTTGATACCGGTAAAGTAACTAAGATGGATGGAATGTTTTATCTATGTTATTTTGTTAAAATATTAGATACATCTAAATGGGATACTAGTAATGTGACCAATATGCGAGAAATGTTTTTTAATTGTCAATCACTTACTACTGTTTACGTATCTAATTTTGATACCAGTAAAGTAACAGATATAAGTGGAATGTTTGCATATTGTAAATCACTTACTACATTAGATGTATCTAATTGGGATACTAGTAAAGTAACTAATATGAGTTCATTTTGTGGAATTTTTGAAAATTGCGAATCTTTAACATCTCTTGATGTATCTAATTGGGATACTAGTAGTTGTATAGATATGCATGACATGTTTGACTGCTGTAAATCACTTACTACATTAGATACATCTAAATGGGATACTAGTAAAGTAACTAATATGAATGGAATGTTTTACGAATGTAAATCACTTACTACATTAGATGTATCTAAATGGGATACTAGTAATGTAACTAATATGAATGGAATGTTTTACGAATGTGAATCACTTACTACATTAGATGTATCTAAATGGGATACTAGTAATGTAACCGATATAAATTGTGCGTTTTGTGGATGTAAATCACTTACTACATTAGATGTATCTAAATGGGATACTAGTAATGTGACAAATATGTCTAATGGACATGGAACTGGATGTGGAACCTTTTCAGATTGTAAATCTCTTACATCATTAAATGTATCTAATTGGAAAACTGGGAATGTTACTTCTTTTTGGTTTATGTTTTCAGATTGTGAATCTTTAGCATCTCTTGATGTATCTAAATGGGATACTCATAATGTAACCAATATGAATGGTACATTTAGCTGGTGCAAATCGTTAACATCTATAAATATATCTAATTGGGATACTAGTAAAGTAATAAGTATGGGAATAAATGCTAGTCGTGGAGGAATGTTTGAAGGATGTTCCTCTCTTACTACTATTATTGGTGAAATAGATATGCTATCTTGTATTGATTATTCAAATATGTTTAAAGGATGCTCTAATCTTACAGGAGTCAAACTCAAAAACGTTCCTTCAGATTTTGACCCAGCAAAAGCAGGACTTCTTCTCGGTCAATATACTATTCTTTCTTATAGGAGTTGATATTTCATATGAATATTATTTACAAAGATTATCTCATCAGCTCCGGTAATGGTATTACGGATGTTTCTCTTAAATTTCGTATTGATGATCCTTCTCGTTCTGATCGTCCTGAGGTCTGGTATATCGGTTCTTGGTTGAATAAGCATCATCGTGCGATTGTTCGTATTTACTCTACGAAGAAATACACTACAAATCAGACTGATCAGATATTGGAAGAAGTTCATTTTCATGTAGATTCTAATGTAACTCCTACTAAAAAGGGCCTTAAATATATCTGCGCGAATTTTGCCAAGATTAAATTTCTCATAGAGAAAGACTCTTATGAACCTAATACAGATATCGATCGCGATCCAGATACATTTTTCGATACTGGAGTTAAGATTAACTGGAAGGGTGGAAAAGTAAAAGATTCCGATGTTCCTCCTATTGGTATCACATATAAATTTAAAGGATCTGTAAATTCTTATGCAGATCTTCCGAATCCAAAAACAGATCCCACCCTTAAAGCAGGATATTATTACAATATTGATACAGATGATAAAGATCATAATATTATTGCTGGAGATAACGTGGTCTGGACTGGAGCCCAATGGGAAATCTTTCCAGGAAAAGACGGGGTCGAAGTAAAAGATACAAATATTAACGATATATTTCAATAAATATATTCCCTCTATCCATATGGATAGAGGGATAAATTATCTTGCACCAAAAACCCGATTTTTTACATGGGTTCCAAATTTGAGACATATACTATATATATGTAGTAGATATCAGAGGAATATTGAAAATTCAGATACTTTGCTTAATAGCAAAGTATCTTTTATATAAACATAATTCATTTTTAGGATAGGAGGAAAAAAAATGAATGAAATGATCGTTGTACAGAAACATTGCTTAATGGGTTTAGGATATGTTGGAGGGAATGGCGATGAATTTTTAAATCAGAGTATAAAAATAGTTGCTATTGTAAAGAATAGGAAAGAAGGTGAAAAATATGTAAAAGGGTGGACAAAGAACAGTTATGGAGATTATGAAGTAGGAGATGATAACGATTGGTATGAAAGAACGTTTATGACTATTGGAGAAGAATGGTATCTTTAAGGGGGAATATTCATGTTTGTAATCATTCAAAGAGAATACGAGTGGTATGAAAAGGTATGGGATGATTCGGGTCTATATGTCAAAGAAAAGGTAATGGATATCGCAGACTGCGATGAAACCTTAGAGAAATATATAAAAAAAGAAGAAGGGTGGGAAAAGATTGAAGATGATGCAAAACATCTGATAAAAAAATATGAAAAATATAACGATCATGGAAACAAAATAGAAAGAATCATCGTCGGGATCGGCGATGAATTTATTGAGGAGGTGTATTGATGAGTAAATAATATCGTGTGACATATGGTACCCGTCTGCTTATACAGACGGGTTTATTTTTATTCTTTTAAAGGAGCATATATGTTTCCATTATTATTTTCTTCATAAATTCTATAATCACTATCAAATAAGCCAAGACCAAGATTGTTATTTGTATTTACAAATGGATGATCTTTTGTATTTTTAAAATTTAAAGTGACATATATCGGAGACTTTCCTCCTCCATATCTACGAAAATATAAATAATGCATATTTCCTTTTACAATTTTATATCCATTTTCTACAGTAAGAGATAAATTAGAATCAAGATTGGTATAGACTGCTTTACTATTTTTGAAATCTAATTGAATTCCAAATTTTCTTGTATATGAATAATAATAGTCTGTAACGTATTTAGCAGTCCCTGATTTTTCATCTCCGATAGCAGTATTTATATAAGTTTGCGATTCAACCATTTCACCACCAGAATTAATGATCACTTCATACACACTAAATATTTGATCTGCTAGGTTTTCATTATCATTATAAGTACAAATTGTCAAATCATGATCTCTACGTGTATCTGTATGGGTAACATATACTTCAAAATACCTTTTTCTGTTTAAAAATATAGGAAGAGGGATTCTGAAAATGTCACTTGGCCCCCCCCCCATATAGTAATTATATATACATTGATTCTCGGGGAGTTCTATATCAGTCATACTATCACACTCCTAAATATTCTAATTATATTTAGGTTGTTTTCGCGTATATGTTTTTATTTTCGTTTACTATCTTATAGATATCAGGAAATAGATAGTGATTTGGAGGAGTGAATTCTCTATCAAATAAGCATCTGTTTGCTACTACGATATCATCATAATACCCAGTTACACGTCTATGAATATCATCTCCAATATTGTAATAAGCAAATCCAACATAATCTTTTAGATAATATGAAACTGTATCTGTATTTTCATAATATTTCTTTCCATTAATGTAGATATTTAATACACCATTCTTAGCAGTCGCACAATAATTCGTCCAAGTATTATTAAGTGTGTAAAAATCATCTGTGTAGTAATAGTTCCAATTTATCTGATATAGAAAATAGTTGTTACTATTTCGATCTCCTGATGATGAAGAAAACATATCAAATCCTTCATTACGAAAAAAATTAGAATCGCATGATGATTGCATACATGCCCATCTATTTGATAAAGTATTACTTACGATTTTTACCCAAAAATATATTGTAAAATCTCCATCAATTGTTTTTGGTAGTTTTATATTGAAATATCTGCTAGCATCCGTATAGATAGCTTTCTCTCCCTCTATGAAGCTATCTCCAAATTCAGGAGTACCATAAAAATTTATTTGATTTTTACATATATCGACAAATTGATCGTCTTTTACTCTAGCAGATATAATAAAATGCTTTGGACTCATGAAACAACCCTCCTAGACTATCGTGTAACACGATAGTCTAGTTATAGAAATAAGAAGCTCTCTACCTACAGGTAGAGAGAGCTATTTATTTTCCGTATATATTTTCTTCTTCATCAATAAGTTTATATAAATCAGGACACAAGTAATGATTTGGTGGCGTAAACTCACCATCAAATAAGCACCTATCTATTATGCAGATATCATCATAATATCCAGTTACACGTCTATGAATATTATCTTCATTGCTATAGTATGCAAATCCAACGTAATCATTTAATTTTATATTTTTGTATGGGGCATCTATAAATTTCTTTCCATTAATATAGACACTAGCGATTTCATTTTTACCGCATATACAATAATTCGTCCATGTATTGTTTAAAGTATAGAATGAAAAATTTGATGATTTTCCATACATAATGTCATCTATATAAATACAAAAATAATTTGTAGAAATATAACCTCCAGATGAAGTTGCAATCATTTGTATTCCACTACTACAGTGAAAATTAGTATCGATTGTACTCATCATTCTACCCCATCTATTCGGCAGATCATTTTTAATTATCTTTATCCAGAAATATACTGTAAATTCTCCATCTGTTATCGGCTTGGGCATTTTAATTTTAAAATATCTACTAGCATCCGTATAAATAGCTTTCTCTCCCTCTATGAAGCTATCTCCAAATTCAGGAGTTCCATAAAAATTTATTTGATTTCCCTTGGTATCGATAAATTGATCATCTTCCACTCTTGCAGATATCAAAAAGTGTTTCGGATCCATATAACAACCCTCCTAGACTATCGTGTAACACGATAGTCTAGTTATAGAAATAAGAAGCTCTCTTGCATAAGCAAGAGGGCTTCTTTTTTATACTCTACTATACAAATTTTTATCCACTTCTTCTATCTTGTAATATTTAGATCCATATGGAGCTTCTTCTAATTCAAAGTCTCCATTATATCTAACACAATCAGATATACGTAGTTCATCTATAATTAATTCTCCATGATTATAATAATTTATATATAAAGAGTTATTTCCTGCTTCTCCATATTCTGTTCCAATCAACTTACCATCTAAATATACATTACATGTATTTCCATTTCTAGTAAATGCATAATGATGCCATGAATGATTATATGAAGATGATTCATAATTTTCTACTATAAGTACTTTATTAGAATCATACTTTATATTTTCACGTGCAGTAAAATATAAATTTCCATCAAATATATCAAAACATGCTGGAGACTGAAACATCATTTTAGGATAATAATCTTCAGAACTATATTGACAAGTATACATCCAAAAATCTACTGTAAATTGCGTATACAGTGTATGTAATTTTCCATGAGAATCTATATAATCAAGTCCACAGTAGCCATCATTCGGAAGAAAATGAATGCATTTATCCCATCTTCCTCCTTTGATAATTTTTACATATTCAGATGCTTTCCCAGTTTTAGATCTTCCAATTGCCCAAGAACTACTTCCATTTATTGCTTCATCTCTTGCCAGATCTGCAGGATCATCAAAATGAAGTAGAGCAATCGTATGTTCATCATCGATAAGTTTTTTAGCCATGTTACCACCACCTAAACGTATTTGTAACAAATACGTTTAGTTATTTCCTCCAAATTTTAGTCTACTATTTGATATAAGTCTTTCTTATCATCCATCAATCTATAACACTCGATAATATATTTATTAGCCAATTTAGGATATGTAAAATCTTCAAATCTATAAGTAATGCTAGAACTAACAGTATCCCATTGGCAAGTTTCAAATGCATATATATTTTTATTATCAAAATCAGATTTGAAAGCATCCACTGTTGGAGCTTCATATACTAATACTCCATTTTTATAAAAATCTGCATATTCTTTATTTACTCCAAATGATACTACATCTGTACTGGTAAAATCTATGTATGGAACGTTATAGCCTTTATATTGACCATTTTCATAGTAAAAAGTTATTCCCATACTTCTTCCATACGTATCTATTACAAATACAACAGAAGATCCTCTAATGTATTTATAGTCAAAAATATTATAGATCTCGTGATCTCCTATTGTAAATCCAAATGGATGAGATCCGTAACTTATCCAATTTAATACACATTCAAAATATAAAGTCTTATTCAATACTTCAGACGATTCTACATAGAAAACACTAGATCCGCCATTAACAGTCAATCCATCATCAGATATAGAATAATTACCAAAATTATTTGGAGATTTCATTGTAATAGACATATCGGCACCTCCTCGACATCGCTGTAACAGCGATGTCGAGGAAAGTGATTATTCATTTGGAAATCCATATGTATATTGCTCGTCTTGTATAATTCTGTAGTAATCTCTATATAAATCTACAACAACAGTTATTGCGCCATCTCCCCCTCTATCTTCCATATATATTCTCCATACTATATCTTTTGTATAGTCATTTTTCAAATTTTCAGAATATAACAGATTACCTTTAGAATAATATTTTACTATTTTATCAGTCCAGTTTACATCCATATATAAATTATTATAGTCTATATCATCTTTTGTTAACCATTTAGTTGATTCACTGTTATTTACTATTTTTGTATTATCAGTTACAAGATTTATTAAAACATTATTTTTATTTATTTTTTTATGCACTTGTTTATGATAAGACATTCAAATCACCCTCCCTAACCATCGTGTAACACGATGGTTAGTTTATTGGATGATAAAAAAATTATATTCCATATAGATTTTTATTTTCATTAAATATTTTATGTGAATCTTTCATAAAAGGCCTATTAGGAGGTATAAAATTTGATGTGTGTCGAAATATATCAGAAACTCTAATCTCATCTATATATGAATTATTATTGTATAATCCAAATCCATTTATGGATATCCATTCAAATTCTCCATTTGCACAGTTCCCATAGTAATTTCCATTTATATACACTTCAACAAGAGTTTTAGATATATTTAGATAGACATGATTCCATACCCATGATTCTGTATAGAAATAATTATGATCTATCTCCCATCCTCTATTCGTATCTAAACTCCACATCCCCATATCTGATTTACCATGCGAATATTGTTTAATTCCAAACCATAGTTCGTTGTTACTATTTTTAAATTTTATATCAAATGTGTTTTGAGCAATGTTAGAATAAGCTAAAGTAAAAAATTCTACAGATATTGTTTCATATCCATCTTCAGTATTATTAAAAAGATATTTACCATTACCTCCATATGCTTTTCCAAATTTTCCATTATCTATAAGAAAATTGCTTAGTCCTTCTTCAATAGGAATTATTTCTGCATCTTTTCCACATTCATTTTTACTTATATTATTTTCATCATCAAAATGTAGACATACTAAAGTATGTTCATCAATTCCTCCACCTAACTCTTCTGTCAATCTAATCACCTTCCCTAACCATCGTGTAACACGATGGTTAGTTTCTAGAAATAAAAAATGATATTTTCCTTATCGTATAGATTAAGGAGGGTTATTATGGATGGAGCAAAATTAATCTTATCATTAATTCAAGTTGTTATTATATCTTTCGTTACTACAATTTTATACCATAACGTATATCTAGAAATAACTGATATGGTTGATGCCATCATCATATCTTTAACTATTGTAATTATTACATATCTTTTAGTAACATACTTACAGAAAACAAAAGATATGTAATTTTTTACATTACTAACTTCATAGTAGTATATTTCTATAGTGACGATTATAGTCATAAGGTAGCATAAAACGTTCGGTTCGTAGGTGACACTCAGATACTGCGCTACCCAGTCTGATGTCACAGCCTACGGAGCGAACGTTTTTGGAGCGGAAGATAAAAAGAAAAGATTCGTATCAAGTTAGTGTTGAGCTACTAAAAAGTAATCCTCTCCATATGGAGAGGATTATTCGTTAAGAAAGGAGTATTATAAATGAATGACGTTGATAAAATGGTAAGTGTTTTAATTGGTTTAGTAATATTTTCATTTTGTGGAGTTATGTGGAGAGAATGTGTTTTTACAAATCAAGATCCATTCTATTTTGGATTATTTACAATGGTTATAGTTGTATCTTTAGTATCGTTTTCTGTATTTCTAGTAAAATCTCTTCGACTATAAAAATATTATCCCTACCTATCAGGTAGGGATATTCTACATGAGTACACTTCCATTTATCAATAATAATATGAGAGAAAAAATATAATAGATACAATGATACCCCAGCTAGAAATATC
>Ga0256407_10010081_pt1 | contig 13360 bp, 16 predicted proteins | sample RumenRJG_04DNA_FD_193489 | JGI IMG/M metagenome (GOLD analysis project Ga0256407, IMG submission 193489) | Bovine rumen microbial communities from Lethbridge, Alberta, Canada - RJG_04 | ecosystem: Host-associated > Mammals > Digestive system > Stomach > Rumen | place: Canada: Alberta... | reverse complement strand
AAAACATAACAAATAATATATGTCCTGCTCCAATTACTAGATGAAGCAGGACATAGAAGATACGGTTCAAACGCAAAATGAACAATAATTGTTAATATGTTCTATTTTTCTTCTCTTTTATTTGGAGATTAAAACAGAATCTGTCCCCTTGGCACCGCCTGGAACAATATTCTAACCTTACCACCTAAAATCTTCACTTTTTTCTTCGAACCCATTGCAAATAAACCAAGAAAAGCCAGCCCACGGCTGACTTTCCTCATTCTATTCGTATTGATTCTTTCTCTTATATGATTCACATAATGCTAGTAATTCCTTGAACTTGCTCAATCGAGGTTCTTCTAAAGCCCCTGCATTCATCCTTTTCCTATTGGCCTTAAGCCAATTCAGCATATCATGTTCTTCAATTCTATGCCGTGAAGGGTTTTGATGATGGACCTTTACGAACTCCATCACCTCTTCATATCGAGTGTTCCAACGTTCATCCTGTGTCATATGCTACATATTATTGATTCATGCCCCAAATATACTCATTTATATTCAAATCCGCTCAATCAAAACCTCTTTTTTTATAAATCATACGAACATCATCACATTTTCGGTATTATTTTGGCTATATTGAATAAAATTATTATCTTTGCATTTAAAAGAACGTGATTATGAAAAAGAGTCATCTTCAACTTTTAAATGAAGTAGGCACAGGAAGAGGTGTCCATAAATTCAGTACTCCCATTGATAAAAATGAGGATACTGATGAAACAGAAAATATTGAAAAGCGAGACTATCGCAGACAGCGTTCAGATTTCTTGCACTATCACAACTCATATAATACGCAGCGCGACCTTCGTATTCAGCAAAGAGATCCAAACTTGCTATTGAGCCACTATGACTATATTGTCATATGGACATACAAGATTCTCAGTGATGATTTGATAAGAGATTGGGGATTGGTTCTTGAGCGAAGAACAAATCTGGGTTTAAAACTGCTGGCAAGAGTAGATAATGAGGAAAAGTTCCATATCTTTATGGGAAGTATCCTTGAATATGCGCAGGATGACACCATTATTGATGCGGTTCCTGAAAAATACATCCAACTAACTCTTATTCAGAAATTCACGCTTCTGTCCTCTAATGACATCGTCAGCGTGCACACAGGTCATAATGGAAACATTTCAACTACCCTTCAATTTACTAGCATAGATGATGACAGCAAAAGACAGATATTGTCCAAATTAAGGAGTATTGTCGGCAATGACAACCTGTATGAAGCATCACCACAATTTGGTCTATATGAGGCCAGCTTTTTATCAATGGACCAGATCCAATATGTAGCCGACAATTTGGATATATTTCAGTCCATCCAATCATTCCCTACCTTCCATGTAAACCCTACCAGATTCAAAATGGTTCAGTTTACTCAAACGTTGAATATTAAAAATGTTGATATAGACTCTCTCCCCATCGTCGGAATCATTGATACAGGTATCCGAGATGTGCCAGCCATCAACCCGTTCATAGTAGAGCGTGTTTGTCTTGAAGACAATATGAGTGTACTCTGTGGCCATGGAACCAACGTAGCATCATTGGCCATCTTCGGCCGTCAGTCACTCTTTGACCCTTTAATTCCACATGCTCGTGTGTTCTCGATTCAAGCCTTGGAGAACGAAAACGGCCAAGTCTCACTCACGAAACTCCGTCAGAAAATCGTATACGGCATTGAGCATTACAACATCAAAATCTTTAATGTATCGTTAGCAGAACCTAATGGTATGGAGATAAATGGTGATTTATCATCATATGCCAGAATGCTTGATGAGATTGCTTATTATTATGATGTTCTCTTTGTTACGGCAACAGGAAACACTGACTGGACAGGAGAAGAAGAATTGCCCAGAGTGCCTGTGAGTCTCTATGACCCACAAGATCCTACTCAGACTCGCTTTACAAACATTGGTTCTCCTGCAGAAAACATGAATGGTCTAACTGTTGGTGCAGTTAATCACGGAAGCTTTCCTGCCACATATACAAAGAAATCTCATTTGGACTTTTCAATGCCAATAGGCAATTCTCTCGCAGAGCAAGCCATCGTCAACTACAACCTGATGAAACCCGATATATTAACAGAAGGCGGTGATGACGATCCTCTAGATGACACCAAATGGATAGAAGTCATTGATGGAAGCAACATCAACTTCATCAAGAAGGTTGTCGGCACAAGTTTTGCAACGCCTGTGGTTACAAATCTATGCGCGCAAGTCCTAAAAGTTTATCCTTCATTAGGAGCTTCTGCCATAAAGGCCATACTCATCAATACAGCCTTACCAACGGGAATCACTCGGCTTTCTGAGACCAAGAATCTTGCTGACCAAAGAAATGCTGTCCTAATGGGTAATAGCCATTTCAAAAAACACCATATTCAGACCCCCGAGCATATTGCTAGAATGATTGAAGGTCATGGTGCCATTCCTACCGATGATACAGAAATTATTTTCTCCAGCAAGGATTCTGTAACCTTCGTAGGCCAGATGGAAATTGAGAACGAACAAATTAAGTGTGTGAATATCATCTTGCCTGAGCGCCTGCGTACAGGTAAAGACAGAGAAAAGATGCTCCACATCTCGACTACGCTTTGTTTTGAGGCCCAGTCCATCCCTGGTAATGACATCGTCACTTATAACCCTTATCATGTCAGTTTCAAATTCCTACGTGGGAATGAGAATATCGAGCAGGTTGCGAATAATCTACAGTATGTAAGAAAAGAGTCGCATGAAGCTAGGGTAACTAAAAGCGATAGTAACCACATAAAGAGCACCTTGGACTCGTGGTCAGAAACACCTCTACCGTCATATAAGAAACGTCTTTTCTCCAACACCCAGCATAGAGAATTCCTGCTCAATGCTGGCGACATTATAAATGTTGACAAGAACATTGCATTGGCTTTCAGATGCGTAACTAAGCCGAACTTTGATACTACTCCTGTACAGTTCTCCTACGTAGTCAAAATAGAGATTGACAACAAACGTCTCCTTGATAGTGACTTTTCACTATATGATGAGTTGAGAGCCATCAACACAGTTCAAGCAATAGCAACTGCAGAATCAATAGCAGAAGCAGAGGCTGAAAACTAAAAAAGCAGGGAATTATCCCTGCTTTTCCTGTTCTATTAATTGTTCCCAGGCGGAAGTTTCTATCTTTATCTTTTTGGGGAGAATGTCCTTATCCATATTCAGGATACTACGCTTTATAGCAGTTATTAGAGTCTTCTGAATGACATAATAGGATAAGCCCACACATTTCTTTTCTAATGTCTTTGCCTTTGCTGGCTTGTCAAACACAAAATTCGTCCCACTAAGGACATGCTCTACAAGCGAATGCACACTTGCTTCATTAGGAATATCCAGTTCCAGCGTCAAATCGAATCGCCTGCGCAGGGCAGGGTCTATCATTTGTATTTGATTCGTCGCAGCAATCACAATAGTCTTCTTTGGCAAGAAGTCGAACAACTGGAGAAGAGTATTCACTACCCTCTTCATCTCTCCATGGTCATGGTCATAGTCTCTTACCTTACCTATGCTGTCAAACTCATCAAGGAAGATAATGCTATCCTCTGAAGCGGCCCTCTTAAACAACAAAGAGAGATTCTTACTGGTTTCTCCTAGTTTGGAAGAAACGATAGCACCGAGGTTTATGACATACATTACACGTTTCAGTTCCCCAGAGATGATATATGAGGTCAGTGTCTTACCACATCCTGAAGGACCAAAAAGCAACAACTTGTTTGATACAGGCAGGTCAAGCTTGTTTAGAAGATCTACTTTTTTCTGCTCGTTAAGGAAATAATTCAAATTAGAACGAACCTCTTCAGAGCAAATAAGATCCTGCATTGTATAGTCGGAAGTTATCTTCTCCAACACCAAGTCATCAAGGGCTTTTTCCTCCTGTGCTGTATAATACGAAGGTGAACCTACAGCCTTAATGCTAGCAAGATTCTGTTTACGAATTCCATCTTGAAGTATAGACTGTAGCTGAATGGCAAGATTTGTGCGTTTAGCCTTACGCGAATACTCAATCAGCTCCCTCAGTGTCTGCTGGAGGAGTTCCTGATTGTTTTCTAGACTGTAAACAGCCAAATCTTTTATAAAGTCATTCTGGCTCATCTTTTTTGCACAAATTCCTTTTATGGGTGCAAAGATATTAAAAAAACTCAACTTTTCACCTATTATCCCCGTTTTTTTTTAATAATTAGGCAAAAAACTGCATCTAAATCTCCTCAAATAGTAATCCAGGCATACCATAACAATATTCCCACCTATTCAGCGTTATACATCATAAAAAGCTCATTCATCTATGCCTAGACAACCAAGAGTAACATCTGGAACTGAGATATATCATGTAATGATGCGAGGCATCAATCATCAGGAGATCTTCTGCGATGCAGAGGACTATTACCATTTCATTACTACCCTCGACCGCATGCGTGCTCAATACGACGATGATGGCAACCCCTGTGGCACCAATTGCACCTATTATGCTTACTGTTTCGGGAAACTCTAACCCAATCCTTTTTTTTCGTTTTTATCAAGTTAAGCCGCCCTAAGCAGCTCGACTTGTCCCCTCATGCCACCGCGAGACACTGAATCTCTTCCCCCCTGTCCTGAAATGGGTTCAGTTCTCGTAAAAAGTAGTTTTTTGAGTTAACAAGGCACGTTGGAAAGCACTTTTATGGAAAAAAAAGCAAAAAGACAACGAAATGTTTCGTAATTTCGAAACAAATTATTACCTTTGCACCGACGAAATAAAAACAAAATGGCAAAAAACAATCCGAAAGTAGCATATTTGGAGGAAGCTCTTTCTTTCATTGAGAGCATACCGAAATCCGCAGGTGAGGCAGAGAGAATCAGACAAGAATATTTTAACGCTAAAAAATAAGAGGTATGGAACAGGTAGGAAAATTCAAGTTGTACAGTTCAGAAGAAGTGCTTGACAAGCATTTCGGCAAAGTTGGCACTCCCCGCCGTGACGAGTTTGAGAGGAGCGTTGCCTCTTCCGTACACGCCTATGAGTTAGGAGAAGCTATCAAAAAAGCCCGTTTGGAACAGAATCTCACGCAAGAACAGCTGGGTCAGCGAATAGGTGTGCAAAGAGCACAAATTTCTCGATTAGAAAAGGGCTACAGCATCAGTATTCCTACTATAAGCCGTGTCTTCCAGGCTCTCGGAGTGACTACTGCCACACTAGACCTTGGAGGCACAATAGGGAAAATTGCTCTTTGGTAAGAATAAGAATCTGATTTTATATATCATTATGTCCCGCAGATATAGCGGAAACGCAGAGAGCCGTGGATGCGCATTCGCATCCTCGGCTCTCCCTGTCTCTTGGCTTCACTCTTCCCCAGCGAAGCCTATTGTTCATTCTTCATTTCAATGTTTCCGTTGCTCCTTACCCGTTTTTTATCCCCAGCATGGGACCGTCAACCAGGTATTTCATGCAATTCCAGAAGCGTTTGTCCTCACGATGGGTGAAGTCTCCGAAGCGTTCCCAAGGCCAACACGATATACATCTGCACATCGATCGATGCCCCTAACCTCCACGATGCCAGCCATATCAGCACCACCATAAGGCTACCTTACCAAACAAAAAAAAAGGCCTCCGCTCGCATCCCTGCGAACGGAGGCCCTTCACTGTTTATTCGTGGTTACGTGACTCCACATCGTCGACTACTAGTCAACGACGGATCCGCCGTCGCCACCAGCGCTCTTGGTGAACGTCTTGCTTGCAACCTCACTGGTCACACCGTTCTTCACAGCTACGGCCTTCACCGTAGTGGTATCAGTCAGCGTGATAGACCCGCTGTAGGTTGTGCTTGAAGCCGTAGGCGTAGAGCCGTCAGTGGTGTAGTGGATAGTAGCACCACTCTCAGCCGTGATGTTCACGGTACCCGTGTCGCTGAAGGTTACATCACCACTGATGGTCGGTGCAGTTACGACGGCTGGAGTTTCAGTAGTTCCAGAGCCGTTTCCACCACTAGTGTTACCACCTGTGTTGGAACCATTGGAACCTGAACCGTTGGAACCACTTGAGCCGTTGCTGATACTGCCCACCATCTCGTTCAGCGAGCTTTGCGGATTCAGGTAAACCGCACTCTTGTTGATACCTCCGTAGCTGTCGGCAGCCGCCTTCATCGCCTGGTACGTCTGGTACTGCGGCAGCACCTCACTCACCACCACCAGTCGCTGCGTGCTCACCTTGGTTGCGCCGCTAATCTCGCGACTGTGCACCCATGCGCAACCCATCTCCTCCAGCACCATGCCCGTGGCCAGATTGCCGTCCACGGTGCTGAAACCATCGCTCGTCACCACGTCCCACAGCTTCGTCTGGTCGTCCAGGCTCAGAATCACCTTCTGCGAACGCATGTTTGCACGAGGCAGCTCGTCGCTATCCACATACTGCGTACCCTTGAAGAAGGTCATCTGGTCACCCTCATGCCAGTTGTCCGATGCCGTCATCAGCGCACCGCTGAACTGCGCCACCGTCGTTGTGGCCGTTATCTCGATGCCCAGGTTCAGGTCGCTCACCAGCCTTCCTGCACCGTTCAGCGCGTAGCCGATAGGCTCTATGCTGCCTATGCAGAACAGGTCGTCTGCCAGCACGCAAGCCCCCTGAATCCTCATCGGGCGAGTCAGATACACCGGTGCGTGCCCCCAGTTCGCACTCACAAACATGTTCGCGTCGTGCGCTCCCGGGTTCTTGTTCTCGAACGCCTCCGCCAGCTTGCCGCTGTACAGGCGATAGTTTGCCAGCAGGTTCGCCATCTGCAGACGCGTATACGCCTGCTTTTCCGAGCGTCGTGGCGTCGAAGCCTTCTTCGGTGCCTTACACAGAATCTTACCCGTTGCCGTCTGTCGCATCACGATGTTGTCACCCAGCTTACCACTCGCCTGCTCAATCAGTGTACTTTGAAACTTTGCCATAATTTTGTCCTCCTAAAAATTAAAGTTTAACCTAAAAAACAATCTCAAATTCTAATAATTCTTGATAACTTAATCGTAACTATCAACGCTATAACCGCGATGATGATCCAGAAGACCCATTTTAGGGTAAGTACCACGGGCGTTGCCCGTCCATTCGTTTCATTCGTCCGATTCGTGGTCGCGCTCGGCCTCAGGCCGCTTGCTACCAACGGGACGCAAGAAATCGAGTCTCGCTTAGCCACAAACACAGTATCGTGAGCAACTCTTATCTTTTCACTATTATCTTTCAACTGTGCCGCGAAGCGCACTCTGTCCCGCTCAGTCACCGTAGAGAGTTTCAGTGTATCTCCTGCCTCGTTACGGTCAACAACGATGGTGGTCGTTTCCATGACCGTGTCATGTACCTCGACCACCACCTTCTCAACCTTCACGCTGTCGCGCAGCTCTTGGACCTTTGCCCCATGAAACTCTGAAACCGCTGTCTGCCGACTACTACAGCACGCTGATGCGATTAGGGCAATTAGCGCAATAGCAAGCGTTTTTCTTAACACTTTCCAGTTCATCTTTCAAGTCCTTTACTTCCTTGGTTAATTCGTTCACTCTACCCTCCAGAGGCGTCACGATGTTCTTTGTGAACTCGTCTACGTACATCTTCGCCAGATCCATGTACTTCTGGCGCGTCTCAGCCTCAACCTTCTTGGCTTCGGCTTCCAGGTTCTTCACTTCCTGTTTATGTTTGCGGCGGTCCATCCACCAGTTGAACCACCCGCTCACCATCCCAATCAGAGCCAGGATGATGGCAGTAATGTCAATTGCTAACATAATTTTGTCCTCCTTTTATTTTAATTGTTAATGAATATTCGTGATTAATTCGTGGTCATTCGTGTTTAAGAACCAAGAAGGCCACCGTGTTACCACGGCAGCCATTCTCAAATTCTCTCATTCTTGACCCTCAGATGCTCGAAGCATCAATCTTCTGATACCCCGTCGCAGTCTTCTTCAGAATCTGCTTTCGGTTACCGCCAGCCTTCTTATAGCTGACGTGAATAAACGTCGGGTAAATTATCAGTTGGTCAAACTTACCCTGCGCTACTATAATCTGCGCCAATTTGCGGTTGTCCGCACAGTGGCAGTCCATTGCCTCGCATCGCATATGCTGGCTCTGCGAAGCCCCCTTCACGTATGCGTTGTGAATCGGGCAACGAAACCCTGAGTTGCAGATGATGGGCTTGCCCAGCTTCTCGCGGGCAGGATCCATCACCTCTTCCTTAGTAAAATACTTCATTGTCTTACCCTTTCATTTTTTTAAGAAACCTGCGGTTGAGCGAGCTCAACGCCAAACTCGTTTGAGCTTTGACGAGCGTGAGCAGGTTCGACCGCAGGTCAAGGCCCCCGCGTACCCGCAGAGGCCTTCAGTTGTTATCCTAAAACCTATCTCATGAAGAGAGCCGGCGCTTTCTCTTGCGCCAGCCCTCCATATAATCCTCCAAACATTAAACGTTTATATTAATAATGAAGGCCTCTGCACATCGTGCAAAAGCCTTCCCAATCTATAGCCGCTATGCGGCCATTAGTCCCCCTTTCTCGTAACATCGGAGCGCAGTGCCCTTTCCATATTTTAGTCCAACCATCCCGTTCTTCAAATCATTCTCGAGAACACCGTGGGTCTCACCCTCCGATATAACTCTCTTTGGCATGTCGTTTTCCAGACAGCCTAACAGATCTTTAATCAGCTCATTCAGACTCATGGGCTGCCACAATGTGAACATCGTGTTCTGCATGACACGTCCCATGTAGTCGGGCTGCATCATTGCCAGCCCCTTCTTGTACAGGTGCATCATCTTCATGACATACCCGTCCATTGCTTTGCGTGCATTCTCCTTGAGCGTGGAGATTCGTTGCATGCTTGCAAGTTCGTCTGCGACATCTCTCAAGACAAGATGCTTGCCTCTCGATGGGCGTCCCAACACCAGTATTGGTTTGCCCTTGCCGCAATTTCTCTTCTTTTCTGCCATAATATTGATAACTTTCTTTTAGGGTTCAGTCTATTTCACTTTCTTTGACTGCTACCTCGGCATTTATGCCTTTGGGTTTTTTAACTCGATGGATTTCTTCGCCTGAGCTAATAGTTCGTCCCAGCGACCCATCATTTTTTCCACATGTACATCAAGGCTTTCACCCCAGGTCTGCTCGAACTCCTTGTCCGTTACCGAGTTTGCCCTGATAGTATCAATCCTATCCATGAGGTTTTCCTTTTTTGCCATAATCGCATTGATTGCTAAAAATTTCCATTTGCTGCTCACTGAATTTAAATAGAGGGGCCCGCCCGGGGCAGCTCTACGCGAGCCCCTTTTGCTAATCACTGTTTTTTTTTACTTCTTTGCCAGTATACCCAACAATTTAGCTTCTAATTTGTACACCACCTCAACTTTCACTCCCAATAGGCTGGCTATTCCGTAGTAGGTATCGTCTTTGAACATTGCATCCAGGTAGGCTAGCAGTTCCGGATGGTCCTTCACCACGTCGCGGGCTATCTCGTAGCCCATGTCACGCATATTGGCTTCAAATATCCATTGTGCTGCAATCTTCTTTTCAACGTCCTCACGGTTTTCGTCGTGATCCCCAATTAGAGAGTACTCAGGCTGACCGCGGCTGTAGTAGTCACGCACCATGTGGCCCATCTTGCTTTTCGCAATATCCACCAGGCACCACTTCAATTCTTGGTCAGGCTTCCAGTGCACTTCGCCGCATAAAAGCGTCTCCAGGCACTCTTCGCAGATTATTTCCACGGCGTTGCCACCAATGGCTGCGCGAGAGAATGGCCCTGAGTCTAGACTGAAACCGCGAACAATGATCTCGTGATGCACCTGGCGGCTCAGAAATCTCATGGCCTTGTCCCTGTCCTCGGAGGATATGGCCGCTAACCGTTGCCATTCCTCCATTGATAGAATTACTTCTTTCATACTGGAAAGGTTTTAATTGTTAATACTCTTGTTATTTGTTGTTTTCGACGACCTGCTTCCGCACCGTACTTCATCAGGCCCTTCATTTGTGTCTTATCCAACAATTTCCAATTTCGGGGGTCAAAACCTGAAAAACTTTCAGATTTTAACTCTTTTTTGTAATTTTCGCTCGTTCTCGTCATCTTTTTACCGATTAAATTAATACAACTATGCTTTCTAACAACACATCAGCGAGAACTCAGAACCTTTGTTCCTTATTCCCGCTGATGCACACACGACATGAACCTTATAGATACCAGAGGCATACCTCATGGGCATTGGCCTCTATTTGTATCTTATCCAACTTTTTCGTAAATCTCGCACAATATCAAAAAATATTTTGAATTTTGTCGTGATGAGAAAAAGTCAGCAATGCTAACTTTTCGCAATTTTGGCGGCTTTCGCCATAAAAATTTCAAAACTTGTTTCATTTTTGTTCTGTCGTGCTCGCGGGACTGTACCCCTTACACCTCTTTTTCTAATTTCGGGACTGCCACCCCTACTTTTTTTCACTTTTTCTTTTCGCCCTTACACAGATTACTGTTACTTCTCACATGCTCACGAACATGTATCACCTTGTCACCCACCTTACGATCGTAAGCTTCAATTCGATTGTACTTGCGTCCTGCACTGTCTTTTGCCATCTTATATAATCAAGTCCAGCCGGTCCTTACCCGGGTTCTTAGTCTGGACTTTGGGTGCAAAAATAAAGAAAATTCCTGTACCGCCCAAATTATTTGTATTAAAAATTTGAGTTTTACAGAAATTTTCTCAATTTAGACGTAATTATCGCTTGTATTTAGCTATTTTCCCTTCAACTTGCGAATTATTTTTCTCTAATTTCAAAATCTAAAAGATTATATAAACAAATCGCTGAAATACGTCCCATCATCCAGAACCATATTCTCACGATACTCCTCAATGGCCTCTTCCAGTATATCATCAATAATCTCGGGTTTCACTCCCCACCTGTCCGAGTTCTCCACCTGCATTCTAAGGTTTTGGTTCTTATGCAAGTCACCCAGGTTCATTCGCTCCACCCACGACTCTCCACGTTTGTTCTTCCTTACGAAACGCAACGAATCTCGCCTCAGCATCTCATCTTCAAGTGTGCTGAAGTTCTGTGAGGCTATAATCAACTGTGCATCCTCAGAGGCCCCCAAGTAGAACTTCATCAGCTGCTCCAGCGTCTTGGGGTGAATACCATTGATGCAGTCATCCAGCAATATCGTCTTATGCTCCGCTATTGCCTCGTGCATACACAGTATCAGTTTCAGTATCTCTTTCGTACCCTCACTCTGATCTTCAAGGTCAAGAGGTACTGGTCTCTTCCAACCCACATCGTGGAATGTCTTCACTGCATAGTCAGGCGCCAAGTCCAACCACTCTAACAGCGTCTGCTTATCCTCATCACTCATCGACTTCATCTTCGCTTTGATAGCATTAGGCAGGGTCTTGGGGAGTGGAATCTTCTCGAAATTCACAATATTGCTCCCTATCGATTTCAGCAGAGCCAGTATAACCTTCTTCAGTTCACGTCCATTCTCCATTTTGTCATCTGGCAAACTACCGCCCAGGTCGATATCATCTAGATCTATCAGTCCAATGCCATTCCTGAAAAACGACAATTGGTCGTGCAATACCTTATTATATATATTATTGTTAGTAACAGAACTGATTACCGAGTTGTTCCTCAATAGTCCAGTCCTGATGATATAAGCCGTATCATCGTCCATGTTCATGGGCTTTTCGTATTTCACCTTTGCCACCTTCTCGCCAAAGTCATACCACCTATAAAACAGTTCAGCCTCTGTGTATAGTTTAATCAGTGTCAACCGCTCTTCCAGTATCACTTGCTCATTCCACTTAATATAATAGCGATACCTGTTTCTGTCAAAGTGGTACGTCATCTCTATCTCCGATGGCAGCCCCTTCTCCTTTTCTGGGTCCAGTGCAAACTCATAGTACGGTAGTGTTTCCGTTTTGTCGTCACGCGTTCTAGTCACCAGTTCCTGCAATGTCTCGAACGCCTTCAGCAGTTTACTCTTACCCGCAGCATTGTTTCCATACAGGTACACCATCTTCAGCAGGTTCACTCTGTTTTGCTCAGTGATGCCATTGTATAGCCCATCAGTAGCTTTGTTACGTTCACGACCAGCAACAAATGAAATTGTAGTTGTTTCGTTGAAACAATAGAAATTGGTAATAGCAATAGATTCTACCATATTATTCGCACTTTTAGCATCGTTTTCTAATAAAACGTTGCAAATATACACATTATTATATAAATAATAGCCTTTTTACCGAAAAAATCTCAATTTACGCCACATTTTCTCACAAAACAGCACAAAAAAAAGCCGGCCTGCTTTCGCAAACCAGCTTTTTCTATTCTATTCCAACGTAATTTCTGTTACCTCACTCAAACATCTTTATGCAATTCAAATCAACAGCCGATATAAACCTCGGATATATATGCTCTTCCATAAAAAAAGAATTTACGATTATTATGCCTTAAAACACTCATCCTGCGTCATATCCCCTCTACTTAAAATACTCTCTCATAAACTGCTGTATCCCCTACTGCTGCCTTATCACCATCTCATTCCATTCCATTAGGCAACGTCTCAGATGCTCAGCCTTTTCCTGTCCGTCAATAGCATCACACATCCTTTCCGCTATCTGTGGCGGGAAGTTGTTCCTAATGATAGCCTTCTGCGCTTCATTAGCAATCTTATTCCCTATGATGTCATATAAGTCTTTAGCTGTTATCATATTTCTTTTCATTTAAATATTTCTGGATGCAAAAATACAGAGAATTATCCATAACACCAAACGATACCAGAAAATTTCGCAAAACACCATGTGTTAATAAGTTACGACATACAAACATTACCGACAATATGTGTCACGAACTGTCCCTTGACACACCTGAAGTTATAGCTGCTGTTATTATCATATACAAGTATTACTACATGTAGTTTATCGAATGCTTACCTTTCGCCAGTAATTATAGGTGGAATAGTTTACACCTGCTTCCTGCAAGTAATCCTTAACAGACTTGCTGCTCTGTTGCAAGTCCAACTGCAATACTTCAAATTCTTCTTTCGTCATAATACAATAACAGTTGTAGTTATGTGCACTATTGCGGGTGCAAAGGTACAACTTAACCACAACTGCTACAACGTGTATTTCAACGAATGCTTACTTACTACATGTAGTTTATCGAATGCTTACAAACATCGTAAAAACCGTTATAAACAATTCGCCCCTGCAACTCCTTCCAGAGTCACAAGGGCTGATTATACCTATAAGTAGCCATTCAACATGAACCACCAGTATTTCACTTCTCTTCCTGCGTCATATCTCCATTTTTACAATAATCCCACCTAT
>Ga0256407_10010080_pt1 | contig 13360 bp, 14 predicted proteins | sample RumenRJG_04DNA_FD_193489 | JGI IMG/M metagenome (GOLD analysis project Ga0256407, IMG submission 193489) | Bovine rumen microbial communities from Lethbridge, Alberta, Canada - RJG_04 | ecosystem: Host-associated > Mammals > Digestive system > Stomach > Rumen | place: Canada: Alberta... | reverse complement strand
TTGAAAAGCAACTGTTTTATAAAAGAGTTTGCTGGTATGGAATCTGTACAGGATCCCTATAGAAAAGCAGATGTGTACTATAAATATTTGACTAACCGTATAAAGACCTTAAAATAAATACTCCAACAAGTTGAATATATCATCATAATAAACAACATAAAATGAAAAAAGAATTAACATCTACAAAAAAAGTCAACAAAAGATTAAAAAAAACACGTTGGCTAAAAATCAAATATCTCCTTGTCTGTTTCTTCAAACTGTCTGGGAAAAATGACAGGAATGCGTGGCTTCGAAAGAATAATATTTTTGGACTATTTGGAGAAGGTTCAAATTATCAGCCACACACATTACCGAACAACCCAAGACTTGTTAAGATCCATAATAATGTCAGGGTAGCTGAAGGTGTAACATTTTATGAGCATGATGGAATAAATAATGTCTTTGCAAGGATGGATGGCACAGTAGACACTAAATGGCGTATGCATCAAAGTTGTATAGAAATATTTGACAACTGCTTTATTGGTGGACATTCAATACTCATTGGCAATCTAAGAATAGGTCCTAATGCTATCGTAGCAGGAGGTAGTGTAGTAACAAAAGATGTAAATCCTGGAGAGATTGTAGCTGGAAATCCCGCTAAGGTAGTGGGTAATTTCTTCGACTTGCTGGAAAGAAGAAAGAGACAAGATTATAATCAACCCGAATTGAGTCTTGAGGAGAGAAATAATCAATTGTGGGAGGCTTTTTCCAAAAAGAAATAATCATATACTTTATCAAAAGAATATAATATAGATGATAAAGATGGTGTTTTCATTTAACTCAGAACTCCATACTGTAAGTGGAGTGCAAAAGGTTGTTTTGTCTATTCATAATGCACTAAAAGACGAATATTCGGCAAAGGTGGCTGGGTTAAAATCATACTCTGAGGTAAATCCAAATCTGGGCATTAAGGAAGAAGAATATGTGAAGTGGCGAAACCCGTTTATGTTCAAACATTCCGTGGTGTTTGTGCATGAGCGTAAGTTTCTGGCATTATTCTGGTTGTTGAACCTTCTATTCTTTCTGAGAACTAAAGTGGTGTATGTTCATCATAATATGCTCTATGGCCATCGCTTCTCCACTATGCTGCCACAATACATAGTTGCCATCTCTGACCCTGGCATACGTAATCTGACAGAGTATTTCCATGCGCCGATTAGACACATTCACAAGATATATAATTGTGTAGAAGACAGAAAAGAGTTGAGGAGAACCGTTCAACGGCATGATGGAATTGTCAGAATACTCTATCCGGCAAGGATAAACAGTGTGAAACGTCAGCTGACAATAGTTGAGAAGTTAAGGGGAAAGATTGACGCAAGGATACAAATTGACTTTGCTGGCATAGGCCCTATGTATGAGGAGTTAAAGAACTGTCTTCGTAGGGATGACAATCAGTTCCACAGCATAGGATTCGTTGATGATATTCCAGCAAGAATGTTGGAATACGACTATGTAATGTTGTTCTCGAAGCATGAAGGACTTCCAATCTCTCTGATAGAGGCTACGATGACAGGAACTCCTATTATTTGCAATGATGTTGGCGGTAATGTAGAGATAGGGCACGTCGGTGAGAACGCATTTGTGGCAGACGATTGGGATGCTTTGATAGAAACGCTAAATAGTTTGCCCGAACTACCAGCAAAAGAATACGAGAAGATGTGCAAGGCAAGCAGAGCTATTTATGAAAAACATTTCACATATAGCATATTCAAGAAAAACTATCTTGATTTAGTAAAGTCAATTAGTCTTTAATTTATGAATGTTCACAATTTGTTCAAAAATACATAATTGGAACATGGAATTAAGACTGGATAGCTCTAATCTTTTATTCCACCCTGCGGTGGTATTGCTGGCGGAACCATAGCTCATATACTGCATCTACAAAGATAAAACGGTTGTCTTGCAACTCAACAATATCAAGTTCGCGCAAACGATGCTTGTTGCGTGTAATCGTCTGTTGATTTCCTAATGTATAACGCTCTATCACGGCCTTGGAGTTAAGTTTTGTCTCTCCATTGGATATGGCGGCGAGCATACCAATCTGAGAGGGAGTAAGACTTTCGGAATCACGGAAAAACATTGGAGCATTAGTGTCAATTAACATCTGTAATTGTTCGCGGAAAATATCTTCCGTAACAGAACTATTCGTAGCAGACCATATAAAGAAGCTAAGCTGCTGGACATACCAAGAATGACATTGAACCACTTCGCATATACGCTCGGCAAAGTGCTCACTGATGGATTTCCCTGTCTTTGCAAAACCTTCGATGATATATGGTATCCAATATATCTTGTTGATTTTCTGGAGAAAAAGGACCTGGCCAAAACGATAGAAAGGATTATTGGCATTGCCAAATATATCCATCATCATGTGTCGCTTGCTGCCGTAGAAACAATATGTGGTATTATGCTGCAACTGCCATTCGGAGCGCATCTTTCCTTCAAGACTTTTCCAGTCGGCCAAAGTAGCTAACTGCTGAAACTCATCGATGCATACGATTATATGAAAGTTTTTTGCTTTAGCTATGGTTTCCGGCAGTCTGAGGATTTCTTGTATACTTTGTTCTATTGGCCGCATCTTCAAATCAAAAGAGAAGGAGTTGAGTGTATCATCCTTGATGGTGATACTCGGAGTAATGACATTGATGAATCTCTTGATGTCTTCCAAACGCTTCTCAATAGTAGAGGATGTTCCTTCTATAACTGCTGATGCAAAGGTGCTTAAGAATTCTGTTACGGATGTGACACTAAAAGCATCTATATAACATACACGAATTGTTTTATCTGTGGCCTGCAATTCTTTCATGGTTTGGCGAACCAAAGAGGATTTCCCCCATCGACGAGGGGAAATAAGCATTACACTAATTCCGTTTTGAAGAAATGTACGGAGCTGATTTCGGTCTTCTATGCGATCTACGAAATTCTCATTCTCAGCGAGTTCGCCATATACAAAAGGTCGTTCCATATCAATTAGCTTAATGGTTTCGGCTACAAAAATACAAAATTATACATCAATGTATCATACATCAATGTATAATTTTTAACGTAAACTTGAATAGTTACATAGTCTTTAACTGGATATATAGGAATTAGAATGATAATAAAGTCAATAGCAATCAAAGGTATAAGGGGGTATTGATTTCAAAATTGCATGATGATTTGTTTCAAAATTGAATGATGATTCTGTTCAAAATCAAAGAAGCTATTGCAAACAGCAATCAGCAAAAACTGAGATTGCCAGACTTGCTAATTGTTATTACGGGTGGGGAAATAGCTTATACACGTAATGATGGTGTGAAAGTCATTCCAATAGGATGTCTAAAAGATTAAAAATAGTTTCAAAAAACTTATTAGTTTAGGTTACATAATTAATATTTCAACACCAACTTGCACAATTGAATAATAGAGAATTCAAAAGATGTTGTACTTTTAACAATAAACTAAATTATGAATTATGCAATAATTTTAGCAGGCGGTGTAGGCAACCGCTTGGGGGCGGGGATTCCTAAACAATTTGTCGAGGTCCTCGGCAAACCTATTATCGCCTATACCATGCAAATCTATCAAGACCATCCTGAAATTGACGGAATTGAACTGGTCTGCGTGGACGGATTTCAAGATCGGCTTGCAAGAATCGCAGAAGACAACCATATAACCAAAGTGATGAAGATTGTCAAGGGCGGTTCTGAATATGAGAAATCTATCATGAATGGTGTAGCAGGTCTTGACGGAATAGCCAAGCCTGATGATGTCGTAATGATTCACTGGGCAGCCGCACCATTTGCAAACGCGGAGATTGTTTCTGACAATATTCGCGTTTGCAAAGAGAAAGGCAACGCTATGAGTGCCTCACCGGCATATTTGCTTTATGGAAGCAATGATGGAGATTGTGCCCGGAAGAACATCAATCGCGATACTTTCAGAATACTGTCAGCACCACAAAGTTTCTTGTACAAAAACATCGTGGAAATATATAGAAAGGTAGAGGAAGACAATCTGCTCGAAAAGATTGAGGCTCATACCACTGCGATTATGACAGAATTGGGGATGCCAATCTATTTCTCTAAGGGCAGCCAAACAAATATCAAGATAACGACAAAAGAGGATATAGATATGTTCACGGGCTATGTTCTAACCCAGAAGTATAAATCAGGAGAGCTTAATATTTGAACATGGACACAATACAAACCACAGGAGGTATTCTTCACCATGAAGACATTGAATTCATAAACAGATGTATCTGTGAGGTCTTCAATTGCAATGTCTCCCAGATAAAAGAGCTGCAACCGCTCCAGAAAGGGCTTTCCAACTCCGTTTTGTCTTTCAGATTTAACGGTGGAAAGTATGTATTCCGATATCCGGGACTTGGATCGGAAATGCTGATAGACCGTGGACGCGAATCCGTTGTCCAGAAACAGATTGAAGATGCAGGGGTGGATACTTCGTTAGTAGCTATGAGTGTGCGTTATGGTTGGCGTATCTCACATTATATAAAAAGCAGACCATTCAATTATCATAATGTGAACGACATGGTGAGGGGCATCATTCAACTGAGGAAACTTCATGCAGTTCGCCCTAAAGTCAGGTGGGAGTTTGATATTAAGGAAAAATGGGAATCTATTCGGGACATGACACCTGCTGATCAATATGGAGAAAACTTTGCGCAATTCCCAGATTTTTCAGAAATAAAGGAGCGCATATACAAGTTGTACGAATTATCTAAAACGGATGGCATCAAGATGTGTCTTACACATGGAGACTGTCGTGATGAGAATTTCCTCATAAATGACGAAGAAATCCATTTGATAGACTGGGAATATGCCGGATTCGGAGACCCCGGCTTTGATATAGGAACTTATGTCTGCGGTGGTGACCATTCTGACGAAGAGGTTGACAGAATACTCTTTACATACTTTGGAAGAAAACCTTCCAAAAAAGAATTGCGACATTTCTATGCATATATAGCCATTTCAGGTTTTTTCTATATGCACTGGACAATGTACAAAGAATCGCAAGGGCAGGAAATCGGCTATCTGAAGCCTCTTTGGTATCACTTTGCCAAAGAATACAGCAAGAAGACCTTGCCAATGTATAACGATTAAAGTATCGTAACTATGACATATATTATCTTATCAGCCGGCAAGGGCGTAAAACTTCAGCCTTTGACATTAAATCATCCGAAATCATTATATAAACTGGATGATAACACCACAATTCTTCAGCAAATAGTCCGTGGTATTAGGCGTTATGATGCAGAAGCTGAAATAATAGTTGTAATAGGTTACATGTATAAACAGATTCTGCATGAGTTGGAAGATGACAACGTGACATTTGTTCACAACCCATTCTTTTCTGTGACAGGATCTATGGGTTCTTTATGGTTCGCCAAGAGATTCCTTCAACGTGAGAATGTAACAATTATCAATGGAGATATAGTTGCAAGTGATCATTTAATAGAAAAAGTAATATGTCAGCATACCGATTATCCTTTTGTCTTACTTGACAGTTCTCATAAGAACCCCAATAAATATAATGTACAGATTCAAAACGACATGGTCTGTGTGATGAGTAAGAATCTTACGGATTTTCATGGCAACTATGCAAGCATTGTCAAACTTGATGCAGTATCCTCTCGCTTCCTTCTTGAGCAGTTGAATCAGATGGTCAACGAAGAAATGTATGGCCTCTTCTATGAAGATGCTTTGGTTCAGATGATATTTGAAAAAAACTTTGAACTGTATTATAAGGATATTCATGAATACGAGTGGACGGAGGTTGACAATGTGGATGATTTATTGAAGGCAAAACAAATACATCAAAAGGATCAAATAAAGGCATGAAATACATTGACGTTACACGAGAGGAAAAAAGGAAAATACAACTTCTCGAATTGGACATACTGAAAGAAGTTGACGGTATTTGCCGAAAGCACGGCATCCATTATTCGATGGGATATGGAAGCTTGATTGGTACCATTCGTCATGATGGTTTCATTCCATGGGACGATGATATAGACATTTGTTTGTTGAGAAAGGACTACGTCAAGTTTAAGGAAATTTGCAAAAAGGAACTGGATAGTCGTTTTTTTTACCAAAGCAATGACACGGATCCAGAGTATTTCCTTCTTTATGACAAAATTAGACTAAATGGCACCATATTCAAAGAAAGCCATCTTTCGTCATATGACATTCATCATGGTGTATACATTGACATTTTTCCTATAGATTACATTCCAGACAATTCGTTAAGGCAATATTTTCAGCTTGTGTGCTTCCACTTTTTCAGGTCTGGGCTTATGTCTAAATATCTTGTATTAGGGGCAAGAGGATGGAAAAAAAAGTCTATAGCTGCTGTTTTAAGAATGTTGTACTGTTGGATTTCTCTGCCAACGTTATACAAAAATGCGAATAGAGTGGCGACTTGGTATGATGATGCTCCAAAGCAAAGAATTATGAATTTCTTGACACCATATCGGCTTAAAGAGATATTCAGTTCGGACTTATATGAAGAATACATTAGACATAAATTTGAAGACATGGAAGTTGAGATTGTGGAGAAATATGATCTCTTCTTGAAGCAAATCTATGGAAACTACATGAAACTCCCTCCTCTTAATCAAAGAACCACCAGGCATACTTTAGTTGAACTTGATCTTGGTTTGACAACTTCGCAGGACAAACAGAAAGACAGACTGTGAAAATGAATTCTTTATTAGTTGAGAAGATACTTGAAGCGGAAAGTCAAGGAGGCCGAGGTTTTTTGGATGCGAAAGGCCAAATCTATTCATTCCTGAACCCAGTCTCGTATTTAGACGCACTTAAGCATAAAGAGCTGTTTGGGCAAATGGATGGCTTGTTTGCTGACGGCTCTCTGCTTGTTGCTGCTATCAAGCTGTGTTATGGTACAAAGGTGACACGGAGGAGTCTTGACATGACCTCAATAGGGAAAGATGTTCTTGAGGCATCGGCTGAGAGAGGAAAGAGCATCTATATTGTGGCATCAAGACAAAAAGAGGTGGAGCAGGCTGTTTCTGTTTTCAAGGAGAAGTTTCCCGGTGTCAATATTATAGGTTACAGAAATGGCTATTTCGCAAATGAGCGGGAGCAAGACGAAGAAGCCAGGCATATCACTGAGTTGAACCCAGACTATCTGATTGTAGGAATGGGGATTGTGAAGCAAGAGCTGTTTCTGCTTAAAGTGAAATCTGCCGGATACAAGGGAATTGGATTTTCATGCGGAGGATTTATTCATCAGACGGCAACAAATCAATTGGAATATTATCCGGAATGGGTAGACAAGGCTAACCTTCGCTTTCTATATCGTATGTATAAAGAACCGCATACCAGAAAACGCTATCTAAAAGCTGGAATTGTCTTCCCCGTTAAATTCGTAATGGAAAGGTTAGGCATCACACGCTAACGGCTTAGGATGCCGATAAGTATAACTACTATGAGCCAAATAATTTATAACAGCATAGCTTGTCTGAAAGAAGCAGTTGAGGGATGCGAGAAGCCACTGCTTGTTTGCGGACATTCGTTTGACAAACTCTGCATAAAAGAAGAGGTTGTGAGAATAATACCTAACTACGTATTGTTTCATGATTATTCTCCAAATCCTACTTATGAGCAGGTGTGCAAAGGAGTTGACACTTTCAATCTTGAGGGATGTGACAGCATAGTGGCCATTGGCGGCGGAAGTGCCATTGACGTGGCAAAAAGCATTAAGCTGTTTTGCAAGATGGAAAAAGACAGACCATACGTCGAGCAGAAGTATCAGGAAACAGGCATCAAACTGATTGCCATTCCCACTACTGCCGGAACTGGAAGCGAGTCGACACGCTTCTCTCTGCTATACTATAATGGAGAAAAGATTAGCGTAAACCACGACAGTATAATTCCGAACGTGGCTATATTGGAGGGAGCCGTGCTGAAGCCCCTACCCGACTTTCAAAAGAAATGTACGCTGCTCGATGCTCTCTGTCAGGCTATTGAGTCATGGTGGTCGGTGAACTCTACTGATGAAAGCAAGGAGTATTCGCGAGAAGCCACTGAGATGATTGTAGCCAACTGGGAGGATTATCTGTTTAACTATAATGATAAGGTGGCTGATGCAATAATGTTGGCATCAAATCTGGCGGGTAAGGCCATAAACATTGCCCAGACCACAGCACCTCATGCGTTCAGCTATAAAATCACTTCGCTATATGGTACTCCCCATGGACTGGCGGTTGCACTGAGTTTCCCAGAGATATGGCAGTATATGACTGACAATATCGACAAGTGCTGCGACAGCCGCGGAAAAGAGTATCTTGCCGAAACGTTCATGGAGATAGCCCATACGATGGGAGTCAACACTGTTGATGATGCCGTCAAAGCATTCCGAGATATTCTGTCAAAGATGCAACTCGCCAAGCCGCATAGCAAAAAAAGAGAAGCCGACATAGAACTTCTTGCAACATCCGTGAGTCCGTTCAGGCTAAAGAACAATCCCGTGGAATTGTCCTTAGAAGCTATGCGCAATATTTATGATGCCATAATTGCACAAGAAGCCAATGATTAGTATTCTGAATGTCAGAATAACCCCAACAACAGGTTTGGAGTTGCTTTCCAATATCAAGAAAGGGATATTGGTGACTCCAAATGTTGACCATCTCGTAAAGCTGCAGAAGAACAGAGCTTTCTACAACGCATACCAAGAAGCTACTCATGTGGTATGCGACAGTAGAATATTGTATTTTCTATCAAAGCTGACGAGGAACCCGATACCCGAGACTATCTCTGGCAGCGGGTTCTTCCACAAATATTGCGAACTCTACAAGGATGACTGCGGCAAGAGGATTTTTATTCTCGGAGGAAAAGCTGGTGTCGCTCAAAAGGCAATGGACAACATCAACCGCAGGCTGAACAGCCATATCGTCGTTGGTGCCCACTCGCCATCGTTCCACATTGACGAGAAGGAAAGTCAGGAGATTGCTGTAATAATAAACCGAAGTGGTGCCAACATAGTGATGGTGGGGCTGGGTGCTCCGAAACAAGAGATATGGATTACGCGATACAAGCACCTGATGCCCGAAGTGAAGTTGTGGATGGCTCTCGGAGCAACTGTAGACTTTGAGGCCGAAACACAAAAAAGGGCTCCGCGCTCATGGCAGAGGTGTGGACTGGAATGGTTCTACCGATTTATAAGAGAACCAAGAAGACTGTTCAGAAGATATTTCGTGGAAGACATGAAGTTCTTCTGGTACTTTGGGAAGCAACTGCTTGGGATTTACAAAAATCCCTTTGAACCTCAGACCTGATCATTCCATTTCTTTATTATTTCTTTCAACCAATCAGCAAGAAAGATAGGAATGTTAAGAAGATTGCCATCTTGCTTGAGATTACGGAGAGAGAAACGAACTCGCAATGAAGGATGGTATTTGGAATCATATACGGCAAAACTCTTTCCACTTATTCTCTCGTCTGACTTTACTTCAATAGGCAGTATGGTAAGACCGTAGGGAATGAGAAAATCCACCTCTGCCTTATTGCCTTGTAATGTCCAATAATGTGGTGGCTCAAAGCCTTGTGCCAACAAAGAATTTAAGACAAAATTCTCTGCTACTGCTCCTTTGAATTCCTTGAATAACTCACCCTTGTTTACTACTACCTCACGAGGGAGACCAGCCAACCTGCGAAGGAGTGCTATATCAAGCATATACACCTTAAAGGCTGTGGTGTTTTCATAAAAGCTTAATGGCATCAAAGGTGTTTCTGTAGAGTAGATTTTATGTGTTAAGCCGGACAAAGACAACCAATCAAGGGAGGCTTCATATTCTCTTGCCCTCGCTCCAGAACGAACAACACGAAATATAAATTTCTTATTTTCACGACTGAGCTGAGAAGGAATAGACTTCCACAATTCATGGATGCGTGGAACATCTTTTATATCGATATATTTACTGAAATCACTGGTATATGACAGAAGTATGTCTGACAATACAGACTCTACACTGTCACTTCCCTCATTAACGAGCATTGAATGAGTTGCACGTGGCATCCCACCACATATTTGGTATGAATGAAAGAATTGCAGTAATTGGTTGAATATTGTCAGTGGCAAGGGAGTTCTTTCCGCTATAAGGTTCTCTGTCTGGTTGAAGATATTGAGATCCGCAGAGCGCAGAAACTCTTTGAAGGTGACTGGATACATACGCTCAAAGTGTACTTTCCCGACAGGAAATCCTGATCCCTGACGCTTCAATGCCACACCTAACAGTGACCCTGCTGCAATAATATGATAGTCTGGTGCATCCTCGTCGAAATATTTTAAAGAGTTTAGAGCTGCGGAACATTCTTGTATCTCATCAAAAAACAACAAGGTATCGTGAGGAACAATAGGAACTCCTGTATAAAAAGACAATTCACGAAGAATACGACGGACATCTTTCGTTTGAGAAAACACATCAGACAACTCGGGTTGTTTATCAAAATTGAAAACGGCAACATTCTTGTAATACTGTTTTCCAAATTCTGTAACAGTCCAAGTCTTACCTATCTGGCGAGCACCTTGAAGAATCAATGGCTGTCTATGGCTACTTTCCTTCCAAGCTATCAGCCGCTGAATAATATCTCTCTGAATATTCATAACTACATGCATTTCACATTCTATCGAGGAAAAATGTGAAAAACATCACACTTTTCTGCGATAACTGGTGCAAAAATAAAACAATTTGGATATAACAGCAAATATATTCTCAAATAACATCTATACAATATGAAGATTTTAGTTACCGGCGCAGCCGGATTTATCGGCTCCAAGATAGCCTTCATGCTTGCCCAAAGGGGCGACGAGGTTATAGGCATTGACAACATCAACAGCTACTACGACCCAAGGCTTAAGTATGGAAGACTTGCTGAGCTGGGCATAAACATCGATGGTGATGCTCTGTGGAAAACAGAGTATAAGAGCACCAGCCTTCCAGGACTTAGGTTCATGCGCATGGACCTTACCGACAAGGAAGCAATAGACAGGCTTTTTGCCGACGAGAAATTTGACAAGGTTGTCAATCTTGCAGCTCAGGCCGGTGTGCGCTACTCTATAAGCAACCCATACGCCTACTTGGATAGCAACCTCACCGGTTTCCTGAACATTCTTGAGGCTTGTCGCAACAATCCCGTTAAGCACTTGCTGTTTGCGTCGTCGAGTTCGGTCTATGGTCTGAACACTAAGGCTCCGTTCTCGGAAGCCGACAAGACCGACTCTCCTGTGAGCCTCTATGCAGCAAGCAAGAAAGCCAACGAGCTGATGGCTCATAGCTACAGCAAGCTATACGACATCCCTGCAACAGGCTTGAGATATTTCACTGTGTACGGTCCTTGGGGCAGACCCGACATGGCTCCTATGCTATTTGCCAATGCCATAACCCGTGGCGAGAACATCAATGTGTTCAACAATGGCGACCTTATTCGTGACTTCACGTTCATCGACGATATAGCTAACGGCTCGGTGCAGTGTCTCGACCACACACCACGTGCTGAGGAATGTGATAACGGAGTGAGGTTCAGAGTCTACAACATAGGATGTTCGCAACCAGTGAAGCTCATGGACTTTATAAGCGAGATTGAGCAGGCATTGGGAACAGAAGCCAAAAAGACTTTCAAGCCTATGCAGCAGGGCGACGTATATATGACCAATGCCGACACTACCCGACTCGAAAAGGAGATTGGCTACAAGCCATCGGTAAGCCTGCATGAGGGTATTGGACGGTTTATAGACTGGTTCCGCTCTGAAAAGAATCCTCTTAGGTGATGCAGTAGAGGGCTTTTAACAGTTAGGAGTGAGCCATAAAACGGTTATCGAAAAGATATGGAAACAATTATGAAGAAAGCCTACGTTGATTTCATAAGATATAGTCTTGGAGTAGAAAGCAACATTCCGGCATCGATAGGCGAAATTAACTGGCATGAACTATATGCTTTCGCCCAGAAGCAATCTATCTCGGGACTCTTGGCTAAGACGATTCTCAACATAGACGGCACTATCACGATGGATGATTGGCGTGGCAACAAGCCCATTGATGATGATGTGCTCGAGTGGATGATGGACTATAATATGCTGCAACAGCTCAATTCAGCAGCAGCCGAAGTCTCGGAAAAAGTCTCTGTGAAGTTTGATAGGGAAGGGTTTGCATCATGCATACTAAAGGGAGTGGGCAACAGCCTGTACTACCCCACCCCAGCGATGCGCACATCGGGCGACGTCGACGTGTGGGTGATACCCAAAGAGCAACTCGAGAAACTTGAACGGGAAGAGCAACTTACTGACAGGCAGCTTCTCGAGATACAGAACGGATGTGTGGAAAAGGTGATTGCCTATTGCCGCAAGTTTGTGCCCAAAAACAAAGCGTGCTATCACCACATCGACTTCCTGAAGATGAAAGGCAAGGATATAGAAGTCCACTACAGGCCATCATGGCTCAACAATCCGCACAACAATCGCGAGTTGCAAGTGTACTTCATGCGAAACGCATATAAATGTTTCAACAACAAGACTTCAATCGATATCAACGGAGTGACATCAGAGTTCTGCCGACCTACATGGGAGTTTAATTTTGTGTATCAGTTGTGCCACGTATATAATCATCTCACACACGAAGGCATTGGCTTGCGCCACATGATTGACCTGTACTTTCTGCTGAAAGCGGCTCCCGAAGACAGGTCTGACGATGCTTACTACGACACGCTTCTGAATAGGTTAGGGCTGAGAAAGATAGCAGAGGCAGTTATGTGGATAATGAATGAGATATTTATGCTTGATGCAAAATATCAGATATGCAAGTCAAACGAACGCCTGGGTCGCTTGTTGCTGAAGGAAATCCTCATCGGTGGCAACTTCGGACAATATGACACACGAATGTTTACCCGCAAAACCAGTTCTCAGACGAACAATAACATCAAACGCTCAATGCGCGACTTGATGTTTCTGAGGTATTTCCCGAAAGAAACCATTTGGGAACCTTGGTTCAGGTGGAAGCACTATTTCTGGAGGCAACGACACCGCTGAGCAACAAGCCACAAGCATTGGCAGCATGGCTATCTCTTTACAGATGTCTGATTGACAGATGATTATCATCAATCACACATTTCCTTTTAGGGCAGTCCACAGTGGCTGCCCTAACTTTTTGCTGCTACAAATCATCTGAATCATCGTGTGTCTTTTTGTAAATAAGGTTGATACCTAAATTACCAAAAGAGATGAAAACAAGTAAGGATTATCTTCGTTCCAGTCTGGATCGTTGCCATTTGCAGCAAGAGGTATACCGTCTATACCGTGTAGA
>Ga0256407_10010079_pt1 | contig 13361 bp, 9 predicted proteins | sample RumenRJG_04DNA_FD_193489 | JGI IMG/M metagenome (GOLD analysis project Ga0256407, IMG submission 193489) | Bovine rumen microbial communities from Lethbridge, Alberta, Canada - RJG_04 | ecosystem: Host-associated > Mammals > Digestive system > Stomach > Rumen | place: Canada: Alberta | collected... | reverse complement strand
CGGTATTTAAGTCATCAAGTGATAAATCTATGTTTCCGAGATTTGTTGCTGATATTGCGTGGTCTTGTAAATCTATTGTTCCGCCGTTTGCTTGGAGTGTTGCTGATGATATATCTCCGCCTGTTCTTATTAAAAGGTTTGATGCAAGATTTATTGTATTAGTATCTATTGTACTGTTTAATGTAGTGTTATTATTGATTGATGTAATACCCGTACCTGTAACATCAACAGATAAAGTACCGCCGTTTAAGTTAAGAGTTCCTGCGTTGGATATAGAACCGTCTGTATCGTTGAGGTTTGATGCCGAAGAAGTTAAGGTTCCGTTGTTGATAATATTAGCAGTTAACAAAGCGTTATTAATAAGTTCAGCGGTAACTGTCAATGTATTTTGAGTTACGGCTCCGTTAAAAGTCGTTGTTCCTGTCTGTACTTCAGTATTACCTGTTCCTGAAATACCCGTATTGAATTCATTTGTACTTAAAAGTATTAAAGAACCGTTATTTACTATGTCAGCTGTTGTATTTAATTTAAATACAGAGTTACTGATTGTTAGTGTACCGTATTCATTGTTTGTAATGGCAGGTGTTGAAAAGCCCGAAAATTCACTGACATTATTAACAATTAATGCCTGTTCTTCTGTATTGCCAAGTGTTGTACCTGCAAAACCATTTCCTAAAATTTTGTTGCCTGCACCATTAATAGTGAGTTGTTGTCCGTATAGAGTTCCAAGATTTTCTTCAACTTGTTCATTATCTCCTGGTACGGTATAAGATTTAATTGCGAGTTCTCTTTGTATTGTTTCTGCAAGTGTAGCTGTGTCGGATTGGGTAAATATTAAAATACCTTTATGTTCATCATAGCCGATTATTGAACCGAAATCAGAATAAGAAACACCATAAGAGTGAGAAGCTGAACCTGTAATATTAAGGTCATTTGAAAGAGTATATACATTTTTAAAATTGGTTTCATCATCAGTCAATGTAATCTCGGTTGTTAATTCAGCACCGTCAGTCATAATATAAATAGTGTCAATTATAATGTTATGACCGTTTGCATCAACAGTTGTTGAAGTAATATGATCAGTTGTTTCATTCGCCAAATCCGCATCAATTCTTATCGGAATATCACTATTAAGTGTTAATGCATCAATTGTTTGATTTCCCGTACTTTCGTTTTGGAAATTTAATACGGAATTTTCTGCCGTCAAACTAACGTTCACAAAGGCTTGATCTGCGCCGACGTTGAGTGTCGTATTGTTAAGTTCTATACCCGTATCAAAAATTTTTGATTGATTTCCAAGTGTAACGGTACCCGATTGAAAATTAAAAGTAGAGGTTTCGGAACCTTCCAATATACCGTTAAATGTGACATCAGCAGTAGTCGGTACATCGTTTATCGAGCCTGTAATGCTTAATACTGCATAATCTCCCATCATGTGCAAATCGTCATCTATTCGGGTAGTTCCTTCAATATTAACATTTCCTGCTGTGTACAAACCGAATCCGTTATCGTGAATGTATGAATCGTAAATGTTAACATTTACGTCAGTAGCAACACCTGAAATAAGTTCTGATGAGTTTTTGATTTCAACGTTTTGTAATGTCAGATTTATTGGATTATCTAAATCAAAACCTTCATAATGATTTGTTTCGTCAAAGTCAATTATTGAACGATTTACAGGGTCTGCACCCAATACGGTGAAATTTCCCGCAGCAGTTACACCGAGGTCTCCTGTTACGGTATAGACTGCATCCGGATCGGTGGTTACAAAAGATCTGTTACCTATTTCGGCTTGGTTAACAGCGACTAATGTATCAACAGTACCTACTTGTTCCTTTGTTATAGATGATGATGCGATTTCAATATGCAGTGTATCGTTTGTGGTTGATGTAGTTCTTATATCTGCATCACCGAGAACTTTTGTCGTTATACTGTATATTGCAATTTCGTCGTCCCAATTTGTTACGGGGTGAATTTCCTCTATTGCTGTTCTTATATCATTTTGCAGTTGGAACAGAAGATAATGTTCGCCGTCTCTTTCAAAGTCGTTTACAAGTTGAATATCAGAAGTAGGAGAGTTAAGAATTTGCAGGTCTGCTGACATTCCTTCGCTCATATCTTCAATATTATTTAAAAAGTTAAGAGATTTAAGTGTTACATAGCCTGTTGTTTCCCTTGTTACTTCCGATTCGGGTGTAAGACTTGAATTTAACATTGTGAAAGAATCAATAGTCGATAGGGAAGTGTCAGTTGTATTAAAGTTTATATCAAGAGTGTATCTTGAATCTGCATCTGACGAAAGAGTTGTGAACGTATATTCACGAATTTTTCTGTCTCTTGTGTCGAGCTTAATATCTTGTATATCGACCATACCGTGAGTGATGTCATTATACAAATGCAGAGTACCTGTGTTATCACCCGATATATTTACATAATAGTTTTTGTCTGTACCGTTTATAGTGTCGTACATGTACATTTCGCCGTTATTTACGGCTTGCAGATTAAGGGTGGAATTTTTATTTTCCATCCAAATACCAACAGATTGGTTGTTCCTTCTGTTACCTTTAAAGGTTGTCGTTTTGCCGCTGCCGTCTGCACTAATAGTTAATGTATCAGTTTTGGCCCATATACCGCCGGCTTTATCGTTGCCATTGGTACCGTTATTTAAAAATTGTGAGTTTTTAATTAAACCGACTTGTGCAACGTGAGCACTATTATTATCATCAATTCTCATACCGCCGGTTTGGTTTGCAGAAACAATGACATTATCAATTGTATCTATTCTTGCATCAGCACCGACTCCGGAATAATTTGCACTAACTTGTAAGCCGTATCCCGTTTTTGCCAGGTTACCGTACATGTTTGCAAATTTAGAGTTTTGAACGGTTGTGCCATTTGCGCCATAGAAACTCAACCCTGTTCCCGAACTGTTTTCAATTGTCAGATTATCAATCAAACCTATTGACGCACCTGTACCTTCTGTTGCAACAACAACATCGCTGGTGAGTGAGTCAGATACAATCATATTGGTTATTGTGCCGATGGTCCCTTTATTATATATTCCACCGCCGTTATATGCACTGTTACGGTTTGCCGTAACGTTTGAAATTGAATCTATGGTACCGCTGTTATATATTGCACCACCTTGAGTACCTGACCTTAAATGATCCAATACGTTGTCTTCAAGTACAACATCGGATATGCTGAGAATATGTCCGCCAACGTTAGAAATACCGGCACCTTTTCCTGTGGTTTTGGTATTATTTTTAATTTCTAAATTACTTATTTCATTGACTTGTAGTGTGCTACTGCCGCTTTTTTCAAGATATATTCCGCCGTCAGAGTTATTATTAAAAGATGAATCAGTTATTAGTTTTACTAATATATTTCCGTTGTTACTTTGTGTACTGTTTTTTATGGAAATACCTCTAAGGCCGTTATTATTGAATTCAGAATTACTGATTTCATCTATTGTTACGTGACCCAAGTTATCATTTATATATAACCCGTGGCCTGTATTATTATTGAAATGTGATTCTGTTATCGTTCCGACATTTACAGTAGCATCCTTATTTGTTGCATTTATCAATAAAGCGTTACCTGTATTATCAGTAACGGTAACATTACTGATTAAATCGACATTTGCTGGAGTTGTTGTATTGCCTGTGTATATTGATATAACAGCGTTATTTGTAACAGTATTATTTCGAAAAGTATTATTACTGATTTCTGACAGAGAACCTTTAGATGTTAATATCCCGGTTGTTGCGGTATTATTTATAAATGTAGAACCTGTAACAGACCCGATTGTAGCTGCATCATCATTATGTATAGTAGATGTAGATGTATTATTGGCAAAAATCGAATCAGAAATTTCTGTAATTGTACCTGAACTGTAATTACCTATTGCACCGCCATGAGTTGAATTGTTGTTATAAAAAGTATTTTCGGTTATTGTGCCGATTGTACCTATATTGAAAATAATACCTGTTCTCTTGGTATTATTTGCATCATCAGATGTGTTATTAATAAATGATGAGCGCCTAATATAATCTATTGTTGATGTTGCTTTATTATGTACAGCATTACCTTCTGCGGCAGAATAGTTATTATAAAATATTGAATCGGAAATTTCCGTAATTTTATTAGAACTGTCGTTGTGAATTACACCTTGCTCTGTTGTACTATTTGCAAATACAGAACCGGTTACAGTCAAGGTACCTGATTGTCTGTTTTGTAATACAGCACCGTATTTGCCGTAGTTATTATTAAAAACAGAATTCGAAACATTAGTCGTACCTGCCGAACGAATAAAGCCGACGTAATCACCTGTAACACCAAAATTGTTTACCGAATTACCTATATCGACACCGATAATAATATTAACACCGTCAATTATTGCACTTGATGTTGTTGTAGTATAAGTACCGAGATTTTGAAGATATAGTGTTTGGTTTGTATCAACAAATAATCTTGAGTCCTTTGATGCAGAAGTATTGTTTATACCATAGTGACCCGTCCCGCCGTCTATTGTCAAAATAGAATTAGAACCACCCATGTTTCCGAGTTTGCCGGAGGATATCTCGTTATCATCAAGAGTATATATTCTGGGCGAAGTCGTGTCTTGTATAGCATCTGCCAAAGAGGGGTACTCAGAAGCTTGCGCACTGTTTACCATTCCAAAGGCACATACAATCGCCATATATAATAGTCTGTTTTTATAACTACGCTTCAAAGATTCATATACTCCGAAGATATTTCTTTACTGACTAAAATTCAAACTTCAATTCAAACTTCAATTCAAACTTAAATTCAAACTTAAATTCAAACTTCAACTCAAACTTCAATTCAAAAATTATAATTTTTGAATCCTTAAGTTTTTAATATTTTTGCTATTCTGATTCAATAAACATACTTCCTGCCAAAATAGCAGTTTACAGGGATTTGTTATTTATCGTTTTACATTATTTTTATGTACCAAATTACTAATTTTACAATATTATTATACTACAAAAATATAAAATCATACATAATTAATAATATCGAATTAATTATTATTCATTGATAATTTTGGCGTCAAAACTTAATACAACTATTTGCGTTAGCCAAAAGTGTATAAAATATAATAGATAGCACTAATGGTGGCTATGTTTGTTTTGTGCTGATGTTATTTTATTAAATAATTATTAAAATTATACTAATTTTTGAAAGCAACTTATTTCAAGCGTTTTGAATGTTTCATAAATTATTTTGAATATATGTAAATTATGTAAAGATTTTATAAGATTATTACAGATAATTATTTTATAAAATGATAGTAGTAATAAAATTACAATATAACGATTAGCAAAAAACAAATTTTAATATATGCGAAGAAACGAAGAATTAAAGTTTTGAAAAAAGTTACCGACAATAAATTTAAGAATAAGAGGAAATAATATGGGCAAAAAATCGATGGTAGATGCGCGTGTTCGGAACGTTGTCTATCAAAATAAAGCAGAACAAAAGAAACCAGAAAACAATAGCAGTATTAAACAAAAAGCCGTCAGCATTTGGAATAAAGTTGAAGCGTGGGCAAAAAAGAATATATAGATATATTTTCACAGCACAATTTTTGACACAAATAATAAATATAAACAAAATGTATCGAATGCCTTGCCCGTTTACATAATTAAAAGTCAGGCAGAGCCTGACTTAAATGACGGTTTATTGCATACAATATTTTTATTATAAGTTATTATGGAAAACTAAAGAACCCGCTAATTTTGTTTTTGATTGAATTTAACGCATTGCCGACCTTAGTCTTTTCGGTAAATAAATTTTTTACATCGGTAGCTATTTCAACCGCTTTATCTTTAATTGAAATACCGATGTTTTTGTAATCTTCTAATGTATCTTTTACCGTATTACATATTTTATCTTTGTCCCAAGTCATTACACCGGTATACATGCCATAGAAGTATTTAAGTCTTGTTCCGATTGCTTCACCGAAAGCATTAAAACCTCTGCCTACACCTGAAATAACAGAACCTATAAGAGCTGTCATTTTATCTCCCAATGCTTCTCTGATACGCTTTCCGGCGTATTGTGCTCCGGTATTTATAGTAATAGAACCCAAATTCGGAATTGCGTTCAATCCTTCAAAAATAGCGTGCCAATTTGATTTTTGTGCATTTGCAGAGGCTTTATAATAATATTTTTTGTATGAATCTATAAGATTATCTGTATCACCCGTTACAGCACCTTTTTTAAAAGCATCTCCAACTTCTTCGGTATCAAAACCCAAAATTGATGCAATTATCATTGCCGTATTTGGTCTGGTTAATTTTGATAACAACGCGCTTTTTTGCTCCATTGATTTACTGAAAAAAAGTTGCGCAATTTTAGATAAGACAATTTCAATAGTTGATTTGTTAGGGTCATCTTCTTTTGGTATATTTAAGTCTGCCTTATTCGTTGAAAGACATTCTGTTTTTGAGAGATAACTTACAAACTCCTGAAGTTTTTGTTTGTTTTCTTCACTATTATTTATAGAAATATTGCCGATATTTGCAAACGGATTGTTATTTGTTAGGTTTTGTTCGACACAAGTCAATAGGGTTTTGTTAACAATTTTTTTATTAAATAAAGACAAATCTTGTTCATTAATACCGCTGACTGCCATACTCATAATCAAGCCCTCCTGTTATCATATCGCTACACATATTTAATTCCTTTTTCAGAAATATTCGTAAACGAAAGTTACAATTCTTAATAATACAGGCTTAAAAGTCGCTAATAGTATGATTTTATTTTTAGGTATTTTGAGAAAAATTTTTATAAACAGTCTAAACTTTACCAACCTATTTTTTACATAAGAAATTTGACAAGTTATTTTGTAAAAAAGTACAATTTATTGTAAATTGGTAAAAAACCGGTAATAAATAAAAAAACCGAAGTTGATAATACTCCTTCGAAAATAGATGTTAAAGAAATCGAAACTCAGGATACGTCCGTTAATGTAGCTGCAAATGTAGATATTGATGATTTTGCTGAAAAACCTGCCGAACAAAAAGTTGAAACCATAGAAAATACCGACCAACCGAACAAAGCAAGAGGAATGTCAAGTAACAATGCACCTGTTGAACCTCTTCAACAACCCGTAAAAGAAGAAGTTCAACGGGAACTAACGAATTCAAATAATTTTTTAAGTGAAGAAGAAATACAAAAAATATATGACGACATAATTAATACGTTTAGTGACCCTGAGCAAAGAAAACAAGCATTAGAAGCTACAGGTCTAGATTTTTCGAAAGTTGATGTAAAAAATGTCGATAACAAAAATGACGCAACTTCCGCAGAAACTGCTATTAAAGAAGATGAAGATCCGCGATAAATAGCAAAAAAAGCTGTAGAAGACTGGATTAAAAATGCTGTTGAAGATGTTGGCGAATGGTTGAAAAAGGCTGCAGACAATACAGGTAAATGGATTGATAATGCAGCAAATGGAAGTAATAATTACACATATTATGACCATAACAAACATCAATGGGTTGAAAAAAATCAATGGAGCAGTGACCACGCCCACGAAGGATATTTAAGCAGCTTTGTAAACGGAAGAAACGATTATTTATCGGGTGATAAGTCATACCGTGAAGCATTCAATGGTGGTGGCGGCGGAATTGTTCCGGAAATACGTCCGAATGACAATGGAACTTCTGTAAACAATCTTCATCTACTTCATTCTATACAACGTTATCAATAAGTTTAAATTGAAAACAAAAAGGTGTGAATAATTTCACACCTTTTTTATTTTAATATGTTGCATTAAAATTATATACGGTTTTTCCAAACTCCGCCTTTTCTGTCAACTAATGCATCATAAAATGACCAGATTCTAAATACACCTGTTAATCCCAAAACAGCATGAGTCATATTCTTTTCATAACTTTGATTATTAACAGCCTGACCAATTCCCGGCCATATCAATAAAGATAACATACTTGCACCAACTGATTTTGCGGTAACTTTACCGTTTTTACCGTGAGTACCTGCAAATACAGGGCTGACAAGCATACTTAAAATTACGGAAAAAATAATAAATTTTTTCATAACATGTCCTTCCTTTTTACACAAAATTAATTGTAACACAAAAATTTATAAATTCTTTGTTTTGATTTAACAATTTTAAAAGGTCTTTTTATACTTTCTTTTCTGATACTCTGACTATTATGATATAATTAAAAAAATTGAGCATAATGATATGAAAAATCAACAAAAACAAAATTGCAAAAGTTTTATGCCAAATATTGATGATAAATCAGTAATTTTAATACTTGGTTCTATGCCGGGAGTAAAATCTTTGGAAGAACAACAATACTACGCACATCCGCAAAATCGTTTTTGGAAATTGATGGATATGTTTTGTAATGCCGAAAATTTAAACGAATTAAATTATCAGGAAAAATTAAAAATTTTGCTAAAAAACAAAATTGCACTATGGGATGTTATTCAATCCTGCAATCGCAACGGCAGTCTGGATTCTGATATTCAAAACGAATTACCGAATGATATTCCAAAATTATTGGAACATTTTCCAAATATCGAAAAAATATGTTTAAACGGAAATAAATCTTATTCTGCGTTTAAAAAACATTTTCCCCAATTATTAGAGCAATATAAGTGTTATAAATTACCTTCCACAAGCCCTGCTAATGCAAGATATAAGTTAGAAGATTTATACAAAAATTGGAGAGAAGCTTTAAGTCCCGTTCTCAATTTTAAGTAATTTTAGTTTAACAGAATTTCCATAAGCAAAACCACCTAATTTTCCATTTTTAGCAAGATTTTTAATAATTAGCAAGTATAATAAAATCAAGGAGTCAAATTTCTATGAACAGTAAGGAATTAAATAAACTCTTAAAAAAAGATACTGGAAGAAATAGAAAAAGGAAATGATAAAATTTCTATTAATACAAGGAATACGCATTATTAGAAATTTATCTATGCCTAAATAAAGCCTTATTATATTGTCTTACAAAATTCTGTTATACACAATGTTATTCAAGACAATGAAAATAGAGATTTTAATAAGTATCTAAAAATTGAAGTAAGTTATATGAAAAAAATTTTGATAATAAATATATTATTTACAGTTATTGTTTTTATTATTCTTGAATTATTAGCAAACCATTTATACCTGAAGCATTATGATGATATTCTTTCAAGTAAATATAAATTTTTTATGCCCTACAGCAAGCCTATTGAATTTGATGCTGTTTACTATGCTAAAACTAACTTTAAAGTATATAATAAGAACTATACGGGAAAACCAAATGCCTTTGTCGGATGTTCTTATACTGACGGATTTGGAATTCCCGAAAAAGAAACTTTTGTATATAAAATAGCAAAATTAACAAAAAGAAAAACTTATTCTTTTGGTGTTTCAGCAACAGGATTACAATTTGTTTATTGGCAAGTAGAAAACAAAACTATACCGACTGATTCTAAATATGTTATTTATACATTTATTTTTGATCATTTAAGAAGAATTCATCAATTTCAATCTGAAGTTTTAGCAACAAATATTGATTTAAGATATAAAAATGTAAATGGTAATTTAATACAGATAAAATCACATTTAAATTTTATTAATTCATTATTTTTTATTAAAATTATTCAAGAATATTTAGAAACAAAAGCTTATGAAAAAGAGAAAAAAGATTTTGCTTTATTTCGTATTTATATGAAAAATTTAATGGAAATTTTTCAAAAGAACTACCCTAATTCAAAATTTGTGTTTGTTGAATATGAAGAAGATACAAATCCCGACCATCGGCTGCCGATTGAAATACGAAAATATATTAATGATTTAGGCTACATTTACATTGATTTAGAAGAAGCTACCGGAGTAAAAATTGGAAGTAAAGAATATAAAATTAAAGGAGAAGGTGCACATCCAAGCGAATATGCTTCAACAATAGTCGCAAATTCAATTTATAAAAATTTTAAATAATTTTTTAAAATAGTTATTTATTATACTAATAAGCGGCGGAAGTAATAAATATTATTTGACAGGGCAAAGTTTAAAACACAGTCGAAATATACTCAGGCAACATTTTTAGAAATGCCCATGACAAATAATAGAATATTTTATTGTTTAATAAAATATAAAAAAACAATTGACAAAAAATACCTAAAATTATATTTTAATTTTATGAATTTAAAGCGAATTTCGGCATATATTTGCATCATAATTTTTTCTGTTTTAATGTTTTTGGGACTTTCTATGCTAAGTTATCATAAAGATATCAAAATGTATGAAAAGTATGCTTTTGAATGTATGCAAAATACCGAAAATAAATACCCGAACAGTTATATTTGTCCAAAGGATAAAGATAATTGTAAGAATACTGAAGAAAGATTAAATCCGAACAGTTGTTTTTGTGCAATGTATAATTTATTGGCACCAAGACTCCTGGTATATAAAGCCAAAGCGAACCACAAAGACCTTACTTTTATTCGAATGTCATATACTGATTCATATATTGTTCCGACTATCGCATTAGAAAAAGCCGATGTATTTTTCGGATACGGAATATGGCAAGATAGCAATTTTGAAAATATTGCCTCTAAATTATATCAAAAAGTCACTTATGCTTATGATTGCGGAGTAGAAAAAATTAATATAGAAACCCCTTTGGTTATTTTTAAAAGTGAATGTATAGGTACGGATAAATTTATTTTGGATGAACAAAATTCTTCGGGAAAAGTTCATTCTTTCGGACAGAAATTAAAACAATTAAATTTAAAGGATAAAAAAGTCTTTATCAAAATGGATATTGCAGGTGCAGAAACTGAAGTAATTCCTGATTTGGTTAAATATGCCGACAATATAACGGGTATAACAATATCCGTCAGAACAGATAACTTTAAAAAGATTAAATTATTACTTGAACAACTCCCAATGATTGAAAAAGATTTCGTTCTCGTTTATAGAAATCTTCTCATTGCAGAATGCGAAACAAATTATAAATGTAAATATATGGATTCTACTTTTTCAAATGCAATTAATCTGAGTTATATAAATAAAAATTTAATTGATGAAAAATATTTACCCTTTAAGCAAGATTTTTCTAATCCTAATGACTATATATCACCTGTCCGTGTAAAAACTTTTCTGCCGTCTTACACAATAAATTGGAGAGTTGTATTATACGAAAAATTAAAAAATTTTTTTAAGGAAAGTAATAACCAAAAAGCCAAGGTTGACAAATAACGGTTGTTATAATAAATTTCGAATATGAAAATCAGAAATATTATATATTTTCTAACTTGCATATTTCTTATCGGATTTATTTTTGTAGTTATTCAATTATTTAATTATGAAAAAGATATAAAAAACAACTGCAAATCGGTACACCAATGCAGTCAAAACAACCAATCTTATGATTTCATTGTTCGTTATCCTGATGAAAGTAATATTCCAATAAGAGCGATAAATGATTGTAACAGTTGTTATTGCAAAATGTCTGATATATTAATACCGAGACTTTTAATCTATAAAGTTTGGACGGATAATCAACCCTTGAGTTTTATAAAATTTCCAACTATTGATAATTATGTAATACCAACTAAAGCTGTTGAAAATGCTGATATAATTCTATCAGTTAACCAAGAATTATCAGACATAACTTTTGAGAAATATTTATTTGATGTTTTTCAAAAACCTTTATACATTTTAAAATATGTTGAAAATCCCAATAATCCTGAAAAACAAATTATAAAAGCCGATAAATTTAGGAAAACTGATATAAATAACTTTATTATCACTGAATATAAAACTTATACTAATTTCAAACAAGTTATAAATGAATTAAAGTCAACAGACAAAAAAATTTTTTATAAAATTGATTTAAATTCAGACATATATACAACGAACGAAATATTTTTTAATTCGAATAATATAACAGGTTTTGTAATAAAAATCGGATTTTATGATAGTTATTCTTTGATTCAATATGAGCAATTATTAAAAAATATTGAAAAAAACTTTGTATTGGTTCATAGAACAGGGAATCATTTTTTCAGTATAGTTGATTCAAAATGCAAATACTCCGGAAAAAATATACCAATTCCTATGTTTTTAACGTATATAAACAAAAAATATGTTTCCAAAAAATATTTACCCTATAAGCAGGATTATTCATCAGACACAAGTTATAAAGAACGATTTAACAGTTATCATATCATACCGCAATTTAAAATAAATTGGCGTGTTGTATTATACGAAAAAATAAAAAATTTTATGAAATTCTCTGATGTAACAGAAAAAGAGCAGTCATACATTAATTGAGGGTCTGCATAAAAAACCTAAAAAACGAAATTATAATTGGTTTTGCCAAAGCAATTACACAAACATTCAAGAAAAAATGGGAAAAATTTATTTGATTCATGTTACAATTCTATCATTAGCGGCTTTCGGAAGAATATGAAAAAGAAAATATTAGCAGGAATAATAATTTGTTTTGTTTTGCAGAGTTTTAATGCATTAAAAGTAAATGCAGAACTTCTTGTGCCTGAAGCAGGAGCAATAAACACTCACGATTTGGATACTTTGAGAAAATTTGAAGCCGAAAAACAAATAGAAGAAGATTTTAAAAAATTTCAGGATACAGAAGAAAATAAAGTAAAAGAAGAAAAAGAAAAACCAAAAAAAAAAGAAAAGAAAAAAGTTGTAAAAGCAAAAGTTGAAGAATATGCAACTAAAGGGGTTTATCTCGAAAATATCGAAGTTTCCCCTTCAGAGATTTTAACCGAAGAAGAAATTAAAAATATAATAGAAGAATATTCTCAAACTAATGTTACATTTGAACAATTACAAGAAATTGTTCAAAAAATTAACAAATTGTACCTTGATAAAGGTTTTGTTACAGCGAGAGCATATATTCCTGAACAGACAATCGAAAATAACAAAGTTAAGATTGAACTTATTGAGGGCAAAGTCGGAGAAGTTACCGTAAAAGGAAACCGTTGGACAAAAACGAATTATATAAAAAAGCGACTTAACGCAAAAGAGGGTACAATTTTTAATATAACAGACCTTGAAAAAAGTATGACTCTTTTTAACCGATATACAGACGGTATAAATATTACTGGTAATTTAACGAGAGGACAAAAACAACTCGGAACAACGGATATAGAAATTGAAGCACATGAAAAATCTCCGTTTCATGTAACTGCAATGATGGATAACGCAGGTCGTTATACTATCGGTAAGTACAGAGCAGGGTTAATGCTCCAAGATGACAGTTTGTTCGGAATGAGAGATAAACTTACTTTAGGTGCTTATGCTTCAAGATATTCCGTCACTCCTTTTGCTG
>Ga0256407_10010078_pt1 | contig 13361 bp, 9 predicted proteins | sample RumenRJG_04DNA_FD_193489 | JGI IMG/M metagenome (GOLD analysis project Ga0256407, IMG submission 193489) | Bovine rumen microbial communities from Lethbridge, Alberta, Canada - RJG_04 | ecosystem: Host-associated > Mammals > Digestive system > Stomach > Rumen | place: Canada: Alberta | collected... | reverse complement strand
CAATGTTCGAAGACGAAGAAAACTACGATATGATATTTAAAATTCTAATAATTGGTGATGCAGGAGTAGGTAAATCTAACCTTCTCCTTCGTTACGTAAAAAACGAATTTGCTTCAGACATGCGTTCAACAGTAGGAGTAGAATTTGGTACAAAAATGTTAAAAATAGATAACTATGATATAAAAGCTCAAATATGGGATACAGCAGGACAAGAACGTTATAGAGCAATAACAAGTGCATATTATAAAGGAGCAAAAGGAGTTTTAATAGTATATGATATAACAAAAAAAAATACTTTTGAAAATGTTGATAAATGGTTAAATGATTTTAAAATGAAAAGTGATGATGATGCTGCAATTGTTATTGTTGGTAATAAAAGTGATTTAATTAATGAAAGAGAAGTTAGTATTGAAGAAGCTACTCTTAAAGCACAAGTTAATCATTTAGCTTTTTTTGAAACTAGTGCTAAAGAAAATGAAAATGTTCATTCTGCTTTTATGAGTTTAATGAATCAGGTACTTAAAAATTATAAGAAAAATAATAGTGAAGATGATTTTAATGGAAATGGACATTTGAAAAAAGAAAAAAAAAAAAATTTTGTTAATGGGAGTAATGGGGAAAATATTGTTTTAGATTCTGTTATTGATGGATTTAATGAAGAAGAGATTAATTTGAAAAATAATACAAAATGTTGTTAAGGTTATAAAAGTTTTTTTTTTTTTGTATTTTATGTTTTTTAGGTTTTCTTTCTTTTTTTGGATTTTTTTTATGGTTTTTTGGAATGGATTTTTTTTGTTGTTTTTATTGTTTTTTTTTTGAGGATTTTTAATTTTTTTTATGATTATTAGTTGTTTATTATTATTATTTTCAAAAATAAATTTTTTTAAAAATAAAGACATTTTAAAAATTTTTTTTAACACACAATATTTATATTATTTTCTTTTTTAATATTTTTATTTTCATTTTTTGTTTTAGATTGTTTTAGAAATAATTTTTCAGATAAAATTTTATGATAATTTCTTTGTTTTTTTGTCCTATTTTTAGATAATTCAAAATTTTTTTCATCAATTAAAGAACAAATCTCATTATTACTTCCTTTTTCAGATAATTTTTTTATGTTAATTAATTCATTTAATGAAGATTTATTTTCAAATTTATTTTCATATACACTTCTTGAAGTTTTCTTATTCTTTATCTGTAAATTCAATTCATATTCTAAATCATTTTCAATTTTATTTTCTAATTTATTTATTTTATTAATTTTTTTAAATTTTAAAGGAGTATTAATATAAAGTTTCCTTATAAATTTTTTATGTTTATTTTTATCTTTTTTATTATCAATAATTGAGAATACTATTGAATTATTTTTATAATAAAATGAATTACTATTTCTTTCATCATTATCTGTATTAATATTATAATATTTTTGCTCTTTATTTTCATCTTTTTTATATTTATTTTTTAAAATATCATTTTTTAGATTTAAATCATTTTTTTTTTCTTCATTTTTTAAATCTTTTATTTCATTTATTTTTATATTTGTATTATTATTTTTTAATCCTTCAATTATACAATCTTTATTTTTATTATTTTTCTTTATTTTATTTTCATTTACTAAATAAGGATTTAAAATTATATTTTCTCTTTCTTCTTTTAATTGAAGGATTTTTGTTAAATTTGATTCAGGTTTTGTTTGAGTTTGTAATTGTTTAATTGTTAAATTATTTTTTAAATTATTATCTAATTTAATTTTATTCTTATTTTCATAAATTTGTTTTTGTTCATTTGATATCTTAATTTGATTAATTGTTTGTAATTTATTTTCAGATTTATTTTTTATTTCTTTTTCTTCACTCGTTTCTGTTTTTTCTTTATTTATAAAAATTCTGGAAGTAAATGAATTTATTATTTTCTTTTTTAGAAAATTATTATTTATTAAATTATTTATCTTTGAATAAGAAAAATCTTGTGATTTTATAATTTTTTTGCTTTCAGTTAAATTATAATTTTTATTAAATATATTTTTTTTATTTATTTTTTATTTTTTTATTATATCTTTTATATTATTATTTATATTTATTTTTTTTTTTTCATTTTTTATTTCAATTATATTATTTTCATTTCCTTCATTTTTATTGTTGTCATATAAATTATTATTAAATAATAAATCTAAATTATCACTTGATTTGGTATTTAATTTATTTTTGAATAAATCTTGACTATTACTAATTTTTCTTTCAGTTAATTTATTATTAATATTAAAATTATTATTTTGAATTGAAATAAAGACTGGTTTTCCATCTTTTTGATAATAAGAAATATCATTTTTTAAATTAATATCTGTAATTTGATTTCCTTCTTTATCATATAAAATCAATGGATTATTTTCATTAATTTCAATAATATTTCCTTTATCATCATAATAATTTATTATAAAACTTGATTCATTATTATTATTATTATATTTCATTTTACTATGAATATATTGAGAAATCGTATTTTTATCATTTATTATATTACTTAAACTTAACTTATCTGAATCAGTTTCCTTATATTCCAGAGAATTATTTCTTTTTAAAAGTTTCTTTTTTAAATTATCTATTCTCTCATTATCATCATTATAATACATTATAAAATGATTTGAAGAATTCATACTATTATAAGTTGTTTTTACAAATTTAAAGTTATTCATGTAATAATTTTCATTTATATTACTTTCTTTATTTTTAAACTTCCTTATTCCTAATTGAATTTTATATTTTATATTTTCAATTTCATTTTTAACAAAATTACTAGCATATTCATAATTAATTGAAATATTTTGTTTTACTTTATTTTCAATAATTTTATCAATTTTTCTCATAATTAAATTGATAAATTTATTATGAATTATAAAATGAGGTGGAATAATAATACAATTTTTAATATTAATTTTATCTACTATATATTCACTTATTAAATTTATTTCTTTTTTTCCTATTTTTTTAGAAAGTGCATCGTAATATAATAATTTATTATATAAATCTTCATTTATTTCAATTTTTTTAAATAAATAATTAGAATTTACAATTGTTTCAAAAGAAAAATTTGTTTTTTTTTGAATATATGGATTAAATGGAAAATACACATAATTTAAATTTGATAAATTATTTTTCTTATTTTTTAATTTAATATTTTGATTTTTTATTAAATATTTTTTTAATAAAGAATTAGAATTAAAATTCATATCTGGGAAATTTTCTTTTTCTTTATTATTATTATATTTAATAAGACTTTTTATATTATTTTGAATATTATATGAAATATTAGATGATAATTCTGAAGAATAAAATTTCCTTTTTGTTAAGTTTTTATTATATTTTCCTGTTGGAAATATTTCATATATATTTTCTTCTGGTTTAAATGCTTTTAATGATATTTTTGTCTGTGTAGAAATTGACAAATTTTCTTTCATTTATTTAAATAATCTTTATACATTATCTATAAATATTTAATTTAATTATCATTTAATTAGTTTTTAAATAAATAGTTATTTATTTATTTTTGAATTCAAAAATTAATTTTAAAAAGATTGTTTAAAATTATATTTTTTTTTACATTTTCTTAAATATTTTTTATTATCATGGAAAAGAAAAAATAAAATAATATTTTTAATTCTCAAAATGAATAATCAAACAATTTTATATTCAAAAACATCAAATATAATTTAAATTAGCGTATCATCAATTATATAAAAAAATAAAATTTACATCAAATAAATAACTTATAATTATATAAATAAAAATGATTCTCAAGAAATAATAATATATTATTGTAATATTTAATGCTAGTCATAAATATTAAGTTGATGCAATATTAAAATATATTGTTTCTAATAATAATTATTTAAATATCGTTTATATAGAAATAATTGTACTTCTTTAAAATATGAAGGAAAAAAAATTTATATTAAAGATTTAAATGTTTTTAAAAATATTGATTTAAAAAATATTATTATTATTGATAATAGTGTTATCTCCTATGCTTATCAATTAAATAATGATATATGTATTTTGCCTTATTATGACTCTAATAAAGATAATGAATTAGTCTATTTAGCTTATTATTTAATTGTTATTTTTGATTATAATGATTAGATAATAAATTACATGTTAAGGTATATTATTTTTTATATGTAATTTTTAAAAAATGAATAATGAAAATGATGAATCTGTAAATGTTATTTCTTTTAAAAATAAGGATATTTATATTAAATGTTTAAATAATGAAAATAATATTATTAAATAATAATGATTATGAAAAAGAAATTACTAATAGGAAAAATTAGATTTTTTTTGAAAATTTTTCAAAGAATTTTTCAAAATCTATTATTGGTAACATCATAAGAAAAAATATTGATTATAATTTGAACTAATAAAAAAATTGATAATAATAATAATAGTAATAAAGTCTTTATAAATAATGAAAAAAATATTTATAATATACTTTTTTAAATATAAATTTAATAATAAAAAATTGAATTATTTCTAAATTAATAAATTATATTTAACTGAATTTATTTTTATTTTATAAATAAAAAAAATAGTACATAATTAAATGAAATGATTAACTGTTTAAACTATAATATTAATTAATCTCATTTCTTATAATTCAGTATTTTTCATCATAATAAATATTCTTAAAAATAATATTTTATAAAAATAAAGATTTTAATATATGATAAGAACAATTAAAAAAAATAATTTAATTTTTATTAAAAATTACAATAAATGTCATTAGACAAAAATACAAAAAATTATATTACAATAACATTATACCAATCAAAATTATGTAGAAGTTCAGATAATTTTTTACCATATACATTATCAATAAAATATAATGACCAATCACCATTAGAAACAGAAAAAATAACAAAATTTCAAAAAATATTTCATGAAGAAACATTTCATTTTAACATATCTTCAACATTTCAATCAAACACAAATCATACTATTTCAATAAATGCATATACTAGAACATTATTAGTAATAAAAAATTACTTTGCTAAAGTAATAATCCCATTTAACATATTAAAAAACCCAAATCAAAAACAATGGTATTTTTTAAAAGATAATAATGATGAAATAGTATTAAAACTTTTATTATCAATTGACTCAACAATATCACTTCATCAAAATAATTCAATGAGTCAAATAACAAAATCATATAGAGTTGAAAGTGCTCATGATTTATTAAATAAAAAAAATTTGAATTTATCTTTAAATATAAATCCTTATTTTTTAACTCAAAGACAATCTGCAAATAAATCAATGGTTAATTTAAATTATTTTTCAATATTTAAAAATTTAACTAATCCTAATCAATTAATTTCTATTGCTGAAAATGATAGTAGTAGTAATATTACTATTAGTAATAATGATAGTAATTATAGTGATTGTAATGAATATAATTATGATGATATTTATTTAAGTGATAATTTTTATAATGTTGATTTAAATAATATTTCTATTAATGATATTAATAATGCTATTTCATTTAAAATTGATAATATTTTAGAAAAACAAAAAAATTATGATAAGAGTTCTAATGATATTAAAGATAGAGATGATTCACTTGGGAGAAAAAAAAATATTTTAATTAAAGAAAATGAAAAATTATTAGTTAATGTTAAAAAATTGGAAAAAAGTAAAAAAAATTTTGAAACTAAAATTATAAATTTAAATCAAAATTGGATTTTATTTGAAAAGGAATTATATAAAAATGAATTAAGAAATGAAATGAATTCATATAATAAAAAATTATTTTTAGATTTAAATTCTTCATTAATGATGAACACAACAGATTTAACAATTAATAATATTAAAAATAATTTAATAATTGAAAAATATATTAAAAGAGTATCAAAAAATAATAATAACCATCATCCAAATATTTCAATTAATGTAGATTTAATTGAAGAACCAATAATAAATTCAAAACAATTAAAAAATGAATATTTAGCATCAAAACATTTAAATTCAACAAATTTTACTTCTATTTATAGTAATGAAAGTATTATTAATAGACATTATTCTCCTCCAACAAATAATATTTATGATGGAAGAATTAAAAATAAAAATAATAAAAATTCAATTGATTTAGATGTAATATATAATAAAAATGGAAAAAAAATAATAAATTCAAAAAATGAAGTTGAAGTTGATAATATAAAATTAATAAGATTTAAAACTTCTTCTTCAAAATCAAATTTATTAACAAATACAAACACATATATAAATAATACAATTATCAATAATAATAATAATTTAATTATTAATAATAATAATATTAATAATGGGAAAAGGAAATTAATACGAAATTCAAATTTAAACAAAAAAAAAAAATAATAATTAATTTTAATTTTAATATAATTATTAAAAAAAAAGAAAAAAAAAATTATTTATAAAAACATAAAATTCTTTTTAATAACTAAAAAATAAACAAAAATTAATAAAATTTAAATTTAAAAAAATGAGTGATATGTTTGGAATGATGGACAATGCATATTTTACAGGAAAATCTGAAATAATTCGTTGGATAAACGAGACTTTAAAAATGAATATAACTCGAATAGAACAAGCAAGTACAGGCGCAATTTATTGTCAATTAATAGATTGTATATTTCCAAATAAAGTAAAAATGAATAAAATAAATTGGAATGCAAAATTAGAAACTGAATTTTTAAATAATTTAAAAATTATGCAACAATCTTTAATTTCATGTAAAATTCAAAAAGAAATTGATATTCAAAAATTAGCAAAAGGAAGATATCAAGATAATTTTGAAATATTACAATGGTTTAAAGGTTTATTTGATAATATTAAACCAGATTTAAGTAATTATGATCCTTTAAAAAGAAGAAATTATCAAGTTTTAAGTTATTTAAATGTTAATTGTTTAAATAAAAAAAATAATAAAGGAAGTTTACATAATAAAATAAGAGATAAAAATCAGTTAAAAAATATTAGTAATAATAATATTAAAAATAGAAATAAAGAATCAAATTTAAATTTATGTAAAAATAAAAAATTAAATTCTTCTTTAATAATTCATTCTGTTAATAATTTAAATTTAAATTCTGTTCAAAGTGAACCTTCTTTTTGTAGTGAAAGTAATATTAATGAACAAAATTGTTCTTTTCAATCTGAACAATATATTCATAATTCTTTTAGTCAAGAAAATTTAATTAATTCTAATTTTTCAAATGATAATTTAAATTTAAGAAATGAAAATTATATTTTTGATAAAAAGAATAATGATGATAAAATGAATGAAATTATTGAAAAATTTAGTGAAGAAATTCAATTGGCACAAAATGAGAATGTTAAAAATGAAAAAGAAAATCAAACTATTAAATTATTACTTGCTGAAGTTGGTCAAGAAAAAGAATTTTATTTAAATAAACTTAAAGATATTGAATTTATTCTTCAAAAAGCAAAATATAATAATAATATTGATAAAAATAATATAATTAATTATATAGAAAAAATTTTATTTTCTGAATTTGCAACTCATGTAATTATAAATGAAAATAATGAAATTGATATAAAAGAATTTGTTAATTATGAATAAATTTAAATAAAAAATAAATTAATTGTTTTTTAAAATAATAATTAAAAAAATAAAAGAATAAAAAATCAAAAAATAAATAAATAAATATATTATCTTAATTCCCAATAGCCCAAATTTTACAAGTATTATCCCAAGAAATAGAAATAATTTTATTATATTTATAACACTTTTTAATACAACCAATACAAGCAGGATGTTCTCCAATTTTTTCAAAATGTTCATTATAACCTAAATACAATAATTTAATATTACAATCTTTTTCTCCAATTAATAATCTTTCTTGATCAATTAATAAATAAGAATAAATTTTACTATTATATTTAGCAAAATATGTAAAATTTTCATAATTTGGTGGTTTATAAATTCTAACATAACTATCATCACATGAAATAATTAATCTCTTATCAGGAATTTGAAAATATGAAATTGGTTTTGATTTACAATGAAAACTATGAGAAAATTCATCTTTTTCAAGATTATATAATTTAATAGTAAATTCTTCAATGGCAAAAATTATACTATTATCATATAATTGAGTAAAACAAGAATAACTATATTTAATATCAAATTTTAATATTATTTTTTGTTGAAATGTTATCATATCCCAAATTCTTAATGTTTGGTCTTTACTATATGAAGCAAGATTTCCATTTGATAAATTTAAAATTGATATTAAATTATCAGAATGACCAATTAATAAAGTTTCAAATTTAAATTCATTTATTGAATTAGTATTATAAATTTGAATATTTGGATTTTTATCAACTATAAATACTAAATATTTAACTTGAGGAATATAACAAACACCACAAAAATTACTTTTAAAAGTATGATCATTTTCTTCTTCATTATTAAAGAAAAAATCATCATTTTCATCAAATCCAGGAACTTCAGCTAAATTAAAATTTTCATTATCTATTTCTACTATATTTGGATTTACATTTTCTCCATTTTCATTATCATCATCAAAATTATTAAAATTATTATTAAAATTATTATTATTATTATTATTATTAATATTATTATTATTATTATTATTATTATTATTTTCATCTTCTAAACTTTTTTTTAATTCTTCATTTTCAATTTGAGATAAAAGATAATATGTATGATAATTCCAACAATATGCATTTCCTTCTGAATTTAATGTCACTGCTCTATATTGATCTATAATACATATTTGAGTTATATTTGATATTTTATTTTTTTTATCATAGTTAAATGAATTTAGACATAAAATTGGATTTGTTTTTATTATAAATGTATTTTTAAAATATGATATTAAATTTTTTGATGTTTTTAATAATTTTTCTTCTGTTGAATCATGAATATTAAATTTTATTTTTTCAAAATGTGTATTATTTATTATATTAAAATATAAATTTGGATTATAAATATGATGTTCATATGCAGAATTAAAATTAGAAAAAAGAATTGATAAAGCATCATAAATTTCATTATTTATCCTTTCATTAATTTTATAAGCTTCTTCAATTTTATTAATTAAATCAGAAATTATCTCAATATCTTTTCCATTAGAAAGTTTTTGAATAACAGTATTTTTTAATTTTTGATTATAATTCTTAAAATCTTCTTTAATTTTATTTAATTGTTCCCATTTTTTATTTTTTTTGATATTTAAATTAGGTTCATTAAATATCATAACTTGATGTTTAAATTTTTTTTGTATTTCAACACAATATTCACATAAATATTGATCACATTTAGAACAATAACCAATTGCATTTTTTTCATTATGAAAAAAACATTTTTGAATAATTTTAATTTGCATTGTATGATATATATGATTTAATTTTTTATGTGAACTATAAAAACAATTTTGACATAACCAAATTTGACAATTTAAACAATAAAAAAATGCTTTTTTTTTATTATGTTTATAACAAGTTTTATTTATTATTTGTCTTTTTTTTAATATAATTGATTTGTATTCTGATAAAGAAAATTTTTCTTTTCCATTTCTTAAACATTTACAACTTATTGTTATTTGGACTTGATAATTTTCTATAAATAATTTTATTAATGGAATTGAACAACAATCTGAACATATTATCCATTGAGGATTTAATGTTTCTAATTTGTCTTTATTTATTGTATTTTGGTCTATTTCTATTGAATTTCCCATTTTAAATTGATAATTTTTTTTTTATTATTTTTATTTTTTTTTTATTTGATTTATATTGTAAATTTATTTAAAAAATATTAATGATAATAATTATTATTCGAATGATATAATTATGTATTAAATTATCATTCATAAGAGAGAAGTAAATTAAATTTTAAAATAAATGATTGAGAACAATAATCAAGATGATTTAATTATAGATAAAATTTCTCCTCATGTAATGAGTAAACTTCAAAAAAAAAAATATTTCTCAAAAAGAAATATAAAATATCTTTTTTGTATCTTTTTTATTGGAGTTATATTTACAATTATTTATGTATTCTTAATTAAAAAACGTAATTGTTTAATTGAAAATAATAAACAATTATCTGATATATTGAATTTAATGAATAATGAAATTGATATTTTAAATCCAAAAATCAATCAATTAAAAAAAAGAAATTCTATTTTAGAAAAAGAATTATTAAAATTAGAAAAAGAAGAAAAAATAGAAAAATTTCAAGTTGAATCAACTCAAAAATCAATTAAAGAAACTGAAGAAAAGATAAAAAAAATAAAGAAATTAATTGAAGAATTATCTCTAAATAAAAAAATATAATCTATATATTTATTATAATTAATTAAAAACAATTTTTTTTCTCTAAAATTTAACTCTCTTAATTACTTTTTATCATATAAAAATATAAATTTTTAATAATAATAATTTATGATTTTATAATTTTTGAATTAATAATTATAACTAATTAAAATGATAATTTATTCTTTTATTTATTAATTTCAAAATAATATAATAAAACAAAATTTAAATTATAATTTTTAAAATTATATTCCTAACAAATTTTCTTTTTTTTGGTTGTTGTTTCCTTTATAATATTCTTCTTTAATTTCATTAGGCCTCATTTTTCTTTTTTTTTTGCGTTTACAAGTTTTAGATGAAATGATTATTAAAATAATAATAACAATAATAATTGCAATAGCAAAACCAATAATAATATAATTTTTGTTTTTATCTGGTTTATTAAATTTAGTATAAAATCCAATTTTTTTATTTCCTTGATCAAAAACAAATTGATATTTTTTAAATAATGGTTTTCCCAATTTCCATTTAAAATTATAAAAATCTCTATAATTAAAAATAACTAAAAAATAATAAATATTATTATATTCATAAAATAAATCCTCATAACTTAATTCCAAACTAAAATTAATATTTTCAATATAAAATTTAATATTTTTCATTTTTGAAATATTAACATTCTTTTTACAATTATAATAATAAAGTTGCTTACTTTCAATAGTTTTTTCATTACAATCACCATTATAAAGATGAAGATTAAAAAAATCTTTTTTAACTTCATTTCTATATTTTTCATTACCAATAATAACACCACTTTCAATTAATAATTCACAAATGATTTTTTCACTAATATTAACATCACCATAAGTAATATTATTAATATCAATATCATAAGATTTATTAGAAGAACTTAAAGAAAGATTTAATATTTTATAATTTTCTTCTTTATAATTATTATCATAATTATGTGGTTTATCCCCAATTATTAATTCACCATTATCATTATTATCATATTTAAAAGTAAATTCATAATTAAGAATTAAATTTCTATTTTTTAATTGATAAAGAAAATTTATTTCAGAAAATTTTTGTTCTGGATTATAAATATTTAAACCAATTGAACCTGATTCTTTTATATTATTTACTAATTTTGTTCCTATAAAAAAATTAAATTGAAATATTTTTTCATTATCAATAAATATTGTATCATTTCCTATAAAACCATTTTGAAAATCATAAGAATGAAAATTATATTTTGTAGAATCTCCTAAAAATGATGTTGATTCAGTAAATTTATATGTTATTTTATCTGGATATGCATCTGGAGAAGTAAAAAAAAAAGGATATTGTCTTAATTTTATATTTAATGGAATTTTATAATGTTGATTATTACTTATTTCTATTTCTGTTTGGATATTATTTTCATTTATAAAATCAAATATGTTAGATGATGTTATTTCTTTTGGAATTTCTCTTTTGAAAGGGAATTTATATATTTTTGAATGTGATTTTAATTTTTTTATTTTTATTGTTATTATTAGGAATATTAATAGTATTTTCATTATTTTTCTTTTATTTTTTTTTAAAAAATTTTAAATAATTTTATTTATATTATAAATATAATAAAATTATATAAAAAAATTAATATTATAATTATAAATAAGTTTATTATGTTTCATTTATAGGATTATAACTTGCTGTGTTTGAAGAATAATCAGTTTCAAAATCTTCTATAAGTTCTTGTGCTTTATTTTTATTTTTTTTATTATTATATCTAAAAATTAAGAAAATAAATAAGAAAAGGACAATTATTATTAAAATAAAAATTATAATTTTAGAAATTGAAGGTTTAAAATGAATAATTTCTCCATTATAAAATCCTATATATTTTAAATCTTGATTAAATACAAATTGATATTTTTTTAAAAAAGGTTTTCCTAATTTCCATTGTGTATAACTATATCTATTAAATATAATTAAAAAATAATAAATATCATCTTTTTCTAAAAATAAATCATTATAATCTAATTCAAAAGTATAATTAAATTCTTTATGAAAAAAAAACAAAGAAGGAAATTTTGTAATATCAACTTTTTTTTTCTTACAAGTAAAATATTCTTCTTCAAAATCAATAATATTTAATTTACATCTACCAAAAGTATAAAATTTTTCAAAAAAATTATTTATAATTTTCTCTTTAAAATCTTCAGTACCAAAAATTATACCAGAGTCAATATCTAAAATACTTTCTTTATCTATAGTTATAATTTCACTATTATTCCAATTAATATTATCAAAATAAAGTGACCATTGTAAATTAAATCCATTATTAAATGTTCTTGTTTTTTTTAAAACTAAATTTTTATATTTTTTATCATATTCAGAAGGGAAATTTCCAATTATAAAATCACCTTCATTTTCATTATTATATTTAATTGTCCATATATAATCATTAATATAATTATTTAATTTTAATTGTTTTATGAAATTTTCATTTTCAAAATATAATACATTTGGTATTTTTAAACCTATGTTTCCATTATATAATTCATTTTCTTTTACTTCTTCTTCTGCTAAAATAAAAGAAAAATTTTCAAATTTTAAATTATTATTATTATTATTTTTTAAATATATTATATCATTTGAATATTTTCCTTTTTTAAAAGGTTGAACTATAAATGTTTTTGATTCAGTTTTGTTTTTATATGTTTTTGATAGGTTTTCATTATATATTCCTTTTAAATTATTTCCTTTAAAATATATGAAATCATTTGTGAATGTTAATCTTGAAGGAATTATTTGAATAGGAGTTCCTGTTTCAATATTTATTATGATATTATTTTTTTTTAAATTATATAAAATATTTGATTTATCATCATATTCATTTATATTATTGAAATGAAATATAAGATGAGAATTTATACCTAAAAGATAGATAAATATATATATTATTTTTGACATCAAAATATGATTAAAAACTTGATGATTTAAATAAAAAAAAAAATTAAAATATTAAAAACTTTTATA
>Ga0256407_10010076_pt1 | contig 13363 bp, 17 predicted proteins | sample RumenRJG_04DNA_FD_193489 | JGI IMG/M metagenome (GOLD analysis project Ga0256407, IMG submission 193489) | Bovine rumen microbial communities from Lethbridge, Alberta, Canada - RJG_04 | ecosystem: Host-associated > Mammals > Digestive system > Stomach > Rumen | place: Canada: Alberta... | reverse complement strand
ATCCATGAACTGGAAGTGATGCACATCGACAGCCCGACGATCCGTAGCAGTTTCATTACATCGACGGCCCTTCGTCCCAGCATCATCATCCAGCATTCATAGGAACCGACACAAAGTGCCAGGCATAAGCCTATGACACGCGCATAGCCAATGGCACTGCCCAGAATCGCGGACTTCGGGAACGACTCCATGGCCACAAGCAGCTTGTCAAGGCTCTCGTCGATGGCAGGAAGTCCCATGGTCAGGAACAGGTCTGATATGCTCAATAATAATCCCGTCATATTAGTTACATTTTTTATTTATAATAGGCCTGAGCCATTCCTACCAGATGTGTTACACGGCTCACCAGTTTTTCCATTTCAGATTTCGCTTCCATGTATGCCTTCTGCCGCTTGGCATTCTCCAGTTCATATCCAATCCCTTGCCGATGAATATACTCTATGTTCCTACAGATCATTTCATTCTGCCGGGATAGTTGCGTCACCTGATAATTCATCTTTCCCTTGCTTTTTTGTGCTACATACAGCAGACCTTCACTGATGCTTTCCTGCATCCTGTTGAAGTCGTCCTTGAAAGAAGAATATACCAGATCCACGTTCCTATCAGCAGCCCGTTCCACCTCCTCCTGATGCAGTTCCTTGATCATCTCCATTTCCTCTTCGACCTTTTCTTCCTTCTGTCTCTGAGTCTCCTCGGAAATGACACGGGTAGGCATAATCCGCTTTACGTTTGAGTTTTCCTCTTTGAAGCGGACGTGCAGGCCACTCTTGAAGCCACGCCATGCCCAATAGGTCTCTGCGCCGCTGTAGTCCTTGTGAAAGAGATAGTAGTACCAGTCAGGAGCAAAGTCCCATGGGCCGTTTTCCATTGACCTCCATTGCTTCTCTTTCTGCTCGTCATGCTGGATAGTCTGTGCATAGCTCCATGAAGCCAGCAAGCAAGCCATGAATAGTATTCCGATTCTTTTCATACACTATACCAGTTATTGATGATGTCTTCTGCAATTTTATCTTTTACTTCGCTATTAAGAATATCCCAGATGTAATCGTGTTTGAAACCTCCGATGGCCACGATGCTGCACCATGTGTACGCGTTGTCGATGATACCTCTTATGGTGTCGATGGATGTCTTCAGCTGGAATAGCAAATTCATCTTCTCGTCCATCGAAGCCTTCATGACATTGATGCCACTGGCGGTCATTGTCGTGTAGAGAGCCTTGATATTCTTGATCTCCCGTTCGCAAGCGTACATGGCCTCCATATAGTACCACCCAACCATGGGTTTCTTTAAGAATGTTTTAGCCGCGTCCCCAGTGAAATCAGCATAGTCCCGAATCAGCTGATAGAGGCTGGTTGACGTAGAAGCCAAGGTGGCAGCTAACAGCACGTAGGAGTAGGCGTTGCTCAGTTTGCTGTCAAGAGTCGTCCTGGCATCATTGAACTTTTGGGCTCCTTTCGTGACGATTGACTGTTCCCCATAGCTGACAGCAATCTTTTCCATCGCCTTGTCTTCCTCTGCCTTCATCATTTTATGAAGGCTTATCAGCGCCTCGATCGTGGGCAGGTCGGCAGGCAGCTCCACGTCCGCACGGACGAGATGTATCCATGTCATAAACCCTATGATGATAAATAAAAACTTCTTCATACGCCCAATGTATTCCAGTCATTGACGATTCCTTCAACGATATTCTTACCCGTAAAGTAGGCCGCCCATGACTGCACGTCTATGGCCATCAGCACATCATTGATGCCGTTGCAATACTGGCACATCATGCACATGACATCCATCTTATACTTGATTTCGAGCAGTCGAGAGTAAATCCTATTGGCCAGTGTCAGGCGTTCATAACGGTTCAGGAAGTTATATCCATCCCCTGTGTTTTCCTCCTGAGTCAGTTTCTCCGACTTCCATCCGCATTTCAGACAGGTATAGGAATAGGTCTTTCCTGTGCCACCTTCAATCAGCTTTCTCACTTTGCCACCACAGTCTGGGCATTTCGTGTACGTCTTTCCCTTGTTCTTCAGTGGATTTTGTATTTTTCCATTGTTGACAATATCCACGAAGTCGGCCACCAGACCCTCCGTTTCCAGCACCACGTCCGACATTTCAGACAGACACAACACATAGTTCTTTACCGGTGACCTCCCGATATAGTCAAGCACCTGAGGGACAGCCGTGAGAATGTCTGTAGTCAGGCCGAATATCTCAGCATAGTACTTTGTTTCCTCGCCGAAACCGCTGATGTTCTGCATGGAGATCGAGTACAGTTCCTTGATAGTCTCCATGGCAGTCGTGTACTGCATGATTTTCTGCTGTTTGGCACTCATGGAATCCAGCCTTGCGTTATGCTGGTTCTCGATGAGACCCTGAGCAGTCGTGTTAGCGGTCACCTGTGCCGTTGTCCACGGATCCAGGACAACCTTCCACGCTGCTTTTGCCGAAGTGACGGTCATTGTCAGCATGACCATCACGATGATTTTCAATTTTGCCATAGACTCATGATTTGGTTATGTTGATTCACTTGAACGGCAAAGTCGAGATACCTGCTGACCTTCATCTTCTTCCGGTCATTCTCTATCTCTACGATTGCCTTTTGTATGTCACCTCCATAGTATCTGGTATACACTTTCAGGGCCTCCTTCTCTGCCCGTTCAGTTGTATAGGCCCAGTAGCACTCAGGCGGTTCCTCCACGCCATACACGTCAGACACCTGCCCTCGGCATATCCATACCTCCTTGAAGTACGCCCTTCCCTCGTGGTTATTCAGACTATTGATAGTGAATATCTGCTGCTTCTGAACCTCTGTCAGGCCCAGGACGGAAGCGATCTGGTCATATCTGTCCTTGAACTTTGACTGGTCCATCAGGATCTTCACGTCCGAGTTGTTGATGATGGCCTCCTTCACGATAGGAGAATCTATCACATCATTCAGCTCCTGGGTGACGACACCGGCGATGCCATGGAACTTACGTACAGTCTTGTACAGGTATTTGATATACTCGGCCATGGTAGGGGAGGAGATGGCCTTCCATGCCTCTTCGATGATCAGGGCCTTTCGTCCCTTCTTGATACGCATCTTCTGCAGGAATACGTCCATGATGATGAGCACCACAATGGGGAAGAGCACCGGGTCATCCTTGATCTTGTCAATCTCGAAGACGATGAACTTCTCGTCAAAGAGAGAATCATCCACGTCGTTGTTCAACGTGTATTCCAGTTCACCGCCCCGGTAGAACTGTTCGAGGATGGCCGCGAAGTTGTCGATGTCAAACGCAATTTTCTTTTCCGACATGATCTGCGGAATGCGTTCCAGAGCAAACTCGTAATAGGTATTGAAAGACAGAGCCGACACCTTCATCTTTCTGCGTTGTGCCTCCATCTTGTCAATCTTCTTCTCGATGCGGACGAGGTATTTGTTCTCAATCAGTTCCGGCATCAGGCGCATAAGCTGGTTATTGGCAGCCCTTTTCTCACCATCCGCAGCAGCCTTATCCTGGACGAGAGAATGCAGTTTCTCTACTTGGCGACGTACCTTTTCATGGTGTTCCTTCTCCTTTTTGTTGAACGTCAGTTCGCCATTTTCGGTTTCAGCGTTCACCTCCAGCTCGTCGATACGATAGTCATCACTGTATTTCTCCTCCAGCTTCTGCTCGTATTTCTCGTACTCGCCGTTCTTCTTGTCCTCCAGAAGCAGTCTCTCGCGCAGTTTGCTTCTTTCGTCTGCCGTGTACTTTTCAAAGGGATGGAAATACTCCTCGTAGTATTCCACGATGGTCTGGTTGATGATTTTGTCCTCAATTTTCGTCGGTTCCTTATTTCCCTTGAAGATGAGGAATATCAGTGATTTGAGAAAGTTCTTCTTTTCCCCGAAGTTCTTTTCATACTCCTCCGTGGTAACCTTGAACGGGTTCATGGAGATGGGATGTTCCTTCGAGTAGGAGATATATGTGCCATGGAAGGTGTTACAGGTTCCCTCATAGGAATCTCCGGTATCAACCATCACTACATCCGTGTCCTGTTCCAGTAGCTGGCGTACGATGCTGTTCATATTAAAGGACTTGCCGCTTCCCGAGGGGCCTAGGCAGAAGAAATTGGCGTTATCCGTCATCTTGACAGTTCCTTCTTTTCCTGTAATGTCGATGGCCACGGGCAGGCCTTGCCTGTCAGTGTAATATGTTGTCAGTGGAGTCTCCTCCGAATGTTTGAGGTGTTCCTTGAAGAACAGGCAGAGAGCAGCATCCGCCAATGTGAGAAACAGATCATAATCCTCGGAAAAGCTGTACGCATTGCCCGGGAAGGAGTCCTCGAACAGCTCCAGCTGGTTATAGGCGGTGTCCGAAGGAGAAATGCCACATTCATACAGTTTTCCTTCCATGTAGGAAGTCACCGAATTAATTTTGTCGAAGGGGCAGCTTACCAGCATGTTAAAGTTTGTGTTGACCAGCAGCTTGTTCTCCTTTGCTATCAGGTCCAGCACCATCTCGATGTCTGCCTTAGCGATCTTGTTCGAAGGGTCTGGCATCGAGCCATGTCTTTTCGCCTTGCTCTGTAGTTTCCTTAGCAGTCTCCTCTGCTGTGGAATCTGTACCACCTGGTTATACACGATACAGTCTACGTCGGGCACCGACGCAAGGAAGGCGAACAGGTCCGTAGCAATATGATAGCCGTTTACAGTCGTGGAGAGATATGGCCTGACAAAGGTAGGCAGGTTGATTACATCCACATCGACGAGGTTCACCGATTTCACCACGCGGTCGCCCAGATTCAGGTATTCGTCCGTACTCTTGAAGTTCTTCATTGAGAACGGCCCTTTCCTGAACTGGAAGGCCATGAAGCGATGTAGATACTCGTCTACCTCCTGCCGGTTCAGCTTACGGTGTCTGATGTTCCTTTCAGAGAGGATGTCCATCACCTTGCTCACTTTCACGTGGAAGTCCTGCCACATCTTCGGGTCATATTTGACGAAGGCACTCTTGATGGATTCCTGAGTGATGATGAGATAGGTTTTGATCTCCGTGTAGGGCCTGCCCTCGAAATACCTGAAATAGCATTTTGTGAGGAAAGGCATCTCATCAGAAATCTCGTGGTGGTAATACTGCTTGCAGAAGATGTCCTGTTTCTGAAGCGCATACCCTTCGCCGAGTGTCTGAACGATGTTGCTCAGCACATCGGTATAGGCGAAATACTGGTCTGCGTCCGTACAGTACTGCTGCACGGGATTCTCCACCTCAATGATAACGGAACAATCCCCCTTGGCAGAAAACAGTACCGTATTAAGATGTTGTCCATGCTCATCCTTCACATCCTGTAGCTGGGCGAACAAGCCGTTCAAAGGTTTCTTTTTCCAAAACATCCTTGCATCGTTTAGTGAATGTACAAATCCTTGTAAACGAAGATTCCCCGATGTCGTTTCTTCGCGTGTAATCCGCTTCTCTGCTTGATGTAAATGGTTATCAGGCTTGTGATGGCAATGATGATCATTGCGATGAAGCCCGCCAGTTTGCCCAAGATGATGGAGAAGATGATAAATCCGACGAAAGAAAGTCCGATGGCTCCAGCAGCGAAAGTTAGGAATCTTCCTCTTATACCCATAAATTCAAGTGGCTTCTGTAGTCCCTTGAATACGGGATAGCCAACGTAATTGATTTCCATAATTGTCCTTTTTAAGGGGGGAGGTGACTCCATATGGAGCACCGTCCCCATGGTCATGAACTACCAACCTTACTTGAAGAACAAAGGCAGGGCTTCAGACATGGCGATGAATGCCACGCAGCCGCCGATGGTCATCATGATGGTCTTCTTCACATCCTGGTCACCGTTCTGCATCTTGAAGTACACGTTGAATGCACCCACGAGCACGATGACGGCAGCGATGGCCTTCATCAGGTTGGCTACAGGAGTCTGATACGAGGAAATTTCCGTCGTTGCCTTGGTGAAGCCACCTGCACCGGTGCTGGTTGCCCAGATATTGGCGCAAGAGAACAGGCCGACGAGGAACATGGCTACCTTCTGGTAGACGGGAGTGGCTGTGATGGAATGGATGACAGCCAGTACCTTCTTGCCGATTGCGGCAAGAATAGATTTGATTTTTTTGAAGATTCGAAACATGATTTTCCGTTTACGTGGAAAACTTTCTCGTTACAAAGTAAAGTAAAGACGTGACAGTAGCATAGACCACAAAGGAGAGCCTTCTTCACCGGACTTGTCAACCGATGTTCAATCTGCTACCAAAATCGAATCTTGAAACGTGAAAACTCACGAATCCTCAAAATAAAGCTACAAGTATGTTTAGAGATCTCTTTGTTTCTGGTTTTAAGCGGCCATGTCATGCTCGCTCCAGTCCTGGATCATGCCCCCCAGCGGACTGTCTTGTCCCAGCTCGGCGAGGTCTTCCATCATGGGCACCAGGTTATCTGTCTCGATGCCATTGGTCATGGTCATCTGTCTCTGGGCCTTGGGAGAGCTCTCTGTTACTCCTTCCCACTCCTTGTGGATTTTTCCAATCTCCGTGGGTTTGAAGGCCATCGCTTCCTCACTGATGTCAATCTCTTCCTCCTCAATTCTCGGAGAGAGGTCAACAGCCTCCTTGGCGAGGAACATGTCATACATGATCATCCCGGCATATATCAGTATATAAGCCACGCAGAGAAATGTCATTACTGTTGAAAACGTCATACTATCTATAGATTAATATTGGTTCAAAAGAGTCCACAGACCAGGTTATACGATGGAACTGCGGACTAAGCTGGATTGATGAGAAGTTATCCTGAGAAATACGGAAACGGCGTGACCATCTTACATATTGCTGGTGCCAAGGTTCTGGAAAATACCTATCGAAATGCAACATATAATGCGTCACGCCGTTGTAGTATCATTGACAGCCTAAAGGATGCCGATATGATCATCCTATAGGCAGACAAATCCTCGAAACGTGAGTGTTATATCAGTTCCATTCCGATGTATAGTGAAATTTTCCAGATTTCGGCACATCAGGATCCTCAAACGCTCCAATGCTCCTCCGTTGAGTCATCCATCACTTGGAAGACCGGAGTTGCGCTGCAAAGGTAGCAAAAAAAAGTCACACTCCAACTTTTTATGTGCATTTTTTAGTTTTTCTCGTAAAAAATGTTCTGTCATCATAAATTTATATCACATTTTAAGTATTATTACTATTGTTTCTATATCCTAATATGGAGATTTTCTTTCTGGCATTCTTTAGTTTCAAGTTGAGAGAAACAATCTTTCTTGTCTGTTGGGAAATTCTCCATGCTACGGATCCCTTGTCCCAGATTTTCCAAAAAGCCTCCAAGGCTCCCTTCACATATTTGAATAGCTCCGTACAGAACTCGTCAAAGGACACAGTCCCATATTGGTCAGACTCCACATAAATCATATATAGACGATCATAGAAGGCATCCCATTCCTTTGGTTTTCCTTTTCTCAGCCGATCTATATTCCCCAGGCAAGACTGCTTTTTCTGTTCAATCACATCTTTATATATAGAATAAGGGGCATATTTTTTGTTCACCTCCAGATAATCCTCTGCTTTCACATCATAGAACAGTTTCAGAAAATCATCCTCCTTGCATAATTTGAAAGCAGTATATAGAGCCTTTCCGAAGGAGTCATCATGTTTTATACCATCGGGAAGAGGGAACTTTATTTCCCTGATGAAGATCCATTGTTCATGGGGTGCCATCCCCTTAATTTTGAAATAGCACCTTAGGGGTATGGCTACCCTGTGGTGTCCGATGTCAATCACTGAGTAATCTTCATCTGACATGTCTTGTGGTAATAATTCTTCGTTGACGATGATGTAGCCATCCGGCAGATGCAGTTTGTCGGCATAGCTCCCCATTTTGTTTTCATTTCCACCACGAAAGCGACTGGCATAAGCACCTCTGCCAATATCCTCCGCAAATAGGGGTGAGTAATGGCGGCAATCGTGTCCAAATATCGCTTTTCCGTCATGAGTCAATGAGTCTATGTAATCTTTCAGCAATGCAGTATTGTCATCCATCATCGTGAATTGTCAATAAGCAGGTGGCCATGATCCGACCACCTGCCTCCCTAACCTGAGTTAATCCCGTGTCACATTCCATGCACGGTTACTTCCGTACCAATGGCCTTCATGTTCCTCAGCCCTTGTCTCGAAGCTGACGTTGACCACCTCATCCTTCTGGATGTTGAACTCATTGATCTTGTTCTCCCCGAACACGTCGAAGAGCAGCCTTTTCGGATATTTCTCATCCGTTTCCAGCACATACTGCTGACTTTTCCAGTCACCTTTTGCAGACTTCCCCGATTTCATCGGCAGAACTGCGATAATCTTACCTTTTAATTCCATGAATAACTAAATTTTAATATTACAACTCTTCTGTTTCCCATTGCTCGATATTGATACCGACGGAAACAGCGTATGCTTCGATATGATCGGCCCTACGCATGTAAACGGAGTAGTAGGCTGTCATGCTGCCTTTGATAGTGATATATCCATGCTGGGCCAGCATTGTCAGCACCCTCGTCCGCGCCTTGTCATGTCCTATACGCCTGTCCGTCTTCTGCTCCAGGCCGAACACGATTCTGCTTTTCTCCACCCTCAGCGTCTTTTTCAGTCCTTCAGACCGATGTCTTCCCACATCCTCCTTCTCCATTTGGAGCTTCAGCTTCCGGCCAATCCTCATGACCGTCTTTATTGACACCCCGGCTTCCTGTGCAATCTTCTTGTAAGGGTACTTCCCGAACATCCTTTCCACAGTCGTCCACGTTTGGAACTTGTCACTCCCTTTGAAGGCTTTCGTTAGTCTCATTTCCTTGGCCTTCCTGATGACGGAACGTTCGCACACACCCAATTTCTGAGCCAGTTTCTCATTGCTCATGACAGGGTATTCACATACCAGCTCTTCGAGCATTGCGTCCGTCCAGCTTATTTTAGGTCTTGCCATCTTTCTAATCGTCCTCTAACCAAGTATTACATCTAAAAGACTTGCAGATACTATCATGTCCGGCTTTTTTTTTCTCACAGTCTTCGACTTGGCAGAAGCGACAGCTAAGGTGGTATTTGATGGGACATGCTGCATAGAAGTGGCAGCTGAAACAGTACAGGCTCAGCTCCTTGTTTCGCTCAAAATTCCTGATGGCCACATCCTCTCTGGCTTTGCATAGCAGCGCCCAGACAAACGCCCTTGTGCCGCCGCCCCGCAGGTGAGGGGCACGCGCAAAGTTATGAAGCCAGAGAAACCGGTTCTCATTGATGTATTCCTCTGCAGACTTCATCTTCTTTTCGAGGAACCTCTCGATATGCCGGCTATGATAGTAATAGGTCACCTGGTATCTGAAATACACAAGCATCCTCAAAAGCACATGGCACATGAGCAGTAGTACCACGATTTTTAATCCGAAAAACAAAATATCCATGATGTGAATGTTCGCTAAAGATTCGATTGCTCCATGAAGTTAATGATCTCACTAATTCTCAGAGTGATGACAGCGGATTTCACCTTACGTTCGGTAGAGTCCTTCCCCTTACAGAACTCAAACACCTTCCCGCAGAGGATGTTTGTCACCCTCATCAGTTCTTTGCATTCCTTTTCCATGTAAACAGTAGGGAAAGACGTGAGATTACAGACTATGATGGAATTGTATTTTCTGGTCAGTCCATGCCATCACTTCATCTAGAGGGAAGTCCAGCGAGTCCCAACCATGGAATTTCTGTTCTTTGGCATCATATATACCATTGAAGAGGCAGCCGTCTATGGTCATGAAGATGACCTCCGGCTTCTCACTTCCGCAGAACTCGTCCGGCAATACCTTCGTACTGTGCCAGTCTTTCAACAGCTTTCCTCTCTTCAGCAGGATATCCCCGTAGACGGCAGCCATGACAGCAGCTGCCACTTGGATAACATAGACCAGAAAGAACCACAGATCAGCGAACATGCCGCCATCTGTGTACGACTTGATCACCATGTAGGTGACATAATTAGCAAAAGCACAACAGGATATACAGCATAGAAAAGCCAGTCCAGCCTTTGCGATGAGTTGTTTTCTCTTGTTCATATTTAAGCACCTTAATTCGATTCATATAATTTTCCAGATTATATTTGAAAGTGTTGCCGGCATTGGCGGTGCCAGCAACACCTGAAGTCACAGCAGGCTCTTCTTCTCGGTAAGATATTCCCTGAGAATATCCTTGTTCTCCTCGATGAATGCCCGCAGAATAGCGTTGATGATATTGCATGTTGACATCTTGTTGATGTCACACTGTTTGAGTGTGTTGACAATATCAGTGTCAATCGGATAGCCCCTTCTATCCTCTTTCCTGGAGCGATAATCATAGAACTCGCTGCATCGGAGGAACATATCCCACGAGCTGCTTTCCCCTCTGTCCACAGTCTTCCCTCTGCTTTGCAGTCTTCCCTTCATATTCTTTTCAGGAACAGGTTCCTGTCTCGCCGTTGAGACCGTCTCCTGTCCTTTAATCTCATGAACCAGACCGTCTATAGGAGGGAGCATGAGCAGGTCATCCTCTGTCATTTCCTGGCTTCTCTTCATGGCTCTCATCATTAAAGATCCTGTCACAGATGAACTTGAAAGTCGGATAGACAATATCACGCTGGTTGCTCATCACCTCAATGGTGTTGTAACGCTGCATATCCGCCTTCACCTCAATCCGAGGTGTTACCATACCATAGACGGACAATCTCTTGTCCGTATTTGCCCAAAGTACCAGTTCCTGTTTCTTCCCGTACCTCTTATCATGCCTGTTGACAACAAAGAACGTCTTGGTCTTCATCGATGGGAAGTTTTGCTTCAGACGTTCCAGGAACAGGATGAATGTCGCCGTAGAGTTGACGGAGGTCGTCTCATATTGAAAGGGGCACACTACATAGTCCGCTTGTGAGAAGATGTGTATCAGCCCCTGTTGGGCCAGGTTTCCCGGCGCATCTATCAGGATGACACCGTTCATTGCTTTCAGCTTCTGCATGAGGTTAAACACATTCTCGTCATTGGCGATGTTGAAAGCCTGCACATGATAAGGAAACTTCGCATCCGGATATTTCCGCTCATCTGCTTTCCTTTTCTCAGAAATGGTCTGCTGGTTGTCACAGTCGATGACCAAAGTCTTTTTACCCATTGCTGCGATATAGTTCGCAAACAAAGTACAGAGTGTAGTCTTTCCGACCCCTCCCTTCTGGTTTCCGAATACGATGATCATAGCTTTCTCTGGTGAAGTTGTGAATTACTTGGGACATTCTGTCCCTTACCCTTCATAGCCCGTATACCCCTATGGGACAATACAAGCGCAACCATGGCCCAAAGAGCCACGAATGAAATGATACAATTACTTTTCTTCATATATGCTTCATTAAAAACGATACTTATTTTCGGCTGCCAACAAAACGAAGGCAAAAAACAAACTCCTTTTTGGTAGGCCAATTATTACTGGAGTCGGGCCCCAAAATAAGTATTCGTTGGCGATGTACTTATCATCACTCATCCAAGATGACCAACAATGACGCTGCAAAGGTAATAAAAAAAAATAAAACAACAAAATTATACTAACATTTTTATGTAAATATGTAATATTAGACATACAAACACATTAAAACTATAAAAGTATAAGTATTTATTACATGTTTGATGTTTTATATGAAAGCATTGAAAAAGCCCCCAAAAGAAAAGAATCTTTCGAGGGCATGTTGAAAAGAAAAAACGAGAAGAAAGATACCTATTCAACGACCGCCGTATCAACTGCGGCGGTGTCCACCTCTTCTATCCCGGATAGTTTGTTTTCAAAGAAGTCATAATCCTTGATACGCTTAGACTCTTCCTTCACGTCTTTGTATTCGTCGATGTTGATGTCCTTCACCTGTTTAATGTCTCCCCATAGCGCAAACACGTTGTCTTTTTCCATGGCCACCAAGGCTCTCTTTCCATTCTTTAGAGTAACCACGGCAGCGCCGTTGTTCTCCTTCTCCACCTTACCCATGTTCTTAAACCTTGAAACCAGTTCATTGAAGACCTCACGAAGTTTAAGCCTGAGTTTTCCGGAGTTGCTGAATTTGACCTTGAAAGACCTGATGCCAGCATTCGTAAAAGAGATACCCGTCGGAATCTTCTCATCATGATACCAGTACCAATCTCCATAAGTATAGTCAATCACTCTCTTATTGCGATAGTTACGCTTGGCTATGTCACCGTTAAAGTTCACGACAATATCGGGCATCACGCCCATGATAGTCTTCCAATACGTCAAGTCATCATCCAGCGTGTACCAATACGGATCTGTACTTGAATGTTCCTTGTCCCCACGCCAACAAGCATCGGTCGTAGCATAGTATTTCACTACTTGCAAGGGAGTAGACTTGAAGGTAAGGCTGTCCACGCCATTCTCGCTGATGTTCATGGCCGTGATCAATTTCTTCATGTCAATGAAATCACTTTCCACTACCATGTCACCCTCGCTGAAGCCGACATGCACCATGTCCGGCAGTTTCTCCACCTGCTTGCCATTCATGTCAATGATAGAAAACAGGCTCGAACTCACTTTGACCACGGCATGTGATCCGTCCAGCATATAGAAAGGATAGGCATCGTCATAAGTGTCAGAACCGATGGTCTCATCCTTCATATTGATATACTTGTATTCCTGGCTGCCACCATCTTTCTTGGTCATGGCAACCATGATGTCATCACTGGCAAAGTAGAGAATATCATATTTGGCCCTGATGACCGTCTCGCCTTTGAGGTTCATCACACCCCATCCGTCACCATTATTGTAGGTGAAGTATTCGTTCCTGATCTGTCCGACCTTCTTGATTTTTGTTGTCGGCTTGATGACGACTTCTCCTTTGTCGTTGATGATACCTCCGCATTTCTCATTCTTGGCCTCCAAATACACATCAAGGTAACCATTCTGGAAACCAGTCCCAAAGTCCTTGTACTTGTTCATGGAAATAGAGAAGAGCACCTTTCCGGAAGTGTTGAGCACATCAAACTTCAGGTTGGTAGTACTATCCTTTTTGGCCTCTTTCTCGTATTTCTTATGGAGTGCGATGAACTTACCATCAGAACAGGTATACATTTTCAGATAGTCAGGATTTATGACTTTGTTTCCCTTATCGTCAATAACACCTACCAAGTTGTCACACCTGTAGATGGCATACCCTTCAGAAAACCGCTCTACTGCATCCACCACCTTTCCGTCAATCTTATCCAGCAGCTTAATGGTTTTCCCGTTGGTATCAATTACTAAAGTTTCCCACTTGCAAATAGCTTGCCCTTAAAGTCTTAAAAATCAAGAGGAAAGAGAAGGAATGTCCAAAAGTTTTTGTATCTTTGTAGTGCAAATAAATCATTGATA
>Ga0256407_10010075_pt1 | contig 13364 bp, 9 predicted proteins | sample RumenRJG_04DNA_FD_193489 | JGI IMG/M metagenome (GOLD analysis project Ga0256407, IMG submission 193489) | Bovine rumen microbial communities from Lethbridge, Alberta, Canada - RJG_04 | ecosystem: Host-associated > Mammals > Digestive system > Stomach > Rumen | place: Canada: Alberta | collected... | reverse complement strand
AATTCATCTTTGTTAATTATGAATTTTATATCTTCATTTTTTTCCATTTCGAATAAAATTATATTTTATAAATATTTAATTTTATAAAATTTAAAATTATTAAAGATATAAAAGATTTATTTTATCTTAATAAAAAAAGTTTATAATGATACAATAATATATTTAAAGAATTAAATGATAAAGTATAATTTTTAAATCATTTTTATTTTTTTTTTATTTAATTTAATTTTATAATTTAAATTAAAAAAAAATAGAAATGTCTGATAAACAAAAAGAAAAAATAAGAATGATATTTAATAGATATGATGAAAATAAAAATGGAGTTCTTGAAAAAACAGAATTTTTAAAAGTATTTCGTGATTTAATTAAATCATTAGGAGAAGATATGAGTTCTAATGAAATTGATAAAATTGCAGAAGATGCAATATCAAATTTTGATTTAAACCAAAATGGAACTATTGAATTTAATGAATTTTGTCAATTAATTTCATTTTTAATAAATGAAAAAGGATTAAATCTTTAAAATATAAATATTTATGTTTTAATTTGAATTTAAAAAATGTTGTTTAATAAAGTAAAAAATTATTTATTTTCAATTACAATAAAAGTTTTTTTTAAATCTTTTAATTATGTTTATAAATGATATTTAATTTAATTTGGAATAACCATTAAAATTAAATATAAAATTGTTTTTTATTTAAAAACTAATATTTTTCCTTATTTAATAATGATAATTCATATTATAAAGTGTTAATTTTTCCATTTTTATTTAATGTAAGTTATTAAATGAATTAATAATATTTAAAAGATATAACATTTTAATATATTAATAATATATTAATAGTTATTTTTATATTTAAAATTGATTTATGATTATATTTTATATAAACAATTAATTAATTATGGAATTATAAAACAATCATATAGCCATATTTGACATTAAAAAAATTATAAAATTTTTGGCAATCCTTAAATATCGAACAAAAAAATTATGAGTTTTTAAATAATATTATAATAATCAATAGTTTTTAATTTTATAATTAATTATTTTATAAACAATAAAATAAATATATTAATCATTATTTAATAATAATAATTTAATATAATATTAAAAAAAAACCACCACATAAATTAATTTATTATTTCTCACTATTAAATTTAATTATTTTCTTAAATTAATAATTAATAATCAATAAATAAATAAAATATATTTAAAAATTAATTGAAAATATATATTCAAACTCAAGAATAAAAAATCATATAAAAAACCCAAAAATACCCTAGCAAAAATAAATATATGACTCAAAAATATATAAATATTTAATTTTATAAAAACTAAAAAAAAATTATTTAAAATTTAATATATTATATATATCTTTCCCCATAAATTTATTATATTAAAATAAATAAAATTGGATTATATCATATAATAATATTATATTTATATACTACTCGAATCATCCAAATCTTTATTTTCTCCATCAATATATTCACTTTGAACTCTATTTATACCAATTTGATTATTATTATTTTGGCGTCTTAATTTAAAGATTTTATCATATTTTTCCTGTGCCATTTGACTATAAACAGCACCAAAAATAGGATTAATATTCTTAATATTACTTTTATTAAATAGCATATTATTATTTAATATACTTTTTTTATCATTTTTATTATTAGTATTTGCAATAATTCCTAAATTATTTAAAAAATTATTTGCTTGTTCAAATTTAATTTCTTCAATATCTTTATTATCATTTTCCTCATCTTTTTCAACTGTAACATTTCCTTCAGTTGCATTAATAATATTTTCATTTTCTTTATTTTCATTTTCATTTTTTTTACTTTTTTCATCTTTATTTACAATATTTTCTCTTTGAAAATTATTAGTTTGACTAGTAAAATAAAACAACATTTTCAAATTAATAAGAGCAATTTTATCTTTTGCAATTTTACCCATTTCTTCAGTTAAATAACCAAATTTAACTAATTTATCAATATAATTATAAGCTCCTCTCTTTTGAGTTTTAGGATTTAATCTTTCATAATCAAAAGCAAAAGTTAAATAAGCATTATCATAAGAAATTTCATTAGAATAAGAATAAGCATTTGAAATATCCCAATTTCTCAAAAAAGTATTATAAGGAACTATTAATAAAACTCCATAAAAAATAAGATTAAATAATTCGAAAAAATGAGATGAATGTTGTTTACTTAAAAAAATATAATTTCCAACTGCCCAAGCAAAAAAAGCCATAACGAAATAATCAATATAAAAAAAAGCAATTTTTTCATTTAATTTCTCAGGTCTTTTATAAATATAAACACATTTAAATTTCTCAATTACATAATTTAAAATAACACCAATTAAAGTAATAGCAGGTCCCAAAGGGAAAATTGGCATATAGAAAAAAGTCATTAAAACTTGTTTAGATAAATTACTATATTGACTACTAACACCCATATCAGGATTTTCATAATATGAATTAAGTTCTCTTTGAGTTAAAGGTAATTCTTCTTTCTCATCTTTATATTTTCTAGTAACAAAAAACCATCTGAAAATTTTATTTAAAATTAAATCATAACATGTTATTGACATTAAAGGAGCAACAATAGCACCACAGACGAAAGTCATAAACATATTATTTACTAAATTTTCATGTGTATCCCAACCATATTCTATTCCATTTGATACAAATGGTACTATTGCACTATTTACAAAAGAAAATATTGTTAATTTCATACTCATTGATAAATATTTATATGTGTATGTCCATGGTTTTTCATAATCACCAAATTTTGTAAATAAAGTTTTCATTAGGAAATTTATTAATGATGTTACTGCTGTTATTGCAGTTGATAAACCATATTTTAAAATTATATTATTTTCTAAATTTTTTTCACTTTTATATTGAACTTCATTTAATACTATAACAATAGCAAATGATATACCACATAATAAAATTGATATAATAAATAAAACTAAAGTTCTTATAAAACGATATTTAAAATTATATTCTAAATGCTCAAATATAACATCTTCAGGTTCAGGTGCCATTCCTACTGTTAATTGTGTTTTAACTTTTAAACTTTTTTTCCTATTTTCATCTAGACAACAACTACAACAACATAATAAAAATCGTCTATGTGTATTTATTAGGAATTTCATTAAAAATGTATCTGGATATAAACTAGAATAATTTAATGCCTCTTCTTCTTTATCAAATACTATAAATGCAACTCCATTAAATACATCTTTTGAATAATCAATTTCTAATCCTTTTAATTTCATGTGTATTTCTTTTTTTTCTTTTTGTAAATCTATTGTTTTTTTTTTCTTTTTACAACATAAAAAACCATCTTCATAAAATTCATTATTTCCTATTTCTTTTAATTTTTTTTTCATTTCCCTTACTTTAGTTTTTAATTCTAAAATTTCTGTTAAATTATAAGTAAGATTTATTTCTTTAATATCAATTAATTCTTGATCTAAATAATAATTTTTTAAATGATATTCATCACATTCTTCCTTAGGTATATCACTTACAATTAAAGTATAATCACTAGGACTTTGTTCATTAAAATCAATTTCATTTTTCAAAGCAGTAGTATAAGAAACATAGATTAAATTAATAATAAATAAAACAATCAAAGAAATAAAAGAAATAAAATTAAAATCAAAAACAACTTTATCAATTTGATTTTGAGTAGCAAAATCTTTTAAAATTTTAATATAAAATAACATAGTTTCTCCACTCCATTTATTCATCCAATCAAAAGCAGTATAATCATATTCATCAGAGTTAATAAAATTAACACAATATTCATTATTAGTTTCAAAATTAATAGGAGTAGTATCTTTAACATAAAATTCAGTACAATATTTAAATAAGTGATTAGCATAATTATTACAAATTATAATATAAGGAAGTGAACAAGTAATAAATAAACAAATTAAATTTACTATTAAATATTTTTGAAATATGAAAAATAAATATAAACCAACACCACAAGTTGATAAATTTTTAGGATCAACTGAAAAAGAATATTTTTCTACTACACCTTCAGTTTCTTGTGGAAGGAAACAATCATTACAGAAAACTACTAATTTATTTGATGGGAATCTTTTTGGGTTTTTTAAAACTTTTTTTGCATTTCCATGAATTTTTGCTTTTTCTATTGTTCCTGGTAAATCTAACATATCTTCTATTAAATCTTCTGTACCTTCTTCTTCTTCATCGAATTCTAATTTGTTTTTATTTTCTTCTTCTTCATTTTTTATTTCTTCACCATTTAGGATTTGATTTGTGTTGTTGTTTAATACGTTTAAATCTATGTTTTGAGAGATTTTTTTATAAAATTTTGGTTTCGTTTCTTCTGTCATTTTTTTTTATTTTATTTTTTTAAACGTTATGTTTATATAATTATTATTTATTTTTATATAATCTTTTTAATTTTTAGTTTTTCTTTTTAAAGAATATAAACTAATTTATATAATACTATATTTTTTTATAATAAAGAAAATAGAATTATAATCTTTTTAATTAAATTATTTTTTTTTATTATATAATTCAATTTTTTTTGTTAATTTATATAATTTTATTTGTAATTTTTAAATTAAAATATTATCTAATAAAAATGGGAAATACTAGATTAAATATTATAAAATATTTTGATATTTTTGCAAATTCACCAACATTCTTATATAAAGGGAATTTAAAAATAAATACAATTTGTGGACAAATATTATCATTATTTATTGTGATATCTTTTATTATATTAAGTATATTATTATCTATTGATTTAATTTTCCATAAAAATCCTATAATATCATATTATTCTAATAATTTATTATCAAATAAAACAAATTTTAACAATTCAAATTTTTTATTTGGTTTTGTTTTTTTTATGTCAAATGGAACACAATTAAATATTTCTGATGAAATAATATATTATGAAAATAATTATCATATTTCTAATTCATATAATGGTAATGTTATAAATTATAATGAAACTATATATTTTGAAAAATGTAATAAAGAACATTTTAATAAATTTGATATCTCATCAAATGAACTTCAAAATTATTTAATAAAAAAAGGATTATGTCTCAATTTTAATAATACTTTATTTAAAGGTTCTCCATTTAATGATTTTAATTTTAATGGTTTTTCTTTATTATTTGGATATAAAACTCAAATTTATTATGATTATTATTCAAAATATAAAAATTTATTTCCTTTAACAGTAAAAATTTTTTTTCAAACAACTTCATTTGAACCAAATAATTTTCATAATCCAATGAAAAAAAAAATAGGAACATATGATGCATATTTAAGTGATTCATACGCAATTCAATATATATCAATTTTTTCTTTAAAAACTTTAAAAAGAGATGAAAATTTTTTTTTTAATAAAAAAAATAAAACTAATTTTTATTCTTTTTCAAATATGGAAAATAGTCAAATTACAAGACCTCAATTTGGTAAAAATGAAGGGAAAGAAGCAATTTTTAATTTAAAAATTTATCTTGATAATACTAAAATAATATTTAGTAGACAATATAAAAAAATTCAAGATATTATTGCACAAATTGTAAGTATATTACAAGTTGAATATTTTATTATTCGAATTTTTATTATGATAAATGGGAATTCTGTTATTAAACAATTATATTATGATTATTTTAATGTTGAAAATAATAAAGATAAAAAAAATAAAATTTGTTATAATAAGAATATTGTTAAGAAAGAAGTTATTGATTTATTTAGTAATAATTCTCAGTCTCAAAAAATTTTGTTACCTGGAATTATGGATTTAAATAATCATTTTAATAATTCAAATTATTGTTGTAGAAATAATTCTAAATATAATGTTTTTACTTATGAAAATGGAGTTATGGAAAATAATTTATCTTCTATTTCAGTTGGTTTAAAAATTAATGAAAAATTAAATTTAAAAAAAAAATCTTTTAAATTTTTTATTTGCTTTTGTGATAAAGGAATTGATAAAAAAAATCATAATAAAGGAAAATTAATTATAATAAAGTTTTTAGATATTTTAAATTATTTTAAAAATCTTGAAGATATGAGATTTTTAAAAATGATATATTTAGAGCCTGAACAATATTATTCTTTTAATTATATGATTAAAAATAATTTAACTAATAATGATAATATTATTGATTATTATGAAAAAGGAATTGGATTAAATTCCTTAATTGATTATTATAAATATAAAATTATTAATAAGAAAATGACTGATAAAGATGCTAAAATAATTTCTTTATTAGAAAAAAGTATTAAGGATAAAATAAATAAAAATATAAATTAAAAAGATAAAAAGAATATATTATAATTATAATATTAAAAATTAAAAAATAAAATAAATAAAAAATAAATGTCTGTCTATATTTATAATAATCTATTTTTATATAAATCAAAATTTATATTATAATTTATTAAAGATATATTTTCTAAATATTTATTATATAACCATAAAAACAAACCGATAATTATTGAATTAATAATATTGATATAAAATAAATCAATTATTTTGGAATTTTTTACATACATTAATGTTTTTTCTGAATACAATTTTAGTTTGGATATATTATTTTTTTTTCTTTTACATGTGATAAACTTTTTCTTTTTAAACTAAGTTTTTTATTTACATTTAATAATTTAAAATTTCCTTTCCCTTTGGAAAAATCTAAATTTTCTTTTATCATTTTATTCTTTTTTTCTTTTTTTTTATTATTTATATTAGGTAATTTTAAAGAACCATTTGAATCTTCAATAGTTCCTGTAGTAGAAAAAGAATCTTTTCTTATTAAATTATTAGATGATGAATAATTTCTTTTTTTATTATTTTTACTAAAAGAATTATGTCTTTTATTCTTATATAAATTTTCATAAAGAGTATTTAAATAATTATAATTATACATATTTGAATGTTCATTTTGAAAAATTTGATGTGAATGAAGAATAATTTTTCTATCAATTTTTCTATCAATTAAATCAATATAATTAGGAATAGTTTTAAAATTTAATGGGAAAGATTTTAATTGAATAATATCTTTTTTATTTTTATAAATACTACTTAATTTTTTTGGAAAATGATCTTTTATATTATCCATTTTATTATATAAAAAATATTCCAAATATAATTATTCATTTTAAATTATATTAATTTAAAAAATAACAAAGAGAAAAAAAATGTCAAAATTAAATAGGAAAAAAATTAATATCCCAAATGCAAATAATATAAGAACAAATTTATTAATTTGTATAAATAAAGAATTAAAAGAAAAAAATCATCATACAAAAAAATTTTTAATTAATAGTAAACCATTAGAAACATATTGTAATGAATTTGAAAATTACGTTATTGTTGAAAGAGATATAATTGCAAATTCTCAAAAAGTATATAAGAAATTAAAAGAAAAAGATGAATTACCTCTTTATTTAGTTAAATTAAATTTAAAAGAAAGTTCTCCTATTATTAATACAAAAAAAATGACATTAACAAAAAACCCTGATTTTTCTTATCATAGAAGTTATTCTCATAATTCTAATATTTGTGAAAAGGAAAAAAAAATGAAAAAAAAAATTGAATATAATATAAGATATTTAAGAGAATTTTGTTTATTATTAAAAAGTAAAAAAACAATTGGAAAAACTATTTCTATGGAAAGAAATAAAAGTTTAATTATTAGAAGGAAAAAATTTCCTATTAAAGATAGTAATAAGAAATTAAAAGATTTATTAAATAAAAATAATGAAATAAATATAAATAAAGATAAAAATTCACAATTAAATGATAAAAATGTAATTAGTTTACATAAAAAAATGGGCACTGCAAAAGATGTTCGTCATAAAAAAAATTATAAGAGTTTGGTGTTATTAAAATCAATTAAAGAAAATAAAGGATTTTTATCAAATTTAATATTTGGAAAAGATGATATGAATTATTTATAGAGTAAATATCATGTTTTACAGCATTATTTAATTTTCATTTTAATGTATATATGCATTTTATTTTTAAATAATAAGAAAAAAAATTATTATGATAATTAAATTTTTTTATTTAGTATTTATAAAAAAACATTATCACTTGATTAAATGAGATATAATTTATTTTTAATTTATTCAAAAAATTTAAATATATATTTTCAAAATATATCAAATAGTTTGAATAATTTGATTAAATTTATAATAAATTAATATAATTAAAGAATAATACATGAAAATTAAAGTTATAAAAATAGTTTTCTTTTAAAAATATATAAATAAATTAATTAAAAATTCTTTTTATAATTTATTAATATTAAAGGTTTATTAAATATTATTAATTAATAAATTTTTATCAAAATATTTTAAATTCCTTATAAATTATTATAATTTTAATGAAATATATAAATTTACTTTTTATTTGAATTAAGTAAATTATATAATTTATTCAAAGTATTTATCATCATTTCATTAGAATAATTCTTTTCATTTTGAAGTAAATATATTTTTCCATTTAGCAAAAATTGAATGGAAAAAATATCTTCTTTAAAAGACTTAATTTCATATCCAATATCAATTGGAAATTTAATATTATTTCTTAATTTAATACAATAATTTTTTTGTTCATTATTTTTATTTTCAAAATTACAAATTAAAGAACCAAATACATTCTTTTTTATTTTTGAATTTGTATTATATAAAATATTATTATTAGAAGTTAAATAATCACTAAATTTAATTGCTCTTAAAAATACATTTTCAGCTTTTGGAATTTCAACAAATGAAAATCTTAAATTATTTCTCACATTCATTATTATTTGATAATTTATATTTTTTACACTTTCTTCATTTTGATAAATAGATAAAATTTCTTTTGTGAATTTAATTTCAAGATTATTATTCATAATATATTCTTTTAATTCTTTTTGTAAAATATCAATTTTTCTTTTTAAATCATTAATAATGTTATTATAAACTTTTTGAACATTATTTAAATGATTTTCAGATGTTTTTATTAATTTTCTATATCTTTCAATTTCATCATCTTGAATTAAATTTTTTTTTAAATTTTCAATTTTATGATTTTCATGTTGATCAATACAATTAGAACAAATATTTAAATTACAATTTTTACAATAATTTAAAAACTTTTTTCCATGTTTTGGACAAGTAGAATTTAAATTTTTTGTTAAAATAATATTATGATTATTATTATGTAATAATTTACATTTATCACATAAATTTAAATTACAATTAATACAATAATTAATTGGATTTGTTTTCCCATTTTGTATTTCTGAACATGAATCACAAATTTTTAAATTTTGTTTTGAATTTTTAATTTCATTTAAAAAAGTATTAATATCTTTTTCAATAATATGATTATTTTGACATTTTGATAATACTATAATTTTATTTTCTTTTTGTTTTACTTGAATAAATGGAATATAAGGACATTTTGAACAACGAATTATATCTTTTTTTGCTAAAAGTAGTTTAACTGGACATGTTACACTTGTTTTAGAAGAATAATTAGTATCATTCATATTATTTATAAATAATAAAATTTAAAATTAATTAAATAACGGAATTAAAAAATATTTAGTAAATTTTTTTTACTGAAATATATAATATTTTAAATGATTTATTTTTTTTTTGATTTTAAATGAATAAAAATTTTATTTATCAAGACTATCTATTAAGTCATTATATTTCATCTTAGATAATAAAGTCTTTCTTCTATATTTAATGAAAAAAAAGATAACTCCTAATACACAAATTATAAGTATAATTATTATGAAAAAAGTTAATAAACTTTTTCCATTTTTTATATCATAAATAATATCTTTTTCATCAGTCATAAATAAAACTTTATCATCTTCATAATCAATAACAACATCAACATCTTTTAAAGTATTAAATCCAAAAATTAAATTAGGATGTGGAGTTTCATATAAATAAATTTTACTTATTTTTATTCCTTTTTCTCCAAAAACAAAATACATAATTTTTTTTGTAGATTGACATTCCATTTTTCCATCATCACAAATAAATCCATTATTAATTAAAGTTTTCTTTATTTTTTCAATTGCTGTTTTATTTCCAGTAATAACTTTTTCATCAACTAAAAATAAATCAGAATTAAAAAATTCAACATTTGTATTTAAATCAATAGAAATTTTATTTTCATCATTTATATTATTTTCAGAAAGAATAATTTCTTTTAACACACAACCACTATTTTTATCATTAATTTTACAAGAATCATAATATTTTTTTTTTTTATATTCTTTCCCAATAATAACTTTCATACTTTTATTAATTTCATCAAATGAATTATAATAAATAATTTTTTCAGAAATAACATCTCTATCTTCTAATATATCAATACTTCTATAACAAAAATTCATATAACCAGAATATAAAACATCAACATAAAGAAATTCAATTTCTCCTAAATTATCTTCTCCAATTTGAATTACATCTTTATAAACATAACCTTCTTTTAAATCTTCAAAAAGTCTTATTTTTTTTACTTTTTGTGTATTTTTTTCATTTCCTCCATTATAACATTTATCCATTCCTCTATTAATACAATCTGATTTTGGGGTAAAGGCAAAAAAAATTTCTGAACTTGTTGTTTTTAATCCTGAATATATTGATTCTACTTCGTAATTTCCTATTTTTAAAGGGAAAAGTACTTTTCTGGGAATATCTGTTATTGTTATTGTTAAAGTAAATGATTTGTCTTTTGATGTTGAAAATGATATTTGTATAAATAAAAGTATATTTAATAATAATGACATATTATTTTTTAAATATTTTTTATTTTTTTATTATTATTATTATTAATTTTTATTTAATAGATTTAATATATTTATTTATTAAATATATTATATTTTATTATTTAATCTTTTTATATTAGATAATGAAAAAAATTTTTTAAAAACTAATGTTAAATAGTTTAAAATTAAAAATATAAATTATTTATCTTCTGGTAGTAAAGTTTCTGCTCCACTGGCTGCAAAATCACCTTTTTCTTTTTTATGGAATAAACAATAATATAATACAACTGCAACAATTAATATTCCAACAACTATAGCACAAATAATAATAATTTTATTCATTTTTGATTTATCTTTATCTGAAGGTACATTTGTATCTTTTGTGCTATTTTTTTCATAACCAGAATAAAATGAAACTTTTTTTTCATCATAATCAAGAACAATATCAACATCTTTTAAAGTATTAAATCCAAAAATTAAATTAGGATGTTGATTTTCAGCAAAATAAATTTTACTTAATTTAATACCTTTTTCTCCAAAAACTAAATATAAACTTTTATTTGTAGATTTAGGCTCACAAATTCCATTAGTACAATTAAATCCAATTTTATTTAATTTTTCTTGAATATCATTTACAATTTTAGGATTTCCTACTATAATATTTTCTTTATTTAAAAATAATTCAGAATTAAAAAATTCAACTTGTGCATTTACTTCAAAAGATTCATTTTTATTATTTGTTTCAGTGCCATTACTAGAAATATACATTTTTTTTAATATACATCCACTATATTCATTTTCAATTTTACAAGTATCAGTAAATTTTGGATTCTTAAAATTATAACTTCCTCCAATTTCAACTTCCATTGAACCATTTTTATCATTATATGGACTATAATGAATTGTTGCTTTAGAAATTATTTTATTATTTTTTAAATATTCTAAACTTTTTGAACCAAAATTTATATATCCATTATATATTCCTAAAATATCAACATAAACAAATTCTAATTCAAATGATTTATTTCCAATTGTAATTTTATCTTTATACATATTACCATTTCTCTCTTCTCCAAAAAATTTTATTGATTTACTTTTATTTAATTTTTTTTTGTCATCAGCTTTATAATATTTTCCATTTATTTTTGCTTCATTTTGCTTTGATGAAAATGCATATAATACTTCTGAATTTGATTTTAATCCTGAATAAACTGTGTCTACTTCTGTGTCTCCTACTTTTAATGGGAATAAAGGAATTGAATATGTCTTATTTCCAGTTCCTTGTTTTATTTGAATTTTGAATGATAAATTTTGACATTTTATCTTTATAAATGATATAATATGAAATAAAAGTATTGTTGTTATAAATGACATTTTTTTAGATATTAAATAAATATTTTATTTATTTTTTTTTATCTTTTTATTTTTTTTATGATTTTATGTTTTGTTTTTTTTATTTTAAATATTTTAATTAAAATTAAAAAATAGAGTTTATTTTTTAAAATTTAATAATAATATATCATAAATTTAATAATAATCATCTTATTATTATTTATATAAAGATTATCTAATTTATAATCTATTATTTATAATTTATGAATATCTAAAAAAAATAAGAAATCCAAAATAAAATATGAGAAAAATCAGATATACGATATAAATAGTAATAATAAATTGAATATCATGCTTATTTTATTGTTATAAAATGATTAAAAAATACAACTTGACTTAATACCTAATATACTTGAAAAGACTTTTTATATATAAAAAATTATGCTAAATTTTTTTAATAATTTCTTTAAATTTTTTAAATGAACAATTATGATTTTTTCCATCCTTGATTTCTTTTTCAAATATTTTAATAATATCATCTTCAGAGTCAAGATAAAGGTCATCTTTAATTTTATTATTTTCAATCATTTTTTGAAAAAATTCAGAATAGAATAAATTAGGATCATTTAAATTTATATAATTTCTTTCAATATTTTGATTAATAAGATTTAACAAATTTCTTTTTTGTTTTTTTAGTGGCACATTAATAATAGTATTTCCATTATTTTCATTTTTATTTAAATTTGTTTTTTTAAAATTACTTTTTTTACTTAAAAAGCTATATTGTATTTTTTTTGAAATTTTTGAATTAATAAAACTTGATTTTTTAAAATCTTTATTAATAAATTTAACAGAAGTATTAGAATATTTAGTTTTAATATTAGTTGGTTTTAAAATTGATTTTCTTTTTTTATTATCAATATCAAAATTAATAATCCATTTTTTAAATTGTTTTTGCATTAAATTATTTTTTGAATATTGATAATTACTAATTTCATTTATATTTTCATATTCACTTTCAATAGAAAATGAAATTTCAGTTGAACAAATAGAATAATCATCACCATTTCTTAATTTTGAACCTAATAAATTATAATCTAAATGATAATTTTCTTTAAAAGAAGTTGGAATTTTATCTTCATTAGGATAAATTTCATTATTAATTTCATTTGGTTTATAAGGAGTTATTAATAAACTATTACAACTTACTATATTACTTGATTCTTCATCAAAT
>Ga0256407_10010074_pt1 | contig 13367 bp, 3 predicted proteins | sample RumenRJG_04DNA_FD_193489 | JGI IMG/M metagenome (GOLD analysis project Ga0256407, IMG submission 193489) | Bovine rumen microbial communities from Lethbridge, Alberta, Canada - RJG_04 | ecosystem: Host-associated > Mammals > Digestive system > Stomach > Rumen | place: Canada: Alberta | collected... | reverse complement strand
AGTTTTTAAGTACTAAAAATAAATAATTTTAAAATAAATTATTGCAGTAAAAAAACTAAATAAAAAAAATATATTTATATATATCATTCAAAAAAGATTTATTTTTTTCAATTTATTAAAATCAATATAAAGAATTAATAAAAAGATATTTAATAGTAAAATTAATAAATTTTATTCAAATAATATAAATAATATATTTTTACTAATAATATTTATGGTAAATGTTGAATATTCATGATTCATAATAAAAAAAAATGAATTACTTTTTTGTAAAATAAAATTTATTTGAATACAATTAAATTAAAATTGTAAAAACAAAAAACTAAATAATATAATATATAACATCTCAAAATCTAATTTAAAATAATATTTAAATTTTGAGATTTATTTAAAATATATTATCACAAAATAAATAAATTTGGAATATTCTCTTAATTAAGATAAAAAGATTCTTAAATTTTTATTGATAATATTAAGAATTGATTAATTTATTACGATCGTAAAATACTTTTTTTGAAAATATACAAAATAGTAAAATAATACAATTAAATAATTATCTTACTTTATAATATAGAAAAAAATAAAAAGTAATTTATATAAATTAATTAATATTAATTTAGGGAAAATTTAAAAAATAAATAAGTATATAATATATTCATTAAATTGAAATATAATTATTAAATATTGGAAAAATAAAATTTAATAAAGAATTATTTTTAATATTAAATCAATTTAATATATTTCTTTCAATTATAAAAAAATAAATAAAAACAAAAAAATATATTGTATTTTAATTGTAAATATATTAATAAGGAAAAAACTCAATATATTAACAATATAAATATTTGAGATTTACTCAAATGAGATTTATATTATTCCTTTATATATAAAATATACTCTTTTTCTCTATTAAAAAGAATAATTTTTAAATAAATTTATATTATTTTTAATAAATAAATAAATTAAAAACTATTTAATTATTTTTCATTATGTAAAAAAGGTTTTATAAATCGGGATTAAAACAAGACATTCTTTGACTTTTTGGATATATATATTAATATTTATTAAGAAAATTTTAAATCTAAAATGAGCGAAAATAATATTGTTATATATCCAAGTCAAAATAATTTTGAAGAAAAAGAGAAGAAATGCCCATCAAAATTTATTTTTATAGTAATTGGAGCTATTTTATTAATTGCAATTATAATATTTATAATATTTTTTGTTCCTACTCCTCCAAATTCTCCTACATGTAATGAATGTTCTGAACCTCCCTCTCCTCCTCCTAATAATCCTATTACTCCTTCAATAAATGTTACTTCTAAATTAGAATCTGAATTTTTATTTAATACAAAAGTTCATGATTTAAAACTTATTAATATTGATCAAATAACTTATGAAATTAGAATGATAGACAATCAAACAATTACATTAATTAATCATAGAATAACAAATTATTTATTATATGTTATATCAGAAGCAAATCCTAATGAAGATGAAATTAATTTTTATGATAAAATGTATACAATTGCTATTTCAATACAAAGTGAATGTTATAGTAATGAAAAAGAAAGTTGTGTTCCTCAAAAATTAGTAGATTTAACAAATTCAGATAATGATGAAGAAACAGAGAGTTCAGAAGAAATAGATGATTTAAAAGATATTCCAGTACCATTATGCTTATTTAACATAACAAATAATGATGTTGTTACATCAATTACATGTCATAAATCAATCCCTGAACATAAAAGAAGATTGATGGTATTAGATATATATTTTTTTAGACCTCCTGCAATAAAAAGAATAGAAAAAGAAAAATCAAATATTACAATAACTTATACTAAATTAGATGATAATAAAACATTAATAACTGAAACAAATGGAGGAATATGTGATGTTGTAAATGCATATAATACATTTTGTTCAACTGAAATGAATACAACTATTGATTCAGAGTCAAATATTTTAAAATATGAAGAAATTGCTTATATGATTGTAGTAAAAAATCAAGAAAATTCATATGAAAAAAATAAAATTACTAAATTAATTGATGAAACATCTAAAATTTCATCTTTTCCTCCTGAAAAATATGAAGAATCTTTAAATAAATTATTATCTAAATTAGAACCACATTTTACTACTGATATATTATTTACAAAACAACAATTTGAAGAGGTTTATATTGCAAGTAAAAAAGGAGTAGAATACTTAAAAATAAAATTAAAAAGAAGAAAATTAAAAGAAAATGATAAAATTGTATCTAAAGAAGGAAATTTATTAAATTATGATAGTGATACTGGAGCTGAATTTAAAATAAATTTATTAATTATATCTGGATTATATTCTTTGAATGCTGAGTCAATTTTTAATTTCAATGTAGAAGATAATAAAAGAAATATTGTAGCATCACAAGAATCTTCTTTTAACTATAATATAATAATTAATAAACTTATTACATTATCTGATGCAGGAAATTATTTAGTTAAAGAAATAGAAAAAATAAATAATACTTTTGATTCTATCGTTCAAGAAGTAAATGAAAAAATAACTAATTTAAATTCTCTTGTAGTATATAATGATTTTTCTGAAATTTTTGATTCTACATTATCTTTAGATAGTATAAATGTATTACCTATTACTATTATTCAAGAAATAATTAATTTAAAAAATAAATTAACTCAAATATTAAATGAAATAAAAAATGGAGGAATGAAAACAAAGTTAAATATTTTAAATAAGAATATATATGAATATACTAGAGATTCTCATAATTTATTATATGAACTTTTTGATAATTTTAATCAATTAACAGAATCTTTAAGTTCAAAAAAAAGTAAAATTACAGAAATTTCAACATATTTTTTAAATCATACAACTTATTCAGTTTTTGAAATTATTAAAACAGTAGAGAATATATTAAATAATTATTATAAAATAGAATATGATTTAATAACACCACAAATTAATTCATTAATTAAAAACTTTGAAGATAATTTAATCGAAAGTTTACAAAAAGAATCTAAGATAATAAATAATTTATATAAAAATATTGATACTAAAGTTTTTACTGTTCACAGAGCAGGAGATGAAGAATATAAAATGATATTATTAAATTTAAATTCAATTAAAGGTTTAATTGATGAATTGATTAATACAATTAAGGAAAAAATTACAAAAGAAATGGAGATAAAAGATAGTGGTTATTTTATATCAAATTATGAAATAAATTCAAATAATAATTCATTTTATAATATTATACAAAAGGGTTTAAATATTGCTAAAATACTAGATAATGATGAATTCATTGATAAAATATTTATACAAATAATGACAAATTTTAAAGGAAATATTACTGAAACATTGAAAAATATGGATAAAAAAAAAGAGGAATTATTCTCCTTGAATGAAGATGTTTTAAGAGAAAGTTCATTTACTATAAATGATTTAAATAATATTGAAAATAATATATCTTATATTGGTGTAAATATATTAAATAAAATAATTGAGGAAAATGATGATTATAAAAATGAAATAAACCAAATAATTAATAAACTAGCCAATAATAAAGATTATTTATTTAATTTAATGACTGATTTAACTATATTATTCTCAGAAAATTTAAGTGAATTAGCAAATTTATATGAGATAGCATTTAATAGTTGTTTAGAAAAAATAAACAACGAATTACTTACAAATGAATTATTAACAAATCAATATTTTAATGATTTAGAAACTATAATAAATGATAAAACAAAAATAAAAGAATTAATAAAAGGTTATCATACAGAACTTATACCTGAAAAAAATAGAGGTGTTCCTTTCAAAGAATTTGAAGATTCAATAACATCAGAATCCATAACTAATGGATATTTAACAAAATATAATACTTATAAAGCTAATTTTGCAAAGTCTAAGAAATATATTAATGACCAATTATATAAGGATTTATTATTAGAATATAAAAAACCTATTGTTCAAATTAGAGAATTATTATATACTTTAAAAAATAATAAATTAAGCGAAAAATATTTAGATTTAAAAGAATTATCATTTATTGATGAACATATTAAAATTATAGATGATTTATATGATAGACTTAATAAAAAAATATCTGATGAGATATTTAATAATGAATATGTTAATAAAATAAAATCATATAAAACAAAAATGGAAACAAAATTTTCTGATATAAATACGTATATTGAAACTAAAAATAGTATAATAGATAGAAATGATATTGTAAATGAACATATAAATGACTTTTGTTTTACTTTTCAAAGAAAAATAACTTATTCATGTGTAAATGGAGTATGGAATACACTTATTAATTCAGATTATTATTGTATTTCATCATCATATAAAACAAATCATTTACAATTAGTTGAACATTCAATTGATTCTGATGGAAATTTACAAACATTTATCAATAAATATAATTCTTTTATTTCCTTAATTAAAGAAAAAGTTAATTCTTATAATGAAAAAATAATAGAGTTTAAAAATTCACAATCTTCATTAGAAAAAAATACTATTAATAAAAAGATAGTCTCAAATGATTTATTGCAAATAAATACTTATATTAATTCATTATTAAATATAAAATATGGGAATGAAATTATTAAAAATTCTTACAATTATTATCAAAATAATATTGAAGGAATTATTGAAAATTTACTTAATAATATAACTTTTCAATGGGAAGAAATATTTGATACATTATATGATGAAGTAAATAATAATTTGTTAAATTTTAAAAATTCAATTATTGAATTTGGTCAAATGAGTGGAATTTATATTTCATTGATTACACAAACTATAACAAAAACATATTTTAATTCAATTGTAAATCATCAACAGAATGAATTTAATTATACTATAAAATATTATTATAATCACTTACTTAAATCAGTTCAATCTACTTATCAATATATTATACATAAATTACCAATAAATAAAATTGGTTTTAATAATATTCTTGATGATAGAAAAAAAGAAATTAATGAATTTTTTACTTCTTTAATTGAAAATATTAAAAACTATGAAAATGATTCATTGTCCTTTGATAAACAAATTAATATTCTTAAAGTGCCTAAAACTAATTTCTTCAAAATCAATAAATATTTAACTGAAAATATTTTGGCTACAAATAATTCTTTAACAACAAAAATGATGAAATTAAATGATCTTAGAAATAATTTGGCCAATAACGAAATATCATTAACAGTAAGATTTTATTTAGAGAATTATTTAAATGGAAAAGAAGTAGAAGAAATATATGAAGAAATTAATAAAAAAGTTTTTGTATATTTAGATCTTGAAAGATTTAAAAATTTATTAATTGAAAATTGGATTTTCGATCAAGATGATTTTATAAAGCAATTAAAAATTACTTTATATAATTATAATTTAGAAATATCTCAAGAATTTGCAACTTTGAAAGAAGAATATTCTATTCTATTAGAAAATCAAATTACTCGTTATTTTACTAAAGCAGAATTAGAAAATAATATTACAGAATTATATAATTCTCAAGTTAAAGAATTGGAAAATAGTCAAATTGAAGGAATTAAACAAAATATTATAGAAATATTAACAAAAATAAAAGAACATTTATCAAATGAGGCTATTAGGATTAATTCAACTGCAAATTCTTATAATAAAGATTACACACAAATACAAAATAGATTAGAGCAATATAAAAATGAAATATTTAATAAATTGAAAAATACAATATTTAAAATTATTGATGATTTCCATCAAAATATGATTAATAAAGTATATAATGATTATATTGTAGAAAATTTAAATCAATATATAATTGAATCAAAAAAATTTACATCAAATTTTCAAGAACAACAATTATTAAATTCTTCATATAAATTAGGAGAAATTATTGATGAATTTATAGAAGATTATGTAAATGAATATAAAAGTATCACAAAAAGAAAAATTGATTCTAAATATATTGATTATTCAACAAAAATAAAAAATAAAGTGAATATAGATGATTTACAAAAATTAATAAATAATGAAATATCCCAAGCATATAATTCAATTTTATATCCTATTTTAAAAGAAAATGAAAAATTTAATTCTAATGATGCTGGATATAATCAATATGATTTCAATGATGATATTAAAAATGATATAGAATCAACAATAAATTCAAAAATAAATGAAATAGCAAAAATTATGGATACAACTAAAGGAAATAATTATCAAGTAACACTTAATGCAGATGAATGGGAAATCTTAGATTATACAAATGTATATGATGATGTTCTTTTAACTATTGAAAATTCTTTTAATGAATTTATTATGGTTCAATTAAATAATGAAGAAAATAATTTTAATCAATTTTTACAAAACATTTTTAAATTAAATTTCAATAATTTATTAAAAAATATAATTCCATCATTTGGAAATGATTTCTTTGAAAGAATAATTCAATATAATGAAAATTTCAAAATATCAAGTTTATATAATAATTTAAAATATTTAATAACACAAACAATACTATATTATAATTCATTATATAGTACAAAAAAAATTTCAGCTATAACTAGAGATTTAAAATTAAAAATTTATAGCTTAAATAATTTAGATTCAATTGTTGAAAATAGAAATAAGGAAGTTTTAAATTTACTTGAAACAAAAGTAAATGAATTTATTATAGAATCTCAAGAATATATTATAAGAGAATATAAATCTATGATTGAAACAGATTTATCAATAGAATTAAATTTCAATGAATTAATTTATAGAAAAGTAAAAGAAAATATAAATTTAGTACAAGATGAATTAGAAAAAGATTATATATTAACATTAAATAATTATTTTAAAAATCAATTAATTGAATCATATACAAATGTAATGAATACAAAAGCAAATGAATTACTTAGAATTCTAAAAAATGAAAGAGAAATGTTAAAATCACAAATTGATGATTTATTTACTATACAAACTGATGATGTTTTAAATGATATAAATCTCAAAATAAATAATACTTTAGATTCAATTGAGAAATTCAATTCTCATTTAAATAATAATATTAATATACCAAATGAATTAATTACTTATTTAAACAGTTATGGAGGAACAAAAATTCAACCTGTTTATGAATCATTAATAAATTTTTTAAATTATGAAACAAAAGATAAAATAATATTAAATATAAATAAAAATTCCCAACAATATGAACAAAAATTGAATCTTAGAGATTTTATTGAAAAGTCAAATAATTTATATTTAATATTTGGAACTAATTATATTGACCCTATAAAAGAAAATATTAATAATTATGGTATAAATGAATATCCAACTAATTTAGAAAATGAAATAAATAGACAAAATGATTTAAAAAATAGAAGACGTATAGAAGAAGAAAATGAAATGATAAATCAAGAAAAAATTGCAGATCAATCAATAGATGATATTTTCAAAAATTTATTATCTTCTTCAAATAATACTAAAATTTATATAAATACTTTCAAAAAATTTAGTGAATTTGATGATTTAATAACAAAATATATTAATAAAGTAAATACTGCATATAAAACAGTTCAAAAAAGAATTATAGATAATGATTATGAAGATCAAATAAAAAATTCATTAAATGATTCATTGAAATTTTTATATCAAATAAGTTTAGATTATTATAAACAAATTAATCAAAGTTATTATAGATTAAAAAATTATTTAATTGAATCAATTAATGATATTAATACTGATTTAAATGAATGTGCAAATATAACATATATTACATTTAAAGATAAATATAATTCAATTGCAAATGAAGTTGAACCATTTGATAGAGAAGATTATAATATTTCTGAACAAATTCAAGATACTTTTAATATAGGAAATCAAAATCAAATAATAATAATTAATTATAAAATTTTAAATATGACAAAAAAATCAAAATTTAAATACAATATGATATTTGAAGGTCTTAGACATAATGTTTCAATTTCTATAAATAATGAAAATAGACCTAAAAAAATGTTATTAGAATTGATAACACCAGAACAAGAATGTGGTAAAACTGTTGAATATTTAGAAATAGAATTTAATGATGTTAATTATACAATGAATATCGATTATTCTACTAAATCAACAGATATTAATTTACAAGAAATTACTAATTTTAATGCTTATATTTATAATAAAGAAATATATCAAATTGAGGAAGTAGTTAATCGAAAATGTTGGACTGTTGCGGGTACATCACATTGTTACAACGAAGCAAATTGTAATGATAATGATAAAAAAATAATATCAAATAAAAGAACTGTAACAATTCCAAAAAAAGAAAATGTTGAAAATTTCATTATTAAAAATTAAATATTGTATATATAATATAATTAATATTTTTCAAATTTAAAAAATTTTAATCTTTTTTTAAACTATAATTTATTTTATTTTTTATAATTATAATTTTATTTTATTAATAAATATATTTTATTATTTTTAAATAATTCCCTATTATATGAATAAAATATTTTTATTATTCAAAATTTGTCAAAAACATAAATATCTATTCCCTTATTTATATTAATTATTCAAATATTTTAAAACAATTTTTATATTTCTAATAATAAATTTGGGGGATTAATCATTTTTTGAATAAATATTTTTTAAAATATTCAAATTATAAACTTGAGTATCTTTTATTTTTTTTTTCTTTAATATTTATATTATTCAAATAGGAAAATATGATATAATATATATAATAATTTTTTTTCATAGAATTTTTATAGTTATGGCTCAAGATGATATTTGTTTTATTTGTTTCACTAAAAATATAGAAGGTATAATATTGAAAAGTATATAAAATATAATAGATATTTTGATTATGATTATGGAAAAATTAATTTTAGATGAATTCTTTTTATTCAAAAACTTGATTGAGTTTTAATAAAAAGTTAGTCGTTATTGAAGTTTTATAATTTTTAAAGATAATAGTTTTAGGATTAATGATATGATAAATTAAGGTATTAAAAAATATTTTGAAAAAAAAAGTGGTTAAGAAAATAATAGACTCATTGATTTTATTTAAATTATGGATTAATATATAAAATAGACAGAAATAATTTTATTTATTTAATGATTTTTTCTCTATATAATATTTTATTTTTTTAATATATTGGATATCTTTTTCTAATTTAATAATCAAATATTTAAAAATTATACTTTGGGTTTTGATATAAAATAATAAAATTATAAATATTTAAAAAAATTTTATTTCATTATTTAATTTGATATTATTTTATTATTTTGAAAAAATCATATATTAATTCATTTTATTTAAATGACCAAATATTAATTATTCCATCATCTCCATATGAAGCAATTGTTCCATTTTTTAGTTCAATAAATCCTAAAATATTTCCAATATGAGAATTTTTAATTGTTTGAATATTTTCATAATTATCTTTATTATAAATTTTAATATCATTAGAATCCCCTCCAACTAAAAATATTCCTTTTTTATCTATTATATTTATACCAAAACAATAAAATGGAAAATTGATTTCTTTAATTATACATTTATTTAATATTGAAATAATTTTTAATGAAATTTCATTATCACCATCTATTGATTGAGTAATAATTTTATCATTATCAATTCTACATATTCCATTCCAACTTCCACAAAAAATATCATTAAAAGTTTTAATTAATTCTAAATTATATAAATTCCAAAATTTAATTCCATCAAATCCTCCTGAAATTATTATATTTTTATCTTCTAATAATAATATTGAAAATATCATTTTGAAATGTGTTAATATGGTTATATTTTGATAATAATTATTATTTTCTTCCCAAATTTTAATAGTTTCATCTTGGGAACATGAAATTAATTTTGTATTTCCATAATATATTATTTTACTTACTACATATTTATGTGAATTATAAATTATTTTATTAATTGTAAATTTTTTTTCCTTTTTAATCCATGTTTTTATATTTTTATCATAAGAACATGTAACAAAATTATTTTCATCTTTTATATCTACATAATTAATCCAATCATCATGTGCATTTGGAATATGTTGTAAAAGATTAAATTTGTTATTATAAATTTTTATTGATTTATCATTAGAAACTGATATTAAATTTCCTGATGGAAAAATAGATATTTTATTAATACAATTATCATGTCCTTTTATGAATTTTTTTAAAAATAAATTTTTATAATTTTCTTTATCAAATTTTTTATTGTTACTTTGGATATCTTGTTGATTTAAAATTAATTCTATATATGAATGATTAAGTAATATTGGGAATAAAAATAATTTTAAATTAAATTTATTTTCTTCTATTTTTATATTTTTTCTTTCAATTAATAAAGAAATAAATTGAATAATTTCATCATTTGTCAAACATGAATTTAATAATTTAAATGACTGAAGATATACTAAATAAAATTGTGATTCAAATATTTTATTAGAATCATAAGATTGAATTGAAATGATAATAGAATTTGGTTGAGGAATTAATTTAATTTTATATTGATTAAATGTTTTTTCAATTATACTTTGATTATATTTATTTCCATTTTTCTTCATAAAATTAAATTATTAGAAAATATTATTAATTATTTAAAAATAAACCAATTTTAATTTATTTTATTACATTTCCAGTTAAATTTGGAAGGAGCAAAAGAAACTGAATCACTACCAACACAATTATGTCCTCCTTTCCCATAATAAGCATGTAAATGAGAAATAGGAATATGTCCACTAAAAATATCCCAAGTAGCATCCATAGGAAACCATTTATTATCAATTTTAACAAGACTCCAAGCATGAGCTCCATCATCATCATTACTTTTTATTTCATTAACAGCATTTCCACCACAATAAATTGCAGGAATATTTATAGAATTTAATAATGCATTATATAATATTGTAAAATGTTCACATACTCCAGTTTTACATTCTAAAATTTCAATTGCTGTCATTTTTTTTCCTGAGAAACTTAATTTGTATGTTATATTTTTATGTACCCATTTTCCTATTTTAACATGAGGTAATAATTTATTATTTTTATTATCTTTTATTATTTTTTCTGCTAAAGTTTTTAATTTTATTTTTTCTTTTATTTCATCTTCTGGTATTGTTGGTTCTATATTACATTCCCAACTTCCTTTACTTCGATTTTCAAATTCTACATTTTGTTGAAAAAAACCATCTCCAGTTTTTACATTTTTTAAAATAATATCAAATTTATCTCCTTTATCAATAATATTTTCACCATCAATTTTATTACTCATTGGACTTTTAACTTCAAATTTAATTACTTTATTATTTCCAGTATAAAAACATTTATTAGTTGTATATTTAGTATTATTAAATATACCATTTGAAATAAGACCTTCAGTTAAAACAACATTCCACTTTGCTGTTTTAGGAGAAACTTTAACTTGAGTTTCTATTCCTTCATTAGGAACAACACCTTGCCATGAATATTTACCATTACCTCTATCAGTAAAAATATCTTTTTCAAAAGAAACAACAACAAATATTTCAGGAACTAATAAAGTATATTTTACACTTCTTCCAGACATTGAATCATCTAAACCAACAAAATGAGTATTATAATATTTATTAATATCATTTCTAATTGATTTATATTTAATATGTATTTTAGCACTTTCACCATTTTTTAAATTACAATCAAAAGTTATAAGTGAACCTGTAAATTTTGTATTTACTTTTTTACCATTAATTTCTGTTGTCATAAGAGTATTTTTTGCCATTAAACTTAATCCATGACTAAATGAAGGAAAATAGGAATTTTCTTTTAAACCAACTGCCATTACTGTAAAATTAATATCTACTTCTTTACCACCATCATCTGTTAATGTTACTATTTCTGTCCAATCTTTTCTTAGTAATTGAGGTTCATAAAAATTGTTTAAATCTATATTTTCTGGAATTAATGCTATTGATTGAAATGGATTCATTGGAAATTTAATTGTATCCATTAATATTTTTGAATACATTATATTTGGAATTTTCTTTTTTGTTTTTTTTAAATCTTCTTCTTTTTGTTTGTTTAATTGTTCTAAAAATTCTCCTAATTTATTATTTATAATTGTTAATAATGAATTTGATTCTATATTTTTTGATGTTATATCTTTTGTTAATTTATAAAATTTTTTAATTTCTTCATCTAATTTTTTTAAATAAGTAACAGTATCTTTTAAATTATTTTCTATAAATGTAATATCTATATTTTCTTCTTCATCTATTTTTTGTAAAGAACTAACAATTTTTCTTTGATAATTTTCAATATTTTTTTTAATTTCTTGATTAATTGAAGTAAAAATATTATTTACATCAGTAATATTTTTTTCTACTGTTACAAAATTATTAAGAGTTGGCTCTAAATTATTATATTTTGTATAATAATTTACTTCAACTGGTTTTTGTTCTTCTAATTTTAATCTTATATCTTGTATATGATTTCTTAATGTTTGTATATTTTGAAATATTTTTTCTTGTTCATTTACACTTTTTTCTATTGAATCAATTTTTTGTTTTAATGAAATAAATTCTATTTCTTTTCCAGCTTTTTCTTCTTCTAATTTTAACATTTTTTCAGTTTTTTTCCTTAAAATTGTTGATTCTGTCATAAATTCTACTCCTTTTAATTGAGCAATTTCTTGCATTAATTTTTTCACTTTTTCTTTTAATTTTATATTTTCTTCTTCTATACTTTGTTTTAAGGCAATTTCAATAGTATATTTCTCTTTTAAATTGTAGAAAGATGCTTTTAATTTTTTGAATTTTTCTTCAATTGATTCATTTGACATAAATATTTATTTATTTATTTAACACTAAATATAAATAATCATAGAAAAAAGGATTTAAAAAATAATTTAATAAATAATATAATAAGATTTTATTTTTTTTTAAAGATGAAAAATCAATTTAATATATAAAAAAATTAGATTTTAATTATTTAATTAGTAATCTAATAATATTACAAACAGTAGGTTTTCCTTGACCATCTTTTATTCTATATATTCTAAAATATATTTTTTTAAAATTTTTTATGATTTATCAATTCTTAATTATTCTTAAATTCTTTTTCTACAAAAATATCTTTTTATATTAGTAGAAATAATTTCATTAATTTTTAAAGAAAAAATTAAGAATTTAATTAAAATTTTTTAATTGTTTAATTAAGTAATTTAAGTTAGTTTTTTCTTTTATATTAATATATATATTTATTTTTTAGGATAAATGAATTATTTATTTGTTGAAAATAAATTTTAAAAAAATTTATTTTATAGTATAATTATTCAATTAAAAATATTTAAATATAATATATTTTTAGTTATAATAACATAT